>Ga0316191_10000658_pt1 | contig 22703 bp, 19 predicted proteins | sample Eddworburr2cm_MG_FD_204928 | JGI IMG/M metagenome (GOLD analysis project Ga0316191, IMG submission 204928) | Coastal sediment microbial communities from Maine, United States - Eddy worm burrow 2 cm | ecosystem: Environmental > Aquatic > Marine > Coastal > Sediment | place: USA: Maine... | reverse complement strand
AAATTCGATGTGTGCGCTAATTTGCCCGCTAGGGTCAGTAACAGGGCTGTAGCCCTGCGAAAAGCAGGAAAACCAAAGCTCGTTGAGTCACCGGCGCCACGAGGTAGTGGCAGGGGAGTCGGTATGCATGGAAAGGGACGTCTCGCCTCAGCGATACGAACGGCGCTTGCGGCGAGCACAGGACTGGGTGTTGCGCCGCAATATGATCGCATGACGCATATCCGCTATTGTCAGTCGAACGCGCGCTCGGGCTGGCGAGGCTTGTGGGACAGAGCCTCGAAAAATCTAGGCGATTTCTTGCGTCGCGGTCTATCGAGGGGCGTAGGGGGGAGTTCGTAGTGGAGACTGAGCAATTACTCAGGCGAGCTGTGAAGGCTGCATTGACGGCAGGAGCCAGTGCGACCCTGGGATTCACCGGTGTCGCCGTTGCCCAGGACGACGTGGCGGTCCAGCAGAAGGTCACCGTCACCGGTAGCCGCATCAAGCGCGTGGACCTGGAAGGCCCGCAGCCGATCACCGTCATCAATCGCGAGCAGATCGACGCCTCAGGCGATCTCTCTATCGCCGACGTCTTGAGGTCCACGACGCTCAACACATTCGGCTCATTCCAGCAGCGTTCCGGAAGCGACGCGCAGTCGCAGAATTTCGTCAACCTGCGTGGCCTGGGACCGGAAAAGACACTGGTGCTGCTGAACGGTCGCCGCATGGCCGGGTCGCCGCTGGCCTCCGGCCAGGCGCAGAATCTGACCGTCATCCCGTTCGCGGCGGTGGAACGGATCGAGATCCTCCGTGACGGTGCGTCGGCCATCTACGGCACCGACGCCATCGCCGGCGTAGTCAATGTCATCCTGCGTGAGGACTACGAGGGCCTGCAGCTGGGAGCGCGGCTGTCGCGACCGAACCAGGGCGGTGGCGACGAAGATCAGTACAACATCACCGGCGGTGTCAGCGGCGCTCGCGGCAACGTCACCTTCGCCTTCGACTCGACCCAGCGGGATGTCGTTTTTGCCGGCGACCGCAGCTTTACCGCCACCGGGCTGAGCACATTCGGCTACCCGGCTACCTATTTCGCTTACCTGCTGTCCGACGATCCACGCAATCCGACCGGCCAGTTTATCTCGGTCGGCGGATTTCCGGACCCGCGTTGCCCGCAGGAGCTGAATACGGACGAACGCTTCCCGGATTCGGTGCGTGGCGCGCGTTTCTGGGGGACAGTCTGCCAATATAACTTCGCGCGGACGGCGGCGGAGACGGCGGACAACGACACCAAGAGCTTTTTCGTCAACGCCAACTACGATGTGACTGACAGCACCCGCGTCTTCGCCCGCGGGCTGTTCAGCCATAATGATTCCTTCGGCCGCTTTGCGGCGACGCCCGTCACGCCACCCCAGTTTATCCTGGCCGGCGACGCCAACAACCCCACCGACCCGGCCAATCCCACCAATGCTGAAGGCGACCCGTTCGGGGGTCAGTCGGTGGAGGTGGACGCGGACGGCGACGGGGTGGCCGATACCACCATCGCCGGACCCTTCGACCTCTCCTACTTCTACCGCAACCTGCCCGGTGGATTCCGCGACAGTCCCATTGAGGACGTACTGATTGATTACCTGGCCGGCGTGCAGGGGACCGCGGACTGGCTCGGCGGTATGGACTGGGACATCGGCGTGCAGTGGAGCCAGCAGACCAGTGATGACGCCAGCTCCGGCTTCCTGTTGTTGTCGGCGCTGGACGAGCAGGTCAGCTCGGGTGAGCTGGATATATTCGCCGTCAATGATTCTTCGGTGGCGGATGCGGCCGCGGCGGCTGAGGCGGCGGCGACGACGATCAGCCGCAATAGCCGCACCCGCATCACGGGCTTTGACGGGCAGATTAATTTCGACCTGGCGCAACTCCCGAGCGGGGCCATGCCCGTGGCGCTGGGCCTGGAGTATCGGGACGAGGACTACGGCCAGGAATGGGACCAGCAGACCAACTCCGGCAATATCACCGGCTCTACTGCGAACAGCGATATCTCCGGAGCCCGGGTGGTCAAATCGTTGTTCGCGGAAACCGTCATCCCGCTCTTCGGCAGCCTGGAGCTGAACCTGGCCGGCCGCTACGACGACTACAACGACTTCGGCACTACGGTCAATCCCAAGGCCAGCCTGGCGTTCAGGCCTATCGATTCGCTCCTGCTGCGCGCCAGCTACGGGACCGGTTTCGAAGCGCCCAGTCTGTCCGATTTGTATTCTTCGCTCGACCAGGCGTTCGGCGAGGCCATCGATTCGTGGCAGTGCTCGATGACGCCGGAGGACACGGACGACGACGGACGGTCCAACGTGCCCCTGGACCAGCTGCCGGACGGACATCCGTGTCTGAGCGATGGCTTTTTCGCAACGACCTCCGGTAACCGGGATCTGGATCCTGAGGAGTCCACGAGCTGGTCCGCCGGGTTTATCTGGAACCCACTGCAGCAACTGGCGATCAACGCCGACTACTACAATATCGAGGTCGATAATTCGGTCGATATTGCGATCGCCCAGGAGGCGTTCGACGAAGAATTCAGCCTGCGTCAGGCTGGGGCTACCGGCACCATGGTCGGTGATGTCACCCGCGGCCTGAGTGGATTCCCGACCGATGTATTCGTGCCATTGGTCAACCGGGTCAAGATCGAGACCAGTGGTTTCGATGCCGAGGTCAGCTACAGTTTCAGCGCCGGACGCTTCGGCGATCTGTCGACTAAATTCCAGTGGACCCATGTCATCGAGTTCAAGCAGCCCAGCAGCATTGATCAGACCAGCGCCGAGAGTGTCGAGGGGAAGGTGGGATTCCCTGAGGACAGGGGCTGGCTGAGTCTGAACTGGTCCTTGGGGGACTACTCGGCCACCGTCGTGGGTAACTATATTGCCGACCAGAAGGGCGAACCCTTCGCCGGCGACCCGGAGCTTCACTTGTCCTCATGGACAACCTGGGACGCCCAGTTGAGCTACTCGCTGCCGTGGAATGCACAGCTGACGGTAGGCGCGCGCAACGTGTTTGATCGTGACCCGCCCCACGACGACGACTTCTACGACAGTAACCAGCATGATGTGTTCGGACGGGTGCCCTACGTCCGCTGGGAGCAGGATCTCTAGCGGAACGGCGCACATGCCTGCCGGGCCTGCCCGATCATGGCGATGAATACGGGCTTGGAGCGGATCGCCTCCGTAACCCCCAGGAAATGGCGACATACGCCACCCCCGTCTGGTTGATCTTGCGTCGCCTGAGTTGGTCTATGAATGCCATCTCCAACTTGACGCTTACGACCGACCCGGTCCGGCGGTCCGTGATCCCGGACTCCGGGGTTTGCCCTGGTCAGATCTCCTCGAAGTCTCCGTGACGCCCCAGGCCACCGGCGAACCGGCCGGCACCTTCAATGCCTTCCGCGCCTATCGCCGGGATGCCATTGCGATACTCAAGCTGGAGCGCCTCGTTGACGGGCAGGCCCTGCTGTGCCAGCACCGATCGCCGGTCCGCCAGCATGCAGTGGTTGGGGAATCGGGCAATGGCCCTGGCCAGAGATTCGGCCGTGCGACGTGCTTCGCCGGTAGCCACCACGTATTCGCATAGCCCGATACGCAGACATTCATCCGCCTCGACCTGCCGCCCGGTGAGGATCAACTCCATGGCTCGACCCATGCCCACGACACGCGGCAGCCGGACCGTGCCGCCGTCGACCAACGGGACGCCCCAGCGCCGACAGAGAACACCCATGAACGCCTGTTGCTCCATCACGCGGAAGTCACACCACAGGGCCAGTTCCATCCCGCCCGCCACCGCAGGGCCATTGACGGCCGCGATGACCGGTTTGGACAAAGACAGGCGACTGGGGCCCATGGGTCCCAGCGGTGGGTCGCGCGGGTCGTCGACGAAATGCAACTCGCTCAGCCATTCCCGTTGGCCCGTCGCGAGCGCCTTGAGGTCGAAGCCGGCACAGAATGCACTGTCCGCACCGGTCAGGACAGCAACGCGTGCCTGCGTGTCCCGCTCGAAGCGCACAAACGCTCTGTGCAGCGCTCTCGCGGTTTCAGGGTCTACTGCGTTTCTGTGCTCCGGGCGTTCGATCACGACTGTCGTGACCGGTCCCTGCCGATCGATGCGTACGCTCATTTCTCCCCCGGTTGAGTGTGGCCTCACTCGAGCATAGCAGTGGGCGCCGCTGCCGGGGCGAGTAGATTTCCACGCGTCAGACAGACCATGACCCGCCACTGGGGCGGGTCATGCGGCTCCCCGTTCTTATCGTTGTAAAGGGAGCCTTGCCTATGGGTAGCATAGCGCGGAAGCAATCGCATTGACGGGGATCAATTCGGGCTCATACGTCTCTGCAGTACCGTTAAGCACTGCGGCGGATTCGGACTCATGCCGCGGTTGCCAAGCTCGCTAGGCAAGTTGCGCCCAGGTTCGCTAGAATCCCGGTAATATTTGATTGTGCCGCGGCTTGCCTCGGGATGGGCATCAGCGATGGTCGCGACGATTGCGTAATCGAATGCCTCGGTCGGCCCGGCTCGGAAGGACAGCCCGACACATGAGAACAAGAATAAAGCGTGGCCTGAATCTCCCTGTAGCGGGAGTGCCGGACCAGGCGATCGTGGATGGGACGGCCGTGGAGCGGGTGGCGGTTCTGGGGCGCGACTACGTGGGGCTCAAGCCTACGATGCTGGTCCAGGAAGGCGACCGCGTCAGGCTCGGTCAGCCGCTGTTCACCGACAAGACGAATCCGGACGTGGCGGTGGTCGCCCCGGCGGGTGGCACGATTCGCAAGATCAGAAGAGGGGCGCGCCGCGTTCTTCAGTCGGTCAACATCAACGTCGACGAGCGCGAGGAAGAACAGACATTTCGTCAATGGCCGGCCGATCGCCTTTACAGCATCAGCCGGGGGGACGTCGTATCGGAGCTGCTGGCCTCAGGGTTGTGGACCTCCTTTCGTACCCGGCCCTACAGCAAGGTGCCAAAACCTGACTCCGATCCCGCGGCGATCTTCGTCACTGCCATGGATACCAATCCGTTGGCGGCCGATCCCCAGGTCATCATCGCCCAGGCCAAGGACGATTTCGTCAATGGTTTGACGATCGTGGCGGAGTTGACGGAAGGTCCCCTTTTCGTGTGCAAGGCGCCCGAGGCGGAGATCCCTGTGCCGGAGATCGAAAGGCTCCAGGTACAGGAATTCGAAGGGCCGCATCCGGCCGGGCTGCCGGGTACGCACATACACTTCCTGCACCCGGTAAGCGCTACGCGGACCGTGTGGCATGTGGGCGTCCAGGACGTTATCGCCATCGGCAGGCTATTCACGACTGGCCGCTTGAGTTCGGAAAGGATCGTCGCCGTCGGCGGGCCGCCGGTCAATCAGCCGCGACTTGTGCGGACCCGGGTCGGTGCGGCGGTGGCGCCGATTATCGAACCGTACCTGAAACCCGGCACGATCAGGGTGTTATCCGGTCCGGTTCTGTCTGGTTTCCGCGCGGCCGGTTGGGCTGCCTATCTGGGTCGATACCATGGCCAGATCTCCGCCCTCTATGAGCCGACGGAACGGGAATTCCTGGGCTGGATCCGTCCCGGGCACAAGAAATACTCGGTAACCAACGTGTTCATCTCCAGCCTGTTCCGACCGTCGGAGTACGACATCAATACCTCCCAGAACGGCAGCCCCCGAGCCATGGTGCCGATAGGTTCCTACGAGCGCGTGATGCCCCTGGATATTCTCGCCACCCAGTTATTGCGCGCGATCCTGGTGCGCGACACGGACATGGCCCAGAAACTCGGTTGCCTGGAACTGGACGAGGAGGATCTTGCGCTCTGTACCTACGTCTGTCCGGGCAAGTACGATTTCGGCCCGATCCTGCGCCAGAATCTCGAACAGATCGAGAAGGAAGGCTGATGTCGCGGCTCCGGAAAATGCTCGACAGCATCGAGCCCATCTTCTCGAAGGGTGGTCGGCTGCACAAATTCGAAGCCATCTACGAGATGGTCGATACGCTCTTTTATGCGCCCTCGGATGTGACCCGCGGCGCGCCCCATGTGCGGGACGGGATCGATCTCAAGAGAGTGATGATCTATGTTTTCCTGGCTGCGCTGCCGGTAGCGATTGTCGGTATGTACAACATCGGGCTGCAGGCCAACACGGCCATGCTCGAGATGGGCGTGGCCGGCCTCGACGGCTGGAGGGGAGACGTTCTCGGGGGTTTCGGGGTCGGCTATGACCCCGGCAGTATCGCGGCGTGTTTCTGGCACGGATTCCTGTATTTCCTGCCCGTCTACCTGGTGACGATGGTAGCCGGCGGTTTCTGGGAAGTCCTGTTTGCAATCGTACGCAACCACGAGGTCAATGAAGGATTCTTCGTCACTTCGCTGCTCTACGCGCTGATCCTGCCGCCGACGATCCCGCTCTGGCAGGTTGCACTTGGGATCAGCTTTGCAGTGGTGATTGGCAAGGAAGTCTTTGGGGGCACCGGGAAGAACTTTCTCAATCCGGCGCTGGTCGGCCGGGCCTTCCTGTTTTTTGCCTATCCGGCGCAGAATTCAGGTAACGCGGTCTGGACCGCCGTTGACGGGTTCACTGGAGCGACGCCGCTGGCACAGTCTGCGGAGGGCGGCACCCAGGCGGTGCTGAGCAGCGGTACCAGCTGGATGGACGCGTTCCTCGGCACGATCCAGGGCACCATCGGGGCAGAGTCGACGCTGATGTGTCTGCTTGGCGGGGTGTTCCTGATCTACACGCGTGTGGCGTCCTGGCGGATCATGTTCGGGGTCTTCCTGGGCATGTTCCTGCTCTCCGGTTTGTTCAATGTCATCGGCAGTGACACCAACCCCATGTTTGCCATGAACTGGTACTGGCATCTGGTCCTTGGCGGCTTCGCTTTCGGCATGGTGTACATGGCGACGGACCCGGTCTCGGCTTCCATGACCGCGGTCGGCAAGATCTGGTATGGAGCGCTGATCGGTGTCATGTGCGTACTGATCAGGGTCGTCAACCCGGCGTATCCGGAGGGCATGATGCTGGCGATCCTGTTCGCAAACGTCTTCGCGCCCATCATCGATCACTTCGTCGTCCAGGCGAACGTGCGCAGAAGGATCAAACGCAATGCCTGACGAGAATGATCGCAAGGGCTGGTTGAGTTCGCTGCCGAATGACAGCGTCGCCAAGACGCTTGTCGTTGCTATCGGGCTGTGTCTGGTCTGCTCGGTAGTGGTATCCACAACGGCCGTAGCGCTCAAGCCGATGCAGTTGCGCAACGCGATGGTGGCGCGCCAGATCGAGATACTGAGAGTGGCGGGCCTGATGGAGGAGGGCGGCGATGTGGATGCGCTGTTCGAACAGGTCGAGAGACGCCTGGTCGACCTGGATACTGGCCGCTTTGCTGACGATATGGACGCCGATACCTACGATCAACGCAAGGCAGCCAAAGACCCGTCGCTGAGCGACGCGGTGCCGCCTGAGCAGGACATCGCCGGCATCCAGCGACGGGCCCGTTATGCGCCGGTCTATCTGATCCGGGACGGCAGCGCGATAGAGACCATTATTGTCCCGATCCATGGCTATGGCCTGTGGTCGACGATGTACGGTTTTCTGGCCCTGGAGGGCGACGCGCGCACAGTCAGGGGCCTGACGTTCTACGAGGATGGCGAAACACCGGGGCTGGGTGGAGAAATCAACAACCCGCGCTGGCAATCCCGATGGGTCGGCAGGCAGGTCTTCGATGACCAAGGTCAGCTCCGTCTCCGTGCCATCAGGGGTTCGCCCGTTCCCGGGTCGCCCGATGCCATACACCAGGTGGACGGAATCTCCGGCGCCACTCTTACCGTCAACGGTGTCAACAACTCGATTCAGTACTGGTTCGGAGATAACGGATTTGGTCCGTTCCTGGCGTGGCTGCAGGAGCAGGGTGAAGCGATATGAGCAGCAACAAGCAGATACTCTTCGAGCCGGTCGTCGACAATAATCCGATCACCCTTCAGGTGCTCGGCATCTGCTCGGCGCTCGCGGTAACCACCCAGCTCTCCACGTCGGTTGTCATGTGTCTGGCCGTGATCTTCGTCCTGGCCTTGTCCAACCTCTCCGTCAGCCTGATTCGCAATCACATGCCGACCAATATCCGCATTATCGTCCAGATGACGATCATCGCGTCGCTGGTCATCCTCGTCGATCAGGTGCTCAAGGCCTACGCCTACGAGATCAGCAAACAGCTCTCGGTTTTCGTGGGACTGATTATCACCAATTGCATTGTCCTCGGTCGGGCAGAGGCGTTCGCGTCCAATAACAGGCCCTGGCCCAGCATCCTTGACGGAGTCGGGCATGGCCTGGGCTACAGCGCGATTTTGCTGATAGTGGCGTTCATGCGTGAGCTTTTCGGATCCGGAAAGCTTTTCGGGATAGAGGTGATGCCGCTGGTTACTGAGGGCGGCTGGTACGTTCCCAACGGGTTGATGCTGCTGGCGCCCAGCGCGTTTTTCCTGATCGGACTGATCATCTGGGCGATCCGCGCCTGGAAGCCGGCCCAGGTAGAGAAACGTGAATATCAGATCCGGATCGTCCACAGGACGGAGGCCCTCTGATGGAAGCCTATCTGAGCTTGCTGGTCCGCTCGATATTTATCGAGAATCTCGCACTGGCGTTCTTCCTCGGCATGTGCACTTTCCTGGCGGTCTCCAAGAAGGTCGAGACAGCGCTGGGTCTCGGCATTGCGGTCGTGGTCGTACAGGCGATTACCGTGCCGGCCAACAACATCATCTTCAACTATTTCCTCAAGGAAGGCGCGTTGGGCTGGGCCGGCTTGCCGGAGGTGGATCTGAGCTTCCTGGGACTGATCACCTATATCGGCGTTATCGCCGCCATGGTGCAGATTCTCGAGATGGCGCTGGATCGATTCTTCCCCGCGCTCTATCACGCGCTTGGTATCTTCCTGCCACTCATCACGGTCAACTGCGCGATCCTGGGAGGATCCCTGTTTATGGTGGAACGCGGTTACGGGTTCGGCGAAAGCGTCGTGTTCGGAATCGGCAGCGGGATCGGTTTCGCGCTTGCCATCGTGGCTCTCGCCGGCATAAGAGAAAAGCTGAAGTACAGCGACGTACCGGACGGGCTTCAGGGCCTGGGGATCACTTTCATCACCGTTGGCCTGATGTCCATGGCGTTCATGGCGTTTTCCGGCATTCAGCTGTGATCGAGTAATTCGACAACGGATCGAGCACCCATGCTGACAATCATTCTCGGGGTCGTGATGTTCACCGCCATCGTTCTGGCGCTGGTCGGGGTCATTCTTGCGGCCCGATCCAGGCTGGTCGCGACAGGATCAGTGGACATCCTCGTCAACGAGGAGCGCACCATCAACGCCAAGGTCGGCTCCAAGCTGCTGAGTGCACTGGGGGACGCAAAACTGTTCGTTGCTTCGGCCTGCGGCGGGGGCGGCACCTGCGGTCAGTGCCGGGTCAGGGTCCTGGACGGAGGCGGCGTCATACTTCCGACCGAGACCTCCATCATCAACAAGCGCGAGGCGGCGCGCGGTGATCGGCTCTCCTGTCAGGTCGTTGTCAAGGACGACATGAAGATAGAAGTCCCGCGGGAAGTCTTTGGTGTCAAACGTATTGAGTGCACCGTGCGCTCAAACGACTGCGTGGCGACCTTTATCAAGGAACTGGTGCTGGAATTACCACCGGGAGAGGACCTGAACTTCCGCGCCGGCGGATACATCCAGATCGAGTGCCCGGCGCACAAAATCAGCTATGCAGACTTCGAGATTCCCGACAGGTTCCGTGACGACTGGGATCGCTTCGACCTGTTCCGTTACATCTCTCAGTGTGACGAGCCCGTCGTGCGTGCTTACTCCATGGCGAATTATCCCGAGGAGAAGGGCCTCGTCATGTTGAACGTGCGTATTGCCACGCCGCCGCCGCAGATGCCCGATGTGCCGCCCGGAGTCATGTCCAGCTTCATCTACAGCCTCAAGCCTGGCGACAAGGTCTGGGTGTCGGGCCCCTTCGGTGAATTCTTCGCCAAGGACACCGATGCCGAGATGGTCTTTATCGGCGGCGGGGCCGGTATGGCGCCGATGCGGGCTCATATTTTCGACCAACTCAAGCGCCTGCACAGCAAGCGCAAGATGACCTATTGGTACGGAGCGCGCAGCAAGCGGGAGATGTTCTACGTAGAGGACTTCGATGGCCTGGCTGAGAGCAACGACAATTTTCAATGGCATGTTGCGTTGTCCGACCCGCTACCGGAGGACGAGTGGACCGGCTACACGGGATTCATCCATGAGGTCCTGTACGAGAACTACCTGCGGGATCATCCGGCGCCGGAAGATTGTGAATACTACATCTGCGGTCCGCCGATGATGACCAAGGCCGTCCTGCAGATGCTCAATGACCTGGGCGTCGAGAAGGAGAACATCCTGCTCGACGATTTCGGTGGCTAGGCGATGATGACGCAGGGCGGCGATACGAGACCTGTGCGATGACGATCTTCATGCTCACCTTCGTCATCTTCCTGCTGGCTGTATCGGGCATGGCCCTCGGCCTGGTGCTGTCAGGCCGCCGTATCGAGGGCAGCTGCGGGGGGCTGAATCGAGTGCCAGGTATGGATTCCGACTGCGGTGGCGCCTGTCGCCGGCCGTGCCCGCGCAGACGGGCGTCCGAGGCACGACGTCTCGGACTCTGAGCCACGGCCCACCAGCAGTACAACAAGAGGACAAGCGATGGCACATACAGTTCGCGATTACATGTCCCGGAAGTTCGTGACGTTTCGACCTGACATGGACATTCTGGAGGCCACCGATCTCATGGTACGGCACGGCATCTCCGGCGGCCCGGTGGTCGACAGGACCGGTAATCTGGTCGGCGTTTTGTCGGAGATCGATTGCCTGCGAGGAGCGGTCGAGGGTTCCTATCATGGGTCCGGCGGGGGCTACGTGCGGGAAGTTATGAAAACGGAATTCGAGAGCGTGGATGTGGACGACAGCATCATGGACGTGGCGAGAATGATGATTAACAGGAAAGACTACTATTACCGAGCTTTCCCGGTTATGAAACACAATCGTGTGGTTGGCCGGATCATGCTGCGCGACGTGTTGGGCGCACTCGAAGACATGAGCCGCGAAAACGACGGATGATCCCCAGTTTCCAGGAACGCCAGCCATGAGACTCGAACAGACCCCGCGTGATCTTGCGGCAGATCCAGAAGTTCCACGAAGACATGGCGCTGACCTATCGTAATTGATCCGCCGCGGCGGACAGCACGCGGGTCAGGATGTGCTGCCCGGCTCTCTCAGAGAACGCTGCGCCGAGCTCTGGAGAAAACATGGGACAGCGACGAGATCACCGGGATCGCGATGGGGCTCGCCGACAAGTTACTGGATGCTTGCCAGCGCGTAGCCGGTAAGACGGAAGACGAAGCGTTGCGCGAAATCTTCCAAAGCCTGGTGGCAGGGACCGAGCGCGAGCGCCGCAAATTGGCCCGCAACGCCGCAATCTCCTGATGGATCTTTAGAACGTCGCGATCAGGTCGTCTTGCGCACCTTGCTGCTGTTTTTGACCTTCTTGCCAAGCTTGGTCGCGGCCTTCAGACGTTTCTCGGCAAGCGCCAGCATCTTGTCCTGTGAACTTCCCTTGTTGCGGCGCCGTCCCGGTCTGCGCTGGATATAGCTACCGTCGGGCTGCATGTCCCAGGCGGCGCGGTGATCATCCAGCTGGATATTGAGGATTTCACGCAGACTCTTCCTCAAGTGCGGAGCCTCGACCGGGACGACGATCTCCACTCTTGATTCAAGGTTGCGGCGCATGCAGTCGGCTGAGCCGATAAAGTACTCTTCTTCCCCGCCGTTACGGAAATAGAAGATACGGGTGTGCTCCAGGAAGCGTCCGACGATACTGATTATGGTGACGTTTTCGGAAAGCCCCGGGATGCCGGGTCGCAGGCGACAGGTGTCTCTGACGATGAGGTCGACCTTGACCCCCGCCTGAGATGCCTCGTACAGCGCCCGGGTCACGTCCTTGTCCTCCAGCGCATTCATCTTGAACTGAATGTGTCCAGGTTTCTCATCGGCGTGCAGTTCTATCTCGCGCCGGATGCGTGCCAGCAGACCTTTCTTCAGATGCTTCGGAGCCGGTAGCAACTTCTTGTAGTCCCGGTTCGGCACGAACCCTGTGGTCAGGAAGTTGAATAGCTCCGTCAGATCCTCGCCGATGACCGGGTCGCAGGTCAGCATGCCGAGGTCGCTGTAGATACGCGCCGTGCCGGAGTGATAGTTGCCGGTTCCAAGATGAGCATAGCGGCGCAGCCCGTCGTAGTCCCGGCGCAACACGAACACGACCTTGCTGTGGGTCTTCAGACCGACGACGCCATATGACACATGGATGCCGTTCTGTTCCATCTGATTGGCCCAGGCGATGTTGGCCGATTCGTCAAAACGCGCCTTGAGTTCAACGGCCACCATGACCTGCTTGCCGTTGTGGGCGGCCTCCATCAGATAGTCTACGATCCGGGACTTTTCCGCCGTCCGATACAACGTCATCTTGATGGCCAGCACCTTCGGATCGCGAGCCGCTTCGCGAACGAAGCGCTCGACCGTGGTGGCGAAAGACTCATACGGGTGCTGCAGCAAAATCGGACCCTGGCTGCGAATCAGGTGAAATATGTTCGGCTCGCCAAAAATCGTAGCGTTGTCCACAGGGTGGTGGGGCGGGTCACGCAGATCGGGGCGGTCTATGCCTGCCATCTCGAACAGGTCGCGCTTCTGGATCAATCCGTGGACCTCGAATACATCGGTGTCCTCATCAAGCCCCAGTTCTGCGGCCAGCATGCCACGATGCACGGCAGGCATCCCGTTGGACACCTCCAACCTGACGATGGGCGCGAACTTCCGGTCCCGCAACTCTGATTCGATCAGCTCGAGCAAGTCGTTGGCCTGCTCTTCGGAACGCTCGGTGATTGCATTCCTCGTGACCCGGAAGAGATCCCAGCGCTCGATCTCTACCCCGGGGAAGAGCAGGTCCAGGTTGTGGGCGATCACGTTCTCCAGTGGCACGAAGTGATTCTGCTCGTCGATCTGGATGAATCGCCGGATTCCCCCACCGGTAGGGACCTTGATCCGGGCCAGCGCCTTGCCCTTGCCATCAGGACGTTTGATCGTAACGAGCAGATTCAACGACAGATTCGATATGAACGGAAACGGATGCGCCGGATCCATGACCATCGGCGAGATCAGCGGATAGATATTGTCAATGTAGAACTGGCGGACAGAGGCCCGCTGCTCTGGCGATAGCTCCGGATAAAGGGAGATCTTGATGCCTTCCTGGCGCATCAGGCTGGTCAGACGCTTGCCGGCGCGTCGCTGCTCCAGCTTGATCGCCTGGACGAGTTCATGACAGGCACTCATCTGCTCCAGGGGAGTCCGCCCATCCACGGAGAGCTCGTGGACGCCCGCCCCGATCTGCTGCTTCAGTCCACCAATACGCTTCATGAAGAACTCGTCCAGGTTCGAGCTCAGGATCGCCAGGAACTTCACCCGCTCCAGCAACGGGTTTCTGCCGTCTTCAGCTTCGTGGAGTACACGCCGGTTGAATTCCAGCCAGGTGAGTTCCCTGTTCAGGTACCACTCGGCGTCATCCAGATCGATCTCGGCGGCCGATTGGTCCGGGCCGGGCACGATGGACTCGGCTGACTCGACGGCCATGAGATGGGCTTCCTGATCGTTCCGATTCATCGTTCATGTCCGGTAGTGCGTGAACTGAACAAATTACCATAGACTGATGCAGAACGGGGACTTGTGAAGACTGTCGCAGGAAGCTTGGCAGCTTGCACAGCGCCCGAAAAATGGCTATTGTTTCCGCCCCCTGCGACCAAAACGTGTCGTATGGCACAGACACTACTAGCGATCCTCGGTAGAAGAAAAATCAAACAGAGAGGGTCGCCTATTCAGTCCCGCCCGCTGGGCGGGTCTTTTTTTGGGCGACGATCCTGATGAATGCCACAGGCACGACCGTAACTGCATTCGCGCCGGCATCGGTCGGCAATGTAGGCGTCGGTTTCGATACACTGGGTCACGCTCTCGACTTCGCTGGCGATCGTGTCCGACTCACTGTTACCGAGGAGCCGGAGATCCGGCTCGACGCCATCACCGGACTGACCACCGACCTGCCATCGGATACCGCGTCAAACACCGCTCTTCGGGCGCTCACGGCGATCCAAAAGGAATGCGGAATCAGCGAGGGTGCTCGGTTGACGCTCGACAAGGGCATACCGCTGGGGTCGGGGATGGGCGGCTCCGCGGCATCCGCAGCAGCGGCCGTCACCGCGGCTGCCGAGGCTTGGGGTCTCGCCCTGTCTGACCAGCAACGACTCCGGTTCGCTTTGGAGGGGGAAATGGCCGCCAGCGGCGCCCTCCATGCCGACAACGTGGCACCCAGTCTGTTCGGGGGTCTGGTGCTCTGTGAAGGAGCAGGCTACCCGCATGTCACCCGGATCCCGGTGCCGACCGGAATCGTCTGCGTATTCGTGCACCCGGACCTGGAAGTCTACACGCGCTCTGCCCGTAACATGCTGTCAGCACAGGTCTCTCTGTCTGACCACGTCAGTCAAACCCAGGCGATTGCGGGGTTTATCGCTGGCTGTTTCCGATCTGATCTGAATCAGATCCGCCGGTGTCTCAAGGACGTGATCATCGAGCCGCAACGCGCCGGTCTGGTGCCTGGATTCAGGCAGGTGCAGGCAGCGGCGATGTCCAACGGTGCGCTGGGTGCATCCCTGTCAGGGAGCGGCCCGAGTATCTTCGCCTGGTGCGAGACCGGACGGGCGGCCGAAATCCAGGCATGCATGACGGAAGCCTTGCATGTCGAGGGCGTGTCTTGCAGTGCCTGGGTCTCCGCCGTGGACGCGGCCGGGGCCCGTCTCGAGGACTGACCTCGAGAGTACCGGATGGATAGCGATATTCGCCGCGGTGCCGTTTTCGCCGTGGCGGCGTTCGCCTTCTGGGGCTTCACCCCTCTTTACTACAAGCTTCTTGTCGACGTCGCACCGATCGACATACTCGCTCATCGGATCCTCTGGACAGTCATTTTTGGTGTGCTGGTGATCTGGATCAAGCGGGACTGGCAGCGAGTCGTTGCCGTCCTGCGTTCTCGCAATACCATGCTGGTCCTGCTGATCAGCTCGCTACTGATTTCCGTCAACTGGCTCGTGTATATCTATGCGGTGACATCGGAGCGTTTGCTTGACGCCAGCCTCGGTTACTACATCAATCCGATAGTCAATGTGCTCCTTGGCGTCACGATTCTCCGCGAGCGCATGAGCGCCGCCCGGGTGATCGCAGTCGGGCTGGCCGCACTGGGCACCGTGAATCTGGCGGTCGGCCTCGGCAGCTTCCCGTGGATCGCAATGACCCTGGGCTTCAGTTTCGGGCTTTACGGGCTGGTCAGAAAACGGACCGAAGTTCCAGTGGTCGGTGCGCTCGTCATCGAAACCGGCTGCCTGCTGCTGCCGGCGCTGGTCGTCCTGGGGTGGCTGCACCGCACAGACGCCGGCGCCTTCCTGGAACTTGCCTGGGATATCAATCTGCTGTTGATCGCCGCCGGACCGGTCACGATGCTGCCATTGATCTGGTTCACCATGGCGGCGCGGAGGCTACCGCTCAACGTAGTTGGCCTGTTCCAATATCTCGGTCCTACGATCACATTCCTGTTGGCGGTGCTGGTCTTCGATGAACCGTTTACAAGCACGCATGGCGTGACTTTTTCCCTGATATGGTCCGGTCTCCTGCTGTCGACGCTGGACAGTCTGGCGAGGGCAAGACGACTTGAGAGAGACTCCAGCAATCGCCGCGCCGCTGACGATCGATCAGGCGCGGGGTAGAATCAGGCGCCGAATCGCAGATGCGACGCTTCGAGATCGATGTTGAACATATCAACGCCCGTGCTAATCATCAGTGCCGTCTCGCTGGCTCTCGTGAGCATCCTGATCTGGATGCTCGTGCGCACCTGGCGGCGGATTCACAATTCTCCGCGCATGGTGTTGCGGCGGATTGCCCGCGCAAGAATCAGTGACGTATTGCTGCCCGATGGAATGGATGGGGAGATCCACGTCGAGCACCTGCTGCTGACGGAAGCCGGTATTCTGGTGCTGGAATTTCGCAACGCGAGTGGTGCGCTCTTCGGTGGTGACCGGATGGATGACTGGAGCGTGATCGACGGGAAGCGCAGGTTTACCTTTGGGAACCCGCTGCCGGCGCTGGAGACGAGGATCCAGTCCGTCCAGGACCTGGCCGGTGACGTACCGGTGACCGGGCGCGTCGCGGTGGTCGGTGAAGTGGAATTTGCGGGTGGTCGGCCGGACGGCGTTCTGAGACTCGCTGACCTCGATGCAGAATTCTCATTGCCGCGCGGGCAACAAGGCAGCAAAGGGATTCCCGAGGCTTTGGCCGATACCTGGGAGCGGCTTCAGAGTGTCGCGCGACCTGCCTGAAGCCGGTCCGGAACATCTAGGCGGCAGCGCTTAGGTCGCGGCTGAAGTGGTCCGCTAATACTCGCGCTACGCATGCGGTCACTTTCTTGCCCGTTTCAATATCTAGAAACTCGTTAGGCCCGTGGGCATTGGACTTGGGTCCGAGGACACCGGTCACGAGGAACTGGACGCCCGGAAAGCGCTCGCCCAGCATAGCCATGAACGGGATACTGCCACCAGTACCCATGTACATGGCATCGGCCTTGAAAAATTCCAGCGATGCTTCTCGCATTGCCCTCGTGAGCCAGTCTTGAAAAGGGGGCGCATCCCAGCCGGCGATCGCCTGCTCGAGAACGAACTCGACCTTGGCCTGGTGAGGTGCATCCGACTCCAGCGCATCCTTCAACGCGGCGGCCGCTGGCTGCGGATCAGTCGTCGGCGGTAGCCGAAGCGAGAGCTTGAGTTCGGTATAGGGCCGCAGGGTATTACCGGCACTGGTCAGCTCAGGGAGGCCTCCGGCCCCTGTCACACACAGGCTTGGACGCCAGGTGTTGTTGAGGAGCAGTTGGGTGGGATCAATGTCGATTGGGCAGGTCTGTCCTGCCCATGCGAATTTGTCCGCTACGGTGTCCCCGAGTGCCGCGGCCGCGGCCCTGGCCTGAGCTATTCGTGCCTCAGGGATGTCCGCGTGTAGTGCCGGCAGTGTGATCTGTCCGCTGTCTGCGTCCTCGACCCGACTCAGCAGAGCCCGGATCACCCGGAAGCTGGATGGGACGATGCCGCTGCCACCGCCGGAGTGGACGCCTTCCTCGAGCACGGCTGCCCGCAGTGTGCCGGTCAGGTTGCCCCGAAGAGAGGTAGTGCACCAGAACTGGTCGTAGTTACCGCACTCGGCATCCAGGCATACCACCAGGCTGGGATGTCCGATGCGGTCCTCGAGCATATCAATATAGTGTGGCAGATCGAAACTGCCGGACTCTTCACAAGCTTCGATGATGATGACGCAGCGGGCGTGTGGTATTCCCTGATCCTGCAATGCCCGGATCGCCGTTAAGGATCCGAAGATCGCGTAGCCATCGTCGGCGCCGCCGCGGCCGTAGAGCTTGCCGTTGCGCTCGACCGGGGTCCACGGCGAGAGCCCATCTTCCCAACCGACAAACTCCGGTTGTTTGTCCAGATGGCCATAGAGGAGCACGCAGTCATCTCCCTGGCCCGCGATGTCGACAAACAATAGGGGGGTACGCCCGTCCAGACGGACAACTTCGACCTGCATTCCGGCGATGGTCTGTTCCCGGCACCATCGTTCCATAAGCTCGACTGCCGCATCCATGTGTCCGTGCTCGGCCCAGTCCGGATCAAACAGCGGCGATTTGTTGGGGATTCTTATGTAGTCACAGAGCGCCGGGACGATGCTGTCCTCCCACGCACTGTCGATCAGGGCCTTGGCTCGGGCGTGGTCCATGTTGGGTCCTCGGCAGTCATCGGGGTGACCAACTATTCTATGCTCCACGACTCAGTCATCTCAAAGAGAGGAGTTGCGTGATGCCGATCGAGGGAATACTGGTCGATCTGTCGGGCGTGCTCTACGTGGGTGATGACGTGTTGCCCGGGGCTCGAGAGGCGCTGCTGCGGCTTAGACGAATGAACAAGCCGTTCCGGTTCGTAACCAATACCAGCCGCAAGTGCCGCGCCGAGGTTGTAAGCCGCCTCCACCGGATGGGGCTGGCCGTCGAGCCGCATGAGGTGCTGACCGCGCCACTGGCGGGGCGCCACTGGATCGAGAAGCGAGGCCTGCGACCTCACCTCCTGGTCCATCCCGATCTGCTTCCGGACTTTGTCGGCATAGAGACGTCACCGGCCAATGCCGTGTTCATGGGTGACGCCGGCGAGACGTTCTCGTATGACAATCTGAATGCCGCCTTCAGGGTTTTGCAGACGGGAACTCCGCTGATCGCCGTGGCAAGGAATAGATACTTCCAGGAGCCGGATGGATTGAGCCTCGATCTGGGCGCGTTCGTGGCTGCGCTGGAATTCGCGACTCGTACCAAGGCGGTGATCGTGGGGAAGCCCTCCGCAGAATTCTATACGGCCGCCGTGGAGTCGATGGCATTGAGTCCCGGCGAAGTGCTGATGGTGGGTGATGATCTGGAAGCGGATGTCCTTGGCGCTCTGGATGCCGGGCTACAGGCCGCTCTGGTGCGCACTGGAAAGTATCGGGAGACCGACGAACTCAGTCTGCAGGGGAGTGCCGCGATAGTTGCTGACAACTTCCATAATCTGTTAATACAAATCTCGAATTAACATATAGTTATATACTTTACCTCAAGTTATATATCTAGTTTAGCTCAGTCGATGGAAAAGAACCGACGGGCGTTGCCGCTTGTTCTTTCTGCAATCTCCTCCAGGGTCTCGCCGCTACACCCGGCTACCGTCTCAGCCACATGCGGCAAGTACATGGGCTCGTTCCGTCTGCCTGACGGTTTCGGGTCGAGATCGCGGGGCAGCAGATAGGGCGAATCCGTCTCCAGCAGCAAACGATCCTGCGGAATGGCCGGAATCAGATCACGCAGGTGGTGGCCTCGGCGTTCGTCGCAGATCCATCCGGTGATGCCGATGTAAAGACCCATGTCGAGGTAGTCATCCAGTTCCTGCTGGCTGCCGGTAAAGCAGTGCGCTACGGCCCGCGACAGATGGTCGAGATAGTCTCCAAGAATGACGCAGAAACGCTCATGGGCATCGCGCTGATGCAGGAACACAGGAAGCGCAGTCTCGATCGCGATTTCGAGTTGCGCCCGGAATGCCAGTTCCTGATCCTCCGGGCTGGAGAAGTTTCGGCAGAAGTCCAGGCCGCACTCACCGATGGCTACGACCTCGGGGTTCGCTGCCAATGTCCGCATCCAGCCCCGGTCCTCAGCTGTCCAGTCTTTCGCGTGGTGAGGGTGCACGCCGGCGGTGCCAAACAGCTGTCCCGGACGCGTGCGGGCCAGCTCCAGTGCGGCCCGGCTTGACGAAGCGCAGCTGCCGGTGATGACGATGCTTGCGACGCCCGCATCCCTCGCCCGGGTCAGGACCTGCTCCCGGTCATGATCGAAACTGTCGTGGGCCAGGTTGGCACCGACGTCGATCAGCGTGTGTGCCGGAAGATCCGTGCTGCTCACTTGATGGAAAAAGCGACTCTAGTTCGGTGCCGTGGCCCGGGGCCTGGCAGGTCTGTCCCGGGTGCTTGTCCGTCTTTTCTTTGCCGCGGAGGCCGTCGCTTTCTTACCTGTCGCACCTTTCTGATCAGGGTCAGAGTCGACCTTGGCCCGCCCGCTGGACTTCTTCCTGGTTGCGGTCAGTCTTTTCTTGCGCGCCACCGTCTTCCGTGGCGGTGTCGAGAGTCCCGATGTCTTGTGCGTCGTCTTCGCCTTTTTTCTCGCCGTCCGCTTTCTGCGGCCCTTACCTTTGGTGCGAGTCTTGCGGGCGCGCAGCAGATGTCTCTGGGTGGCAGACTTCAGGGCCTCAAAAGCCTCATCAATAAAATCAGGCATCACCTCGATGTCGGGAACGGCGTCGTAGCCGGCGACAAAACCGATGTCGAATTTACCGTCATAACTGAACACCGTGATGTTCATCGACAGACCCGGAGGTATGGCGGAAAGCGGGTACGCGCTCACCAACTTTGCGCCCCACAGATACAGTGGGACACGCGGCCCGGGGACATTCGAGATCAGGATGTTACCGAGAGGCGGCAGGCTCTCCGCGACACCCAGCAGCTCGCCTGCTTGGGCGGCCCCCTGCATCGCGAGCGTATAAAGGGATACGGCATCCGGAGACATGGCAGCCGCATCCTCTTTGACCTCGGCCGCCGAACGGCTGATGGCCTTGAGCCTGCGAACCGGATCCTGGCCTACGCGGCCCAGAGTCACCGGCAGAATAGCCAGTTGATTCCCCATCTGGGCATTGCCATCCCGTCGCAGGGACACTGGCATCTGCGCGACCAGTGGGCCCTTGGGTGTCTGATGATGCCGGCGCAGATAGCGCGTCAGGGCAATATCGCAGATCGTGACGACGACGTCATTGAGCGTCGTATCGGTACCTTTGGAGATGGCCTTGAGTTGGTCAAGCGGCAGTTCTCCAACGGCCGCGCGACGGGCCCTTGTGACGACGGAATTGAGCCGGGTCTTGGGCGCGGTAAAGGGTACCGGCAGATGTCCGGGCTGCAGGCCGAGACGCTGCATGGTCATACGGCCGACGAGCCCACCCAGGTCGGTCACTGTTTCGACGGTGCGGCGGAACAATCCGACGCCCCGATCGACCTTCGACCCGATGCCTTTTGAATCTTGCCGGAAAGTTGCGGTGTGGGTGGCCTCCCAGTTAGCGCGGATTCGTCGGTCATCGGCGGACGTGTTGAGCGTCTCGATCAACAGGCGGACAAGCGTGGCGCCGTCACAGTAAGAGTGGTGGATCTTGACATAGAGTGCGAAGCAGCCGTCTTCAAGTCCGTCGACGAAGTGAATTTCCCAAAGGGGCCGTTGACGATCGAGCAGGATCGAGTGGAGTCTGCCGACCAGTTCCATGAGCTGGTGCCGGCTCCCCGGCTTGGGAAGTCTGGACCGCCTGACGTGATAGTCGAGGTCGAATTTGTCGTCCTGGACCCACTCCGGTTTGCTCAGCAGAGAACCCTTCAGCTTGAAGTCAAAAGGCGGTCCGGCGGGCCTCTGTTTCATTGCCTCGATCAGGTCCGACAGGTAGTCGCCGTCGTAATCTGCCGGTGGCCTGAAGATCTGCACCCCGGCGACGTGTTTCGGGCTGTCTGCTGTCTCTGTGAGAAGAAACGCGTAGTCGTAAAAAGACAGGGTGGGCATGTCGAATTCCAGCGTGTCTGCCGTAGTTTTGCGGCGCGACGACAAAATCAGCAACTAAGTATACGTGAGCCGGGTTACCGAATGCGTCAGTGCGGCTACCCGATGGGCATTGTTGCGGCGCAGTAGGTTGCCTACACTTGCCTTTTGGCATCCATTCGGAGACACCGGAGTGACCCATCCCCGTTATCCTCACCTGCTCGCGCCGCTCGATCTCGGATTTACTGTCCTGGCGAATCGGGTCCTGATGGGCTCGATGCACACCGGTCTCGAAGATCGCGCCCGGCACTATCCTCGTCTGGCAGCCTATTTCGCCGAGCGGGCCCGCGGGGGTGTCGGTCTGATAGTGACGGGTGGCATCGCCCCGAATCGGGTCGGCTGGGTGGCGCCGTTCGCCGGAAAGTTGGCCGGCCGCAGGGAAGTGCCGAGGCATCGATTGATCACCGCCGCCGTTCACGCCGAGGGTGGCAAGATCTGCATGCAGATCCTGCATGCAGGCCGCTACGGATATCATCCCCTCGTGGTCGCGCCTTCCCCCATAAAGTCGCCGATATCGCCGTTCAGACCCAGAGGACTTTCGACCGCCGGCGTCGAGCGACAGATCCGCGATTTTGTCCGCTGTGCCAGGCTGGCTCGCGAGGCCGGCTACGATGGTGTGGAGGTCATGGGGTCTGAGGGCTATTTCATCAATCAATTCCTGGTCACTCGCACCAACCATCGCAAGGATCGCTGGGGGGGCGCCTTCGAGGCGCGCATGCAGCTGCCTGTCGAAATCGTCAGGCGCACGAGGGAAGCCGTGGGCCCTGACTTCATCATCATCTACCGGCTGTCGATGCTCGATCTGGTGGACGACGGATCGACCTGGGAGGAGATAGAGAAACTCGCCACCGAGATCGAGAGCGCGGGTGCGACCATCATCAACACAGGGATCGGCTGGCATGAGGCACGCATACCGACGATAGCGACCATGGTGCCGCGGGCCGGGTTCAGCTGGGTAACCCGTCGGCTCATGGGCAAAGTCGGAATCCCGTTGATCACGACAAATCGCATCAACCGACCCGAGGTCGCCGAGCAGGTGTTGAGGCGGGGCGATGCGGATATGGTCAGCATGGCTCGTCCGTTCCTGGCGGATGCGGAGTTCGTACGCAAGACGGAACAGGACAGGATCGATGAGATCAATGTCTGCATCGCCTGCAACCAGGCCTGCCTGGACCACACGTTCAAGGGCCGCACGGCTTCATGCCTCGTCAATCCACGAGCGTGCCACGAGACGGAGCTGAGCTACGAGCCGGTGTCTGTTGCCAAGAAAATCGCGGTCGTTGGTGCCGGCCCAGCAGGTCTGGCTGCGGCAACGGTCGCCGCTCGGCGCGGCCACCAGGTCGTGTTGTTCGACAAGGCCACGGAGATCGGCGGCC
>Ga0316191_10000657_pt1 | contig 22727 bp, 18 predicted proteins | sample Eddworburr2cm_MG_FD_204928 | JGI IMG/M metagenome (GOLD analysis project Ga0316191, IMG submission 204928) | Coastal sediment microbial communities from Maine, United States - Eddy worm burrow 2 cm | ecosystem: Environmental > Aquatic > Marine > Coastal > Sediment | place: USA: Maine... | reverse complement strand
TGCCTTCGATATGGTGCGCTGCAATCCGGGCGTGGTGTACCAGAAGAAGTAACCGCCTCCCTGTTCTGATGATCGCAGCGGGTTGCCGCCTTGCGGTCAAGGCTTGCCGCCTGCAGTCGCCCCGAAACCCTGTGAATTCTCTAAGTCCATGATTCCTCTTTACTAGCAGTAGTTGGCACGAGGGTTGCTGATAATCCTGCATACATGAATTGCAGGAGGCGAAATGGCAATCAGTTTTGACAAGGCGCTGGGAAATTTACCGGGGAATCTGACGCTCTACGGAAAGCGCTCCAGCCTGCTGGCATCCAATATGGCCAACGCTGATACCCCGGGCTTCAAGGCGCGTGATATCGATTTCCGTTCTGTACTGGCGAAAGCCGGTGGCGAGCAGATTTCGCTGAAGACCACACAGGGTTCACACCTGGGTGGTGCTTCTTCGGCGGTTTCCGAAGCTGCGAAGCTTTATCGTATTCCAAACCAGCCATCCATCGATGGCAATACAGTTGATACCCAGGTCGAAACGGCAGAGTTCACCAAGAACTCCATAAATTATCAGTCGACGCTGACTTTTCTGAACGGCAAGTTCAAAGGCCTGAGACTCGCGATAAAGGGAGAATGATAAATGTCTTTACTGGACGTATTTGATATCGCCGGATCCGCCATGAGTGCGCAGAGTGTGCGCCTGAACGTGACCTCCAGCAATCTTGCCAACGCGCAGAGTGTGGGTGGGGATGAGGATTCAACCTATCGCGCACGTAACCCGGTGTTCTCGGCTGTGATGCAGTCTTTGCGGGGTAACGCTGCCAGCGTGGGTGTCAAGGTCGATGGTATCTACGAAAGCCAGGCCAAGCTGGAGCAGCAGTACCAGCCCAATAACCCGCTGGCGAACGAAGAGGGTTACGTTTTCCTGCCTAACGTCAATATGGTTGACGAAATGGCCAACATGATTTCCGCATCACGCTCTTACCAGAGCAACGTCGAAGTACTGAACACTTCCAAACAGATGATGCTTGCCACGCTCCGTATGGGGCAGTAAGTAAACGACCGGGACAGGACAATGATTGATACACAAAATGGAACACAGGGCATCGATTTACGTACCGTAAACGAGCTGAATGCCAAGACTACCGACAAGGCCATCGGCCAGGAAGAGTTCCTGAAGCTGATGACTACGCAGTTGCAGAACCAGGACCCGTTCAAACCGATGGAGAGCGGCGATTTCCTTACCCAGATCGCGCAGTTCTCTACCGTTGAAGGTATTGGTGACCTGAACAAGGGCTTCTCCGAACTCAGTCAGTCGCTGGTATCCAACCAGGCTTTGCAGGCTACTAACCTGGTGGGCCGACAGGTACTTGCAGCTACGGGTGTCGCTGCTCTGGAACAGGGTGGAACGATTCGCGGCAATGTCGAGTTGCCGGCCGCCAGTGGCGATGTGGTGGTAAACGTCTATGACCAGGCCGGTCAGGTAGTCCGCAGGCTGGAACTGGGCTCGCAGCCCTCGGGACCGGTCTCGTTCAAGTGGGACGGCCTGAAGAATGACGGCACGTTCGCCAAACCCGGCGCCTATTTCGTAAGTGCCGAGGCGAGTATCGACGGTCAGTATGAATCCGTTGAAACCCTGCTCGTTTCGGATGTTCGCAGTGTGACATTAAGCAACAGCGGTGGGCTGTTGCTGGATCTGAATGGTATCGGGGCGCTGGACTTCAAGGAAGTCCGGCAGATCCTGTAACTGATTGGCTGAAGGAGATACATCATGCCGTTTCGTACAGCACTAAGTGGTTTAAATGCAGCATCCGCAGAATTGCGGATTATTGGTAACAACGTAGCGAATGCCGGCACCACCGGTTTCAAGCAGTCGCGTGCCGAGTTCGCGGACATTTTCGCGACCTCGAACCTGGGTGTCACCTCCAACGCCATCGGTACCGGCGTGCGGGTGTCCTCGGTCTCGCAGCAGTTTACCCAGGGCAACATCGGTTTTACCGACAACAACCTGGACCTGGCCATCAGCGGGCAGGGCTTCATGATCATGAATGATAACGGTACCAACGCCTATACCCGTTCCGGTGCGCTGGGTGTCGACCGCAATGGTTTTGTGGTCAATAACCAGCAGCAGCAGCTGACCATCTTCCAGGCAGACGTTAGTGGAAATATCACCGGCGCTACCGGGCCCTTGCAGCTGGACCGGTCTGACATCGCGCCTGCAGCGACCACAATTGTTGATGTACAGGCGAATCTGGATGCTTCGGCAGGTATCCCGACTGCGCCGTTCAGTACTACTGATGCCACTTCCTATAACAACTCAACGTCGCTGACTGTCTTTGACAGCCTGGGCTCGCCGCACCTCAGCACCATGTATTTCACCAAGACCGCGGACAATACCTGGGATGTTCGCCAGTTTGTCGATGGCACACAGGTGAACACAGGCGCGCCGGCCGGGGAAAGCATTACGTTTGATAGCGCGGGCGCCATTACAGGCGGCAGCCCCACCAGCATGACCTTTACCCCCGCGGGTGGCGCAGCACCGATGACCGTGGCTGTCGATTACAACAATACCTCCCAGTTCGGCAGTCCTTTCAGTGTCAACGCGCTGACCCAGGACGGTTTCGCGACCGGACGTTTGAGTGGTATCGATATCAGTACCACCGGCGTCATTACCTCGCGCTTCACCAACGGTCAGTCACGCACCCTGGGGCAGATCGCCATTGCCACTTTCAATAACTCGCAGGGCCTGCGCCAGCTGGGTGACACCGCCTGGGCGGAGACCTTCGATTCAGGAGCACCACTGGTGGGTGCACCGGGCACCGGTGCCGCCGGCCTCATCGAGTCCGGTGCGCTGGAGGGCTCTAACGTGGACCTTACCGCGGAACTGGTCAATATGATTACGGCACAACGTAATTTCCAGGCCAATGCGCAGGTGATAACCACCGCGGATACTGTCACACAAACCATTATAAACATCCGCTAAGGCTGACCAGAGACTGAGATTATGGATCGTGTAGTATTTGTTGTTGGTAATGCCGGGAAGCAGTTGCTGCGCACCCAGGCGCTTAATTCACATAACCTTGCCAACGCTAACACCACCGGCTTCCAGGCGGACCTGGCGAATTTCTCGCCGCGTATCATCAATGGCGCTGGTCACGAGAGCAGGGCCTTTGCCGTTGCGGGCAACAACGGTGCCAGTTTTGAGAAGGGCGAGATTCAGCCCACCGGGCGCACCCTGGACGTGGCGGTCAACGGCGACGGCTGGCTCGCGGTACAGGCACCCGATGGCAGCGAAGCCTATACACGCGCCGGCAACCTGCACATCAATATCAACGGCCAGTTGCTGACGCGTTCCAATCACCCGGTGCTGGGCGATTCAGGTCCGATCGTAGTCCCGGAAAATCAGAAACTGGAGATCGGAAGTGACGGTACTATCAGCGTGCAAGCGCTGGGACAGCAGCCGAACACCCTGGCTGAGGTGGGCCGTATCAAGCTGGTGTCACCGCTCGCAGAAGAGCTGAAGAAAGGCCCGGACGGCCTGCTGCGCATGCGTAACGGTACACAGGCAGAGGCCAGCACTGAAGCCACCCTGACCAGCGGCGCGCTGGAAAGCAGTAACGTGAACGGTGTGGAGGCTATGGTCAACATGATCAGCCTGGCGCGCCAGTTCGAAATTTCGGTAAAGATCATGAGTACCGCCAAGGAAATGGACGAACGCACCACCCAGATCATGAACATGAGCTAGTGGCTGCAAGGATAACGAGGTAACGATATGAACAAGGCACTGTGGGTAGCGAAAACCGGTCTCGAAGCGCAGCAGATGCGCATGAGTGTGATTTCCAACAACCTTGCCAACGTCAACACCAACGGCTTTAAGCGCGACCGGGCCGTGTTCGAGGATCTGCTGTACCAGAACGTGCGCCAGCCCGGTGCATTGTCGTCACAGAGCAGCCGCCTGCCAACCGGCCTGCAACTGGGCACCGGGGTACGCACCGTCGCCACCGAGAAGATACAGACGCTTGGCAACATCGTGCAGACCAACAACAGCCTGGATGTCGCCATACAGGGGCGCGGCTTCCTGCAGGTGCTGTTGCCGGATGGCAATATCGCCTACAGCCGTGATGGCGCGATGAAGATGGACGAGACCGGGCAGCTGGTCACATCCAGCGGTAACGTGATACAGCCGGCGATTACCCTGCCGAGCAATGCAACCACTTTGACCATCGGTTCCGACGGCGTGGTGTCGGCGTTGGTCCCTGGCAGCTCTACGCCAACCCAGGTTGGCAGTATCCAGCTGGCTGACTTCATTAACCCTACCGGCTTGCAGGCGGTCGGTGAGAACCTTTTTCTGGAGACCGCATCGAGTGGTTCTCCTTCCACCGGTACGCCGGGCCTGAACGGCCTGGGTACGGTGATACAGGGTGCGCTGGAAACATCCAACGTCAATGTCGTGGAAGAACTGGTCAATATGATCGAGACCCAGCGTGCCTATGAAATGAACTCCAAGGCAATTCAGACCACAGACCGCATGTTGCAGTTCGTAACCCAGAATCTATAGTTGATGCAGGGACAGTAATCGTATGATGAAGCCACACCTGGATACCGGTCACAAACTGCTGCTGGCAGGCCTGTCGATGCTGCTGATAGGTGGTTGTGCCACCAAACCACCGCCACGCGACAACTACCGTCCGACGATGCCGCCGGCCTATACCAGCGCCGAGCCGATCGGAGGCTCCATCTACCAGGCGGCCCGCGATGTACGCCTGTTTGAAGATGTCAAAGCACGCCGTATTGGTGATGTTCTGTCAGTAATACTCCAGGAAAAGACATCGGCCTCAAAATCCGCCAGTACATCGGCGGACAAGAACCAGGAAACAACGGTAGCTAACCCGACCTTCTTCGGTGCTTCGCCACAGTTCAATCTGCCGGGGCTTATCCCGCTGGACAGCAACCGGGATAACAACCTCCAGCAGAATCTGAGTGCGGAACGCTCGTTTGAAGGTGAAGCGGATTCCAGCCAGAGCAACAGCCTCACCGGTGAGATCTCAGTCACCATTGCCGATGTGCTGCCGAACGGCAACCTGGTGGTACGTGGTGAGAAGTGGCTGACCCTGAATCAGGGTGAGGAATTTATCCAGATTTCCGGCATCGTGCGTCCCCAGGACATAGGTACCAACAACAGAATCCTGTCCACCCAGATCGGTGATGCGCGCATTACCTACAGTGGCCGGGGTACTTTGGCCGAGACCAACCAGATGGGCTGGCTGGCGCGTTTCTTTAATCATCCGGTATGGCCGTTCTAGGCGCAATGGGGCAACGTTATATCATGCGTAAACTGTTTTTATTCATATCACTGTTTGTTCTCTGCAGTTCAGTCTGGGCGGAGCGTATCAAGGATCTTGCACATCTGGCCGGGGTGCGTGACAACCAACTGGTGGGCTACGGCCTGGTCGTTGGCCTGGACGGCAGCGGTGACCAGACCAGTCAGACGCCCTTTACCGTCCAAAGTTTGCAAAACATGTTGAAGCAGTTTGGCATTACGCTGCCGCCGGGCACAACACCGCAGCTGAAGAATGTGGCCGCCGTTTCAATACACGCCAGGCTCCCCGCTTTTTCCAAGGTCGGACAGACCATAGATGTAACGGTGTCTTCCATTGGCAACGCCAAGAGTCTGCGTGGCGGTGCTCTGCTAATGGCGCCACTCAAGGGTGCTGATGGCCGGGTTTATGCCATGGCCCAGGGAGATCTCCTGGTGAGTGGCCTGAATGCGCAGGGCTCTGATGGTTCAAGTGTTACCGTAAATGTACCCAGTGTCGGCACCATTCCAAATGGCGCCACCGTCGAGCGGATTGTCCCCAATCCTTTTATGCAAGGTGATTTTATTACCTTCGACCTGAACCATTCGGATTTTACCACTGCGAATCGTCTGGCCGTTGCAATTAACGAAACAGTAGGTCCCGGCATTGCCATGCCAATGGATTCGGTGTCGATTCGGGTCAGCGCTCCGCGTGATACCTCACAGCGTGTTGCCTTCGCATCGCTGGTTGAAAATATTTCTGTCGAACCGGGCGAGGCCGCCGCCAGGGTAGTCATTAATTCAAGAACGGGTACTGTAGTGATCGGGGCTAACGTAAAGATACTGCCGGCTGCTGTTTCGCACGGTACGCTGGTGGTGACCATCACCGAGAACCAGCAGGTCAGCCAGCCGGGTGCCTTCGCCAGACGTGGCCGCACTGCGGTTACCGACCAGAGCGACGTGGATATCGGTTTGCAGGGCAATCACACTTTCATGCTGCAGCCTAATATCACGCTGCAGGATATCGTAGATGGTGTAAACCGCGTCGGTGCTACGCCGGCCGATATCGTGTCCATACTCCAGGCCCTTAAACAGGCTGGCGCATTGCGCGCAGAGCTGATGGTTATCTAGGCAGGGTTACGCAGCATGACATCTCCTGTTCTGCATAGCGACGTCTACACCGATTTCAAGGGTCTGGCTGAACTGCGCGGCCGTGCCGGTGATAACAGCGAGGAAACACTGCGCGAAGTCGCCGGTCAGTTCGAGGCGCTGTTTATCCAGATGATGCTGAAGAGTATGCGCGACGCCGGTCTCGGCGAGGGCTTGATGGACAGCGAACACACCAAAACCTACCAGTCCATGTATGACCAGCAGCTGGCTATCGACATGAGCAAGAAGCAGGGTCTGGGGCTGGCGGACATGATGGTTCAGCAGCTGCGGCGTGCTGATACGGTAGACTCCGGAGCGGAAGATACGGCCACGGTTCCAGCGCTGGATTTGGATACGCAGCGCCGTGTTGCGCGTACCTCGCAGATGCCACAACCTCATTCGATTCAGCCGCAACACACTGTATCACAGGCCTCGGCAGCGCAGCGTGACTGGCAGCCGGGTTCGAAAGATGATTTTGTTCGCGAACTGTGGCCGCACGCACAGCGCGCCGCCCATGAGCTGGGTACCCGTCCGGAGGCATTGCTCGCGCAGGCGGCACTGGAAACCGGCTGGGGTAAACGGATGATCCGCGGTGCGGACGGCCAGAACAGTTTTAACCTGTTTGGTATCAAGGCGGATGCGCGCTGGCAGGGCGAACGCGTGATGACCGAAACAGTTGAGTTCAGGGACGGCCTGATGCGCAGGGAACGCGCTCCTTTTCGGGCCTACCCGTCATTGGCGGAAAGTTTCGCCGACTATGCGGATTTTCTGAAAACCAATCCGCGTTACCGGGAAGCCCTTAAAGTAGGCGCCGATGCACCGGCATTTGTGCATGCGCTGTCGCAGGCCGGCTACGCAACTGACCCGGAATACTCGAACAAAATCAATCAGATTATGAATAGCGAACCGTTCCGCAACACGGTTTCCGGTATTTAGGAAGCCGCCCGGGAGCCGTTAAGCTGATGAAGAGGCAAGATCTCATGAAGCTGTCTACTGCAAACTGTTACAAACGGCCGGAGTCTGCGTCATGGCGATAGGACTACTCGGCACTGCCGCATCCGGTTTGCAGGCCTTCCAGCGCGCCATATCGGTGACCGGAAACAATATCAGTAATGCAAACAACGAAGACTACTCGCGACAGCGTGTCGAGCTGGCTACCCGTCAGTCCACGTTCACTGGCCAGGGCTACATCGGTAACGGTGTCAAGATCGAAAGTATCGCGCGCATGTTTGACCAGTTCACGGTTGATCGTTTGCGCGAGAGCAGCAGTTCCACGTCACAGTACGAAACCTTGTTCAGCTTTTCTGAACGCGTAACCAACCTGCTGGGTGATACCGACGCCGGCCTGGGTGCGGGCCTTGAGGATTTCTTCAACGCTGTACAGACACTTGCCGATGATCCGGCCTCCATACCGGCACGTCAGCTGCTGCTGTCGGAATCCGATTCGCTGGTGGCACGCTTGCAGAACCTGGATGGTGAGCTCGATTCCATGCGCCGCGAGATCAATGGCAACCTCGACAACGCAGTGACCGAGATCAATGGCCTGAGTGCAGCGATAGCGGATGCCAACCGCAGCATTGTGGATTCCACCGTTCAGGGCAGCAATGTTGTACCGAATGATCTGCTTGACAAGCGCGATGGCCTGATCAATCGCTTGTCGGAACTGGTTGCAGTGCGCACGGTTGAGCAGGATGACGGGGCAGTGAATGTCTTTGTCGGTAGTGGCCAGGCACTGGTGACCCGCTTCCTGGCTTCGCCACTACAGACGGTACGCAATGACTTCGATGCCAACCGCGCCGAGATCGCGATTGTAAGCGGCGGCGCTTCGGCCGTGATTACCGACAACCTCAGCGGCGGCAAGCTCGGTGCGCTGCTGGATTTTCGTGCACAGGTATTGAACCCGGCACAGAATTCACTGGGGCGTATCTCGGTCAGTCTGGGTACTGCATTCAATACCCAGCACACGGCCGGTATGGACCTGGACGGCGTGGCCGGTGCGAACTATTTTTCCGTGACCACACCACTGGTGGCGGCCAGTAGCAACAATACAGGTACAGCGGCCGTGACCGCGGTATTCGACGCTGCCAATATCGATAACCTGAGCACCGAAGATTACAACCTCTCTTTTGATGGTGCAGTGTGGTCGGCCCGCCGGGTCAGTGACGGTCAGGCAGTGACCATGACGGGCAGTGGTATACCTGCGGACCCTTTTCTGTTTGATGGACTCAGCGTCGAGGCTACCGCGGGTGCGGCAGCCGGTGACCGTTTCCAGATTCGTCCCACTCGCAGCGGTGCAGCGGGGATGGGGGTGCTGATCGGCAATCCACGCGAAATAGCCGCGGCAGCGCCGGCCGCAGGACCCGCGCCGGGTGATAACAGCAACGCGTTGTTACTGGCCGGGCTACAGACATCGCTAACCATGGAAAACGGGACCACCAGTTTCCAGGGTGCCTTTGGCCAGTTGATTGCCCAGTTGGGCACGCAGACACGCAGCGCCGAAATTGGTGCTGAGGCACAGGGGGCACTGCTGGCACAGGCACAGGAATCACGCGATACCCTGTCCGGTGTTAACCTCGACGAGGAAGCTGCCGACCTGATCCGTTTTCAGCAGGCCTACCAGGCCATCGCCCAGGTGATCTCGGTGGCCGACTCGACTTTCCAGACCTTGCTGGCCGCGGTAGGGAGATAAACATGCGTATCGGCACCTTGCAAATGTTTCGTCAGGGCATCAATTCAATGCTTGAGCAGCAGACGAAGCTGTTTGAAACACAAAACCAGCTGTCTACAGGCAAGCGTATCAATAGTCCCAGCGACGATCCGACCGGTGCGGCACAACTGGTCGGTTTGTCCGAATCTACCAAACTCACTGCACAGTATCAGGACAATATTCTTGCCGCGCGTACCCGGCTGGAGCTGGAAGAAACGGCGCTGGGGTCTGCAGGAGAATCCTTGCAACGCGTCAGGGAGCTGGCAATACAGGCGCTCAACGACACCAATGGCGCCAGTGATCGAACGGCTATAGCCGTAGAAATCCGGCAGCTGGCCGATGAAGTGATGGGGCTCGCCAACCGCAAGGATGGTAGCGGCCAGTTCATGTTTGCGGGTTTCCAGGTGTTGACGACACCCTTCAGTGAGGCGCCGCCCGGAACATTTAACTACAACGGTGACCAGGGGCAACGCCAGATCCAGATTGGCCCTGCACGCCAGATTGCCGACGGGGATTCCGGGCAGGCTGTATTCATGGATATTCCAGACGGAGGCGGGGGCTTCGAGAGTATATTCGCGACCCTGGAAACCCTCGCCAGCGACCTGGAGGCCAATACGCCAAATGGTGCCAGTCTCGACCAGATTGACAGGGCAATGGATCAGTTTCTTGGATTCAGAGCGAGCACCGGCGCGCGGCTGAATGCGCTGGATAACCAGGAAAAGATCAATGGAGCGCTGCTGGTCCAGCTGGAGAAAACCCGTTCGGTGGTTGAGGACCTTGACTATGCCGAGGCGGCCAGTCGCTTGAGCAGGGAGAGCGTTACATTACAGGCTGCCCAGCAGGCCTTTGTAAAGGTTCAGGGTCTGAATCTGTTTAACTATATCTGAACCCCGCAGGAGCGTGCTTAGGTTGGAGCGCTTGTGGTGGGGTGGTGTTCCGACAAACGCTAAAGTTCTAGCTGCCGCACGATCAGCTGTTTTCTGACATCATGCTGCCGGGCTATGGCGACCGCCGCGATATGTTCCGGGCCTGGTCGCCACAGATGGACCATCCAGTTTTTTCTGTCATCATCTATGGATTCATCAAACTCAATATCAATATCGGCTTCGTGCCTTATCCGAAAACGCAGCTTGCAGGTTGGAAACGAAAGTCCTATACCCCGGGCTTTGACGTAAGCTTCGCGTAGCGTCCAGAGGCTGTAAAAATATTCCAGCTGCTCCGATCCCTGTAACCGGGTTAATTCAGCGTTTTCTGCAGGAGAGAACATGCGTGCGGCAACAGCAACCGGGTTATGCCGGGCGCTGATTTTCTCCACATCGATACCGCAGTCATCATCCATGGTCACTATGAAGCACACCAGTCCATCAGTATGTGTCAGGTTGAAGCGCAGTGGCGGGATGCCCGGGTTGGCGATTTCCGGGCGGCCGTGTTTGCCGTGTGAAAAACACCAGTCCGCCGGGGGTATGTTGATATACGTTGACAAGGTCTTGCGTACCAGCGCATGGGATACCAGGTATCGGTGCCGGTCTGCAGGGAAATGGAAGCGGTCACATTGCGCGCGTTCCTCTGTAGATAATATGGCTCGGAAATTCGCCAGCACAGCATTGTCCCGGATGGAATCTGGTTCTACCAGCCAGACATGGGCTTCTTGTCCAGGAAGGATAGTTGACGCGCCAGATGCCACTTAGCGTAGAGCCTTCCCACTATTCTGATAGACAGGATCTATCATCCGGCTGAAAGCCTGCGGCTTGTTCATAGATTCTCTTCCATTCAACAGCCACACTATTCTACAGGCTAGTTTGGTGTGCATGCTGTTTATCTTGGGAACAAAGGTCACGCTGTAGAGCTTGAATTTCCAGATCGTCGGGATATTTCGCGAGGTATCCTGAATACAGAGATGAGGCATCATTGTGGCGACCAAGAGATTTAAGGATTTCTGCGCTGTTTTGGACGATATTCCTATTGAAAGGTGCAACCGCCATTCCACGCGCCAGGTAGTCAACAGCCTGGGGTTCTTTCTGATTGTGCCAATATAATACGCCCAGGTTATTATAGGAATCGGGAAATTCCGGATCTCTCTGTATAGCGAGGAGGAAGTGTTTTTCGGCATCTTCCTGATCGCCTTGTTCAAAGCACCTCTCCCCCAGTTTGTTCAACTCAATAGCTGACAGTGGCGGTTCGCTGGTACTGTTGGAACGTTGTTTGTAGGAAGCGGGCTGCGCCCGGTTTTTTCTGATCAGCGTGGCATTGACTGAAGCAGGATTGGATAGCAATTGTTCGTGTAGCCATTGTCTGTAAAGATCTTCCCGCTCAATATGTATATCTTTTGGTACAGTCTCGACGAAGGAGCATTTGTAGTCCAGTTCGCTCATCAGGTCAGCGCAGAAAGTCTCTATCTCGAGCTCGTCCTGTTCAGAGTATGTGTAGTGATCAGCTCTGGCGGGATCCAGAGCTGAGTCCATTTCTTTTCTGTATATTCCGTCATGAGAAACCAGATGGAACTCGCTGGCGATTTGAGCCGGCTCTGCATTTATCTCCAGAAAAGAAAATAGCGTACCCAATACTTCAATAGGGTTGCTTAGCATTTGTTCATAACCAATAGTCAGGATGTTTGGTGAAATCCAGGCGCTTTTACTTTGCTCCATGATAAAGCGGGTGCGGAAATACCACATGTGGGCAGCATCAGAAATAGTATCAGGTCCAAATTCCTGCTTGACGAATGAGTGCGCTACAGCTTTGGGGTTCCGGTGTATATGTACCAGCTTTGCATCGGGATAACATCTCAGAATTTCAGGGATTGCTATAAGGTTCATTGGGGTTTTGTCCCCCCAGCGAGGTTTCCCTTTTCGAGTCCTGTAGGTATTGAAGAAACCATCCAGAAAGGTCTTGCGTGAATCGGCACCCTGGATAAGTTCATGGAACTCATGTTCAGTGAAGCCAAAATCCTGTAGTTCGCGGCCCAGAAATGATTCTCGGCGGATGATGGCTTCTGCAGACTTCACCTGATTCCAGAGGGGTTCTGGAATATCTTTTAGCGTTGCCCAGACAATATCCGTTTCCGGACCAATAGCAATATCGTCTGTTGTATCAATAAGTAGCCGCAGCAGCGTGGTGCCGCTCCTGCCTGATCCGACAACAAATACCGGGCGATCACTTGTGTTCATTTCCAGATTCTCGAAGTCCCGAGTTAAAGATAATTTCACGCAATCCATGTGCCAATCAGCCCGAATTGGTTGGCTGGCGAAGAGTTGGTAACAAATTTGCATAATGGTAACTATTACATCGTTATCCGGAACTGCAAATGTCAAAAGCGGCTACTACAGGGATGTCACAATTACTGGATTTCCCACCAGCAGATCCCAGGCTACCCCAGGAGTCGACTGAAACTCCGGTGGGGATTGGGGTCATAGGTTGTGGTTACTGGGGACCCAAGCTGGTACGCAATTTTTCCAGGGCGTCAGGGTGTGAAGTAGTGGCAGTTGCCGATCACAATCCCGAACAACTGGCGCGCATTGGCGAGGATTATCCCAGTGTGCTTACTACCACTGATTATCGGGCACTGCTTAAAGCCCCTGATATAGAAGCTATTGCGGTGGCGACACCGGTATACACACATTTTTCCATTGCCCGTGACGCGCTAAATGCAGGGAAACACGTACTAGTGGAAAAACCATTGGCGACATCGGTAAGCGAGGCCGAGGACCTGGTTGAACTGGCGGTGAAAAAAGACCTCCTGTTGATGGTCGATCACACCTATCTGTTCACCAGTGCGGTGGAAAAAATGCGCGAGCTGGTGGTCTCGGGTGAGTTGGGTGAGATCCTGTATTTCGATTCAACCCGCATTAATCTCGGGTTGTTCCAGCATGATGTCAATGTTGTCTGGGATCTTGCGCCGCACGATCTGAGTATTCTCCTGTATGTTATTGACAAAAAGCCGGTTGCTGTTTCGGCGCTTGGTGTTTCCCATGCTGGCACGGGGAAAGAGAACCTGGCCTACATTACTCTGACTTTCGATGACAATACCTTGGCGCATTTTCACGTCAATTGGTTGGCGCCTCGTAAAGTACGTCAGATAATTATCGGTGGCGAAAGGAAAATGCTGGTTTTCGATGATATGGAATCCAACGAAAAGATCAAAGTCTACGACAAGGGCATCACGGTAGAACAGGGCGACCGTGAGGCAGTTTACGAATCCCTGTTTCACTACCGTGTCGGTGACATGTGGGCGCCACGCCTCGACCCGACCGAGGCGCTGCTCAAGGAATGCCGTTACTTCGGTGAATGCGTCCGCAGTCAGGAGCAGGCGCTTAACAGCGGTGAATCGGGATTGGAAGTTGTCCGGATTCTCGAGGCATCAAACAAGTCCATGCGGTTGGGCGGAAAGCTGGTGAAGATCTAGGATGACTGCATCAAGAACAGTCAGGATCATGGTGACAGGGGCCGGTGGATCGGCTGCAGTCGGTTTCTGTCGATCATTGCGTAGCACAGATAGTGCCTATGAACTGATCGGGCTCGATTGCGATAAGTACCATCTGAATCTTGCGGTGGCCGACCACACCTACCTGGTGCCACCAGCCAGCGACCCTGACTACCTTCCGGTACTGAATTGGATAGCACGTGAGCACGATGCAGATTTCCTGCACTGTCAGCCAGATGTGGAAGTAGAGTTTGTTTCCAGCCATCGCGATCAAGTTGTTGTAGAAACAAATCTGCCGGAGCACTCGGTAGTCAAACGTTGCCTGGACAAGTACCAGTCCTATCTATGCTGGCAACAGGCCGGCATTTCTGTGCCGGAAACACGCATGATCGCTAACAGAAATGATCTCCTGTTAGCTTTCAAGGAGCTAGGTCCGAAACTCTGGTTGCGTAACACCCATGGTGCAGCCGGTAAAGGCGCGCTGCCAACCTCCGACTATACCGAGGCCGTGGCCTGGATAGACTTCTGCAAGGGCTGGGGCGAATTTACCGCGGCACGCTGTCTGACTGATGAATCGGTGACCTGGCAATCAATCTGGCAGCAAGGCAAGCTGTTGCTGGCCCAGACGCGGCTGCGTAAATACTGGGAATTCGGTAACCGAAGTCCATCCGGTGTTACTGGCCTGACAGGTACAGGTATTACGCTTTCTGATCCTGTTATCGATGCCCTGGCGCAGCGTAGCATTCAGGCGGTGGATGCCTGCCCGAACGGTATTTTCAGTGTTGATTTTACCTACGACGCTGAGGGCGCCCCCAATCCGACGGAAATCAACATTGGGCGCTTCTTTACCACCCACCACTTTTTTACAGCCGCCGGGATCAATTTCCCGGATATCTATGTCAGGACATCACTGGGCCTGCCGGTGAAGTTACCTGAGGAACCCGTAAATCCGCTGCAGGACGGCCTGGCCTGGGTGCGCGGTCTGGATAGTGAACCGGTGTTGACCACCACAGCTTCGATAGAGGCGCGTGAGCTACAGCGAAACGAACTGCGTAAAAACGCAAGAGAGGCAGTACATGAACGAAGCCTACGACATACTGGATGAACAGGGGCAGCACTACTCGAAACCTACTGCATTCAATTACAGTCAGTATTTATACAGCCACCGGTATAAGGTTGTGCGTGAGCATATGCGTGGCCCGGACGTACTGGAAGTCGGCGTTGGCTACGGTGATTTTTCTTCCTGGCTGAGCGAGGAGCCTTTCCGCACAGTTTCAATCGATGGCTCCCAAACCAATCTGGAACGCGCGCGCGCCAAATCCAGATCGGATCGGATTGAGTTTCATTACAGCCTGTTCGAAGAGTTCAGCACTGATGCCCGTTTCGATGACATCCTGATTACAAACAGCCTTGAGCATGTTGATGACCCGATTGGCATCCTGGAGCATATGAAACAGTTTCTCAAACCCAATGGGCGAATTCATATTACCGTGCCCAATGCGGATTCCATGCACCGCCAGCTTGGGGTGGAAATGGGAATGCTGAAATATGAGTGGAGCCTGAATGAGCATGACCACCAGGTTGGTCATCAACGTGTCTACACCCGGGAGCTTCTGTTTGAACACGTTAAGCGCGCAGGTCTGGAAGTATCGAAATATGATGGCATTATTTTCAAGCTGCTGTCGAATGCCCAAATGGAAGCGCTAATTCAGGAGAACGGACAGGCCATGGTGGAAGGCTTCTACGCACTTGGCAGACGCCATCCTGATCTGTCTGCTGAACTCTATGTGTGCTGTAAAAGGATTTGAGCATGCAGATATACCTGGATCTTGACGGCCCTGTGTTGGATGTAAGCCGCAGGTACTATCTGATCTACCGTGACCTGTTGAAACAGGCGGGCTATTTACCCCTTGGCCAGAATAGTTACTGGTCACTGAAGCGCCTAAAGGTTACAGAAGCTGCAATTGTGCAAAGAATTATGTCTGAATGTGGCGTTAGCGCCTATATTGATCAGCGAGCACAACTGCTGGAAGACTCAACATATCTTGTATACGACATGCTGCAGCCGGGTGTATTGGATACGCTGAAAGGCTGGTCAAAGCAACACCGGCTCTACCTTGTAACGTTAAGACGAAACAGGGTAGCCCTGATGTCCCAGTTGAAACTATTGGGCATCAGTAGCGTCTTCGAAGAAATATTCTGTGCCCAGGATGCCGATCAAAGCTGGAAGACCAAGTGTGAATGGATGCGCTCTTCCTGCGTGACGAATCGTGAGGCTGTCATTGTGGGTGATACTGAGGTCGATGTATTGGCGGGACGAGCTGCCGGAATTCAAACTATATCCGTGACCTGTGGCATACGTAGCCGTCGCTTTTTAGAGCAGCTATCACCTGATCGATTGTTTTCAAATATCGCTGGCCTATGTCCGGAAGAGTTGTTTGTCCCTATCGATTCAATTTCTGCATCGGTGGCTTGATTAATTATGTCTGCGATCAAATTGGAAGCAGTAGAGCCAGATACACATATACCATTTATGGATCTAGCGGCGCTGCATAGGCCGATTCAGGGTGAGATCGAGAAGGAGATTTCACGGCTGGTGTCGGCATCCTCGTTTGTGCTGGGTCCGTTAGTCGCACAATTCGAGGATGCCTTTGCCGCCTATTGCGAGAGCAGTTATGCCATCGGCTGCAATTCCGGCACCTCTGCAATTCACCTGGCGCTGTGCGCGCTGAATATTGGACCAGGTGATGAGGTCATAACGGTATCACACACCTTTGTCGGAACCGTGTGGGGCATACTGTATTGCGGCGCCAAACCGGTGTTCGTGGATATCGATGCGGACACCATGAATATCGATATTGCGAAAGTAGAGGCGCGGATAACCAGCAAGACAAAAGCTATTCTTCCAGTGCATCTGTATGGTCAACCAGTGGATATGGACCCATTGATGGATTTAGCGCGTAAACACGGGCTGTATGTCATCGAGGATGCCGCCCAGGCGCACGGAGCCCGTTACAAAGGGCGGAGGGTTGGCTCGCTGGGAGACATTGCCTGTTTCAGTTTTTACCCGGGTAAGAACCTTGGTGCCTGGGGTGAGGCCGGGGCTGTGGTGACCGCGAATCTTAGATTGGCGGAGCGGCTTAGACAGATACGGGATCACGGTCAGCCGAGGCGCTACTGTCATAGCGAGTTGGGATTCAACTACAGAATGGACTCTATACAAGCAGCCGTACTGGATGTGAAGTTACGGCACCTGGACGCCTGGAACGATCGCAGGGCGGAACTATCCAGCTTGTACCATGACAGGCTATCCGGAGTTCAAGGTTTACAACTACCTATCTATGGACAGGATGCTCAGTCTGTTCATCATCTATTTGTGATACGACACGTAAATCGTGATGCCATTGCCAAAAGGATGGAGGAAGCGGGTGTAAGCACTGGTTTGCATTATCCAATACCGGTGCACAGGCAGCCTGCAGTGTACGGGGCAATCGACGACAGCCATGTAATGAAAGAGACTGAACGAGTTGCAGCAAGCTGTTTGTCGCTCCCGTTGCACCCCACGTTGTCAGACAGCCAGCTGGACCGTGTCAGCAACGTGTTAGTGGCAGCAATCAGAGCAGACTAGAGGAAAGTCGAATGGCAAAAAATCCAGTGACAATCAGTGTTGTCGTGCCTTGTCACAATGACGATCCATACATTGAGGAGTGTCTGAACGCGCTGTCGAACCAGTCACTAAGGCCCTCTGAAATCATTGTATGCGACGATGCCTCGTGTGACAGAACTCTAGAGGTGGTACGCAGCTGGCAAGCAAGCCACCCGGATATGCTATTGATAATAGTGAAACATGATGACCATGTGGGCATATCACGCAACTTTAACTCTGGATTGCTTGCATCATCTGGTGACTATGTGTCGATGGTTGCAGCGGATGACTACTGGAAACCACGCAAGCTTGAGCAGGAATATGCCCAGATTAGCGAGAAAGGAGTCAGTTGGGCCTATTCGAAGGTAGAGCTGCGTATGGATACGGCGGGTGAGAATGGTGTTTACCAGCCATTTCAGGGGACAAGTGGTGACTATGAAGGCGACATATTTTCTGAAATCGTACATCGCCAGGTGTCACCACGCTGTTTCCTGATTGAGCGCAGGGTGCTGATGGAGACAGGCCTGTTTGATGAGTCCATCGGTATGTACGAAGATTGGGACCTGAAGATGCGCCTGTCAAAAAGATGCCCGATTGCCTACGTTCGAGAGGCGAACGTCATCTACCGGCAGCACGGTGGTGGTGAACATCATGCGCCCATGTATAGACATATGGGTGAAATCAGCAAGGTGTTACGCAAGAATAAATCACTTGTCCCCGGTAATGGCGTAGCTGTTTTCCGGGAAGTTATGCAGACCATTTGGCCCAAGAGCACTATGTCCAACGACCTCGACCGGGCTGCAAGGGAGACAGCTGTTTCCAGCCTGGACCTCTCTTATGACCCGGTTTCGATCAAGAGTAACGGCGAGGGCCTGATCTTCCTGATATCTTTGCCGCGGTCAGGATCCACCATGCTGCAGCGTGTGCTGGGTAGCCATCCAGATATTCATACGACGGCCGAGCCCTGGGTGATGTTGCACCCGCTGTATGCACTGAAGCATACAGGCCTCGAGGCGGAATATGATGCGAGTACTTGTCGTCAGGCTCTCGGCGACTTTATGAAGGAGCTGCCAACCGGCGAGGAGGGGTATTACACCGCCGTGCGAAAGATGGCCTGTAGTCTGTACAGGCAGGCAACCGTTAGCGCTGGCAAGTCACGATTTCTGGATAAAACGCCTCGCTATTTCAACGTCTTACCGGAGCTGATGCAGGCATTCCCGAAGGCGAAGTTTGTTCTATTGCTAAGGAATCCACTCGCTGTGCTGGCATCTGTTCTGGATACTTGGTTTGACAGGAATATCAAAGCCTATGAGTCCAGTAGCCACTTCAGAGACATGTTGGAGGGTCCGAGGTTGCTCGCAGAAGCCATTGAAACATTTGGTGATAACCTGATTGTGACTCGCTATGAAGATGTCGTCGCTGACACTCAAGCGGAGGTGCACCGTCTGTGCGAATTTCTTGAGCTGCCCTTTTTCGAGCCCATGCTGGAATACGGAGCCAGGCCAGCGCCCACCGGAGAGTGTGGCGACCCTCAGAAGGTAAATGTACACAATGCACCGGTTGAAGACTATGTGGAAACCTGGAAAGGTTTGTTGTCTTTAGACGGTATTCGGCAGTACGCAGCCCGTTATCTCGACAGCATCGGCGATAAAGTACTATCGCAACTGGGTTACTCCCTGACTACTTTATCTTTAGAGCTGGAAGCTTGTCCGCTGCCCACCGAATCAGAGTCAGCAAAAATTGAGGCTGGATCTTCGGCAAGCCTTGTCTCTGCCGGGGAAGCTGCTTACCAGGCTGGTGACATAAATATGGCGGAAGCCCATTTTATGGATGCCTATGCCATGGACAGTACGGATATTGTCGCATGCAATAATCTGGTGGTTTTGTACTGGGAGTCAGGGAACGCGGAACAGGCACTACGCTACCTGGAGATAGCCATGCAGCTGGACAGCACGAATCGTGAGGTTGTTGTCAACGGCGGTCAGATCCTGTCCGCGTATGGCTACAAGGCAGAAGCGGCTGGCTTGTATGAGGCCTATCTTGCTATTTGCCAGAATGACAAGGAAGTGCTTTCGCTTTACGAGCAGGCAGTATCAGATATTGATACTGAAACACTAGCAGACATTGCCAGGCCAGATCCGGAGCAGGTCGCCACGAATTCTACTGACTATGTAGAACGTGTTGGCCTTTCCCTGCCCGATAACGCACCGATAATAATGATCGCCGATGAGGCAGTGTTATCCCGTAATTCAGAACAGGAGGATAAAGAAAGTAAGGCGACCTCAGGAGGTAACGGTAAAATTCTTGTTACTGCTATTGTCTCCACTTACAACAGTGAGAAATATATAGATGGCTGTCTTCAGGACCTCATGTCACAGACCATTGCCGATCGGCTCGAAGTCATTGTCGTAGACAGTGGCTCGCAGCAAAATGAGAGGGCCGTCGTCGAAAGGTATCAGAAGGAATATTCAAACATTCGATATTTCCGGACGGAAGAACGGGAAACAATTTATTCCGCCTGGAACAGGGCTATTCACGAAGCGCGCGGGGAGTTTGTCAGCAACGCAAATACCGATGACCGTCACTCCAGCGATGCCTACGAAAAAATGGTGGCGACTCTCCAGAGCAAACCGGATATTGCGCTGGTTTATGCCGACTCATTTGTCACTTCCACAGTTAACGCAACCTTTGAGAGTGCCGCTGTGGAAGGAAAATTTCAGTGGCCTGAATTTGATGCACGCCTTCTTTTTTCGGTTTGTTATATTGGCCCCCAACCGATGTGGCGCCGATCGCTGCATGAAAAGTACGGATACTTCGATGCGCAGATGAAGGTAGCGGGGGATTACGATTTCTGGCTACGCATGGCGAGCAATGAACGATTTCACCACATTGCCGAGGAGCTGGGCCTTTATCTTTTATCTTCCAGTAGTGTTGAGCACGCATACGCCGACGATGGTGTGAAAGAGTCAGAGAGTGCCAGGCAACTCAACTGGCCGATTGAATGGGGTGAGCGCCCGGCACCGGGTGGAAGTTATCTGGTTACAATTGACAACAAAGACAGTTGCGGCGGAGATAAGGAAAAGCCGGAACCCCTGGTCAGTATTATTATGCCAACAAAGAATCGGCTGGAGCTTTTGGGGAGAGCACTCGATTCGGTTATCGCCCAGACGTATAGACGCTGGGAGTTGGTTATTGTCAACGATGGCGGTAACGATGTTGCCCCTGAAGTGGAAAGCCGCGCTTCCAGCGGGCGAATCCGCTGTATCAAACTGGAGCAGTCAGTAGGGCAGGCGGCTGCACGTAATATTGCGCTACAGGAAGCAAAAGGCGAGATCATCTGCTACCTGGATGATGATGATGTCTATCTGCAACACCATCTCGATACAGTGGTAACAGCCTTAACCCGTGAAGGGCGGCCATTTATCTATACGGATGCGGTCGTGGTTTCAGAGCAATATGACAATGGCATGCTCAGGGAAACGGGTGAAAGGAGCAACCCGTATCAGCATGACGAATATTCGCGCGACCTGCTCCTGGTAAATAACTATATACCTATTAATACATGGGCGCATTGGAAGTCGTGCCTTGATGAAGTCGGTGTATTCGACGCATCGCTGAACTGCTATGAAGACTGGGAATTCCTGCTGCGATTTTCGGCGCGCTACAATTTTACGCATTTGCGCAAGACCACCGTGGAGGTTATGTGCAGAGTGGATCGGGTGGACAGTGTCACCGGCCAGCGATTGTCAGAGTCTGCAGATGCGTTCCGGACCATATACCAGCGTCATGGCGACGGTTTGCCGGAGCATCTGGTTCGTGAGAGATCCAAGAGGCTGCGGGCGCTCGAATTCAATGCCGAAAAGCAACGGCAGGTACTGCTTGATGCCACAGTTAGCGATGGTGGCGGGTGTGCGGAAGATCGGAATGAATCTGGGTACGTTTCCGATAGGCAACGATTGCAGGTTACCCACGAACAATTCCTCCGCCGCATTGAAGAATTCGGCTACGAACTTCCTTCGATACACTTGATCATGATCGACATTGATAGCGATGCGGCGAAAATCGCCGATACGATCGACAGTCTTGACCAACAGATCTATACGGGCTGGGGGCTCAGTATCATATCTACCGCACCATCCCCGAACCGCGAATTTGACTCCTTGCCCATGCTGGAATGGATACAGTCAGACGATGTTGGGCAGTCGTTCATCGATGCCGCACGACAGTCGGAATGTGGCTGGGTTGGGTCGGTGATACCGGGGGATAAGCTTGAGCCTGATGCGCTCTCGGTTTTTGTTGACTATATAAACCGGAATCCCGGCTGGAAATTCATCTACAGCGATGAAGACTGTGTAGATGTTTCCGGTAATCAGCTCAAGCATAAATTCAAACCGGATATAAACCCGGACTACCTGTGCTCGTCCCCCTATGCCGGGAATTTGTCTCTGGTACACCGGGATATGCTGGAACAGATTTCATCTGATATAGGTATACCGGTAGCATCTTTCTTCGATCTGGCGCTGAAAGTGCTGGAGCAGTATGGGGCGTCCTCAATCGGACATGTCCCGGCACTGCTTTATCATCAATTGCAGGAAAATGAGTGCCGGGAGGCGCGTGACACCTGGGTGAAACCGGTGCTTGAGGCGTATGTCAGGCGGAATGATATCGATGCCGGTGTATTGAGCGGTACAGCTGCAGGAACCTGCATGATCGACTACGGCTGTTCAGGCTCTCCCGGTGTTTGTATCGCCATTTATGCAGGTTGTGAAATTGAAAGGGTTGAGCATACGGTAGCCAGCCTTTTGAACAAGACAGCTTATTCCAACTGGATGATACGGGTGGGTGTCGATAAGGCATATGCCCCGCAGCTTGAAAAATATCAAAGCGATCAGCTATCAATCGATTCGCTCGACAAAGATGCCGGTCGCTGTGCCTATTTTGACAGTCTTGCGCAGACCATTGACACAGACTACATGGTGTTCATGGATCCCGGTGTTGTTGCCTTGCAGACTAACTGGCTGGAACGCCTGCTGGCCCAGGGACAGCGCCCTGAGGTAGGCGTGGTGGGTGTCCGTTTGCTGTCCCCGCAAAAAAGAGTGGTGCACGCAGGGATTCTGACCGGTATCGGCTCGTTTGCTGTCGGTGGCTGTATCGGGGAAGGCGACACACTCGAGCAGGAAGGCTATATGCAGCGCTCCCAGGTCGTACAGAACCTGTCGGCAGTCAGCAGCGCCTGTATGTTAGTCGAGCGATCACTGTACCAGTCATTGCAGGGGTTTGATGCAGGGATCGCCGTTCAAATGTATCGCGACGTCGATTTCTGTCTGCGGGTGAGGGAGACCGGCAAGCGTATTGTGTGGACGCCGTTTGTCACCATGCTGACTCCAGATGAGCGTCTCGACACCTACTCGGGAGACGATGGCATAAGTCGTGTAGAGAAGGACGCCCGCCAGCTTACGTCGACATGGCTGCAAAGCTTTGCCAGGGATCCGGCCTACAACCGTAACCTGACATTGGCGCGAGCGGACTT
>Ga0316191_10000656_pt1 | contig 22727 bp, 24 predicted proteins | sample Eddworburr2cm_MG_FD_204928 | JGI IMG/M metagenome (GOLD analysis project Ga0316191, IMG submission 204928) | Coastal sediment microbial communities from Maine, United States - Eddy worm burrow 2 cm | ecosystem: Environmental > Aquatic > Marine > Coastal > Sediment | place: USA: Maine... | reverse complement strand
TCAAGGATTTCAGCCAGTTCCTCATGATTCATTTCATGCGTCGCAGAGCTTACATAGATCAGAAAGTACATCGATTATTCACCCCTGTAATTTGTATCTTTATAGCATTGTAGACTATTCTAAATTAAGGAGCCGTAAGTTTTTTTCAAGAGGAGAGGGGCGGCAACTGAAAAGAGTCGAGCTTGAGCAAGTTCTGTTCTTCGCACTCTGTGATGCAGAGAAGGGAGATATCCCGTCGATTGCAAAGTTTGATTAGGCGATCAAGAAAGAGTTGTCTTTTTTCGTCCGACTCCATCTCATTAAAATTGTGAAGAATGAGCAGGGTTTGGCTACTACTATTATCATCATGCTCTTCAAGCCAGGTGAGAGGATCAGAATGGTCTCTGCGAAAATCAAACTGATGGATATGCACGGAATCGCGAAGAATATGACAGAGATCTTTCAGTGTGCGCCTGCGCCCCTGACCATGGGCTCCGGAAAGGTTGATGTTCGAACCAAGCAAAAGGTGATCTGCCAGCATTCGGGTAAACTCAGGACGAAGGTAGTGCTCTGTAGACATCATTAACCCATAGGGAGCTGCGTTGCCTTCTGTGCCAAGGCTTTCTTTGGCTCGGATTGCTCCGGCTCAGTTTGCTTTGGTTTAGTTTGCATCAATTCCGCCTGCAGCTCATCTTCAGTGATCACCCCTTTGCGGATCAGCAGCGACAGAAGTGCATAGAATTGGTTCCTGTCGTTCGGAGCAGTAAGCCCAACAGGGCTCTCCGACTTGGTAATTTTCTCCGCCTGAAAGCCAACGCTTTTCTGCATCTGCATGAATAGTTCATCATCAACCATGCCGGTCGGTTTCAGGCCTTTTCGCTTCTGGAAGTCTTTGACGCCATCGCGTGTCGAAACACCGAAGATGGCGGGCTGATCCTCCATTGGATAACCCATCTGTTTCAGGATGTTCTGCAACGTACGCACACTCTTGCCACGCATGTAGATCTTCAAAGCTCTGGCCATATCGGTCTCCGGTTGATTTTGTCGACAGGGCGATACTTATCGCCCCAGCCCAATCTCTCAATGATTGCGTTGAATGGTGTATCCAATCCGGCGTGAATTGTTGTTTGCTCACCGCTAACCGGATGGTCAAAGGTTAGTGAGGTCGAGGCCAGAAGTAGTCGGTGGCAGTCAAAGTGATCACGGAAGAGTTGATTCTGTTTGCCGTCACCGTGCGTGGTATCTCCGACAATGGGATGGAAAACATGCTTCATGTGTCGCCGGAGTTGATGTTTCCGGCCTGTTTCCGGAATCAGTTCGACCAGTGAATAGCGGGCTGTCTCATAACGGCCGACAGCATAGGGGAGCTCCACCGTAGCCACTCTTCTGTAGGATGTAACGGCCTCTTGCGCGGGCTTGTCTTGATCGGCTCTGGCATCGCTCTTTTTGTCCAGTTCCTCTTTCAATGGGTGATCGATCCGCTCCGCTTTTGCTGCGTAGCCGCGCACGACGGCCAGATAACTCTTGGAAGTTGTGCGTTCAGAGAACTGTTCTCCCATGGTTCGTGCAATGTCTCTATTTAATGCGAAGAGAAGGATACCCGAGGTCGGCTTGTCGAGCCGGTGAATTGGATAGACGTGCTGGCCGATCTGATCGCGTAGCATCTGCACTGCAAAGCGAGTCTCGTGCCGGTCAATCATCGAACGGTGCACCAACAGCCCCGCCGGTTTGTTGATTGCAACCAGCCACTGATCCTTAAAGAGAATATCCAAAGGTTCGCTCTGCTCATTTATTGATTGGATGTTTCTAGGCATGAGTGGCAAGCATAGTGGCAGGTGATAGATAAATCTTTAAGTAGGCGTGATATGGTGCGCAGTGTTGGGTTTAGCGAGGAACGTTGATGCAGAGTGCAATGGCGAAACATATTCTGGTGAAGACAAAGCCAGAGGCTGAGAAGTTAAAGCAGCAACTCGCTAACGGTGAGGATTTTGGCAAGCTGGCTCGAAAGCACTCGTCGTGCCCATCGAGAAAGCGGGATGGTGACCTGGGTGAAATCTATCCGGGTCAATTGGTGAAGCCGATTGAGGATGTCATCTTCAAAAAGCCACTGCAAAAGGTACACGGCCCGATCAAGAGCCGCTTTGGTTTCCATCTTGTGGTGGTCTATTTCAGAAGTCAGAAACGTTCAGGGTTAGATATCAGATAGTGTGAGCGCTTGTATATCCTATGCTCAGCACTAAGCTGCGCCAACTTCTCATCACGTACAGGCACGACTACAGGAAACATCCATGATCACAACATCCGGCATTACCATGCAATTCGGGGATAAGCCCCTCTTTGAAAACATCTCTGTTAAGTTCGGTGATGGCAACCGCTACGGTCTGATCGGTGCCAACGGTTGCGGTAAGTCGACCTTCATGAAGATTCTCGGTGGTGATCTGGTGCCAACGTCCGGTACGGTGAGTATAGATATGAATGAACGCTTGGGTAAGTTGCGTCAGGATCACTTCGCCTTTGAAGATTGTACGGTGCTTGATACCGTGATGATGGGTTTTGAGAAGCTGTGGAAGATCAAGGAAGAGCGTGATGCGATCTATGCGTTGCCTGAGTTTACCGATGAGGCTGGGATGCGTGCCGGTGAGCTCGAGAGCGAGTTTGCTGATTTGGATGGCTACACTGCCGAATCTGATGCAGGAGAACTGCTCCTGAGTATGGGTATCCCGGTTGAAGCCCATTCCAAGCTGATGAAGTCGATTGCACCGGGTTGGAAGCTGCGTGTTCTGTTAGCTCAAGCACTGTTTGGTGATCCCGAGATTATCCTTCTCGATGAGCCGACTAACAACCTTGATATCGATGCCATCCGCTGGTTGGAAGGGGTGATCAATGCACGCAACTGCACCATGATCATCATTTCGCATGACCGCCATTTCTTGAACAGTGTCTGCACTCATATGGCCGATATCGATTATGGTGAGCTGCGCATCTATCCGGGCAACTATGACGACTACATGGAGGCCTCGGCACTGGTTCAGCAACAGCTGCTCACCTCCAATGCCAAGAAAGCAGAAGAGATTCAGGAGCTTCAGGCATTTGTTCGCCGCTTCTCGGCCAATGCGTCCAAGGCGACACAGGCTCAGTCACGTGCCAAGAAACTCGATAAGATCAAGCTTGATGAGGTCAAGCCTTCAAGCCGTGTCAGTCCTTTCATCCGCTTTACGCAGGATAAGAAGCTTTACCGCAACATTCTGGAGTTGAAGGGCTTGAGTAAGGGGTATGATGAGAATCTGCTTTTTGAGAAGTTTGATCTAAGGGTTCCTGTCGGTGAGCGCGTTGCGGTGATCGGCCCTAATGGTATTGGCAAGACCACACTTTTGCGCTGTCTGGCCGATGATCTTGAGCCGACCAGTGGTGAGATCAAATGGTCGGAGAATGTGAATATCGGTTACTACGCACAGGATCATTCGGCTGATTTTGCCAAGGGCGAGAGCCTCTTTGACTGGATGGCTCAGTGGAAGAAGAAGGAGCATGGCGAGCAGGAGATTCGCGGTAACCTCGGTCGTATGCTCTTCTCTCAGAATGACATCAAAAAGTCGGTGAAGGCACTCTCCGGTGGTGAGCAGGGACGCATGCTCTTCGGTAAGTTCATGTTTCTCAATCCGAATGTGCTGCTGCTCGATGAGCCGACCAACCATATGGATATGGAGTTCATCGAAGCACTCAACACGGCGCTGGAGCGATATGAGGGCACGCTGATCTTCGTCAGTCACGACCGCGAATTTGTATCTTCGCTGGCGACCCGTATTATCGAGCTTACGCCTGAAGGGATCGTCGATTATCACGGTACTTATGAAGAGTATCTGAACAGTCAGGGGATTCAGTAATTCCCGGCTAGAATATGTAGAGAGGGGAGTGCATGCATCACGGATTGAAAGAAAAGGGATATAAAACTTTCACTGCGCTGATGATTGTCGTGGTGACACTGCTGTTACAGGGCTGCTCTTCTGACCTGCTGGATGTTATTGAAGGTTTCACCAATCCTGTACATACCGAATCCTCAGATGTTCCGAAGCCATCGCAGGCGGCTATCGAGCTTCATAACCGCCTCTCCTATGTCACCGATATGCATGCCGATACGCTACAGTTTGTGAAAGAGGATGGACCTTACGATTCATACGATAGAATTCTAAAAAACGAAAAAGAGCTCGGCCATGTTGATCTGCCACGGCTTCTCAAGGGAAATGTCTCACTTCAGATCTTTTCGGTGTTTACCAAAGGTTCTCTGGATGTTTATGAAGGATTTGAGTTCCAGTGTGGTAATCCGGAGGATAACACCTGTTTGAAGCAATCCTTCAGTCGAGACCCCGACATTCGACGCTACGACGATCCGCAGCGTCCGTATGCTGACGATCTTGGATGTTGGCTATCCAGAGATGTCGGTGTTTATTTCACATGGCTGCTCGGTCGACCCTGCGAGCAGTGGTATCAAAATGGCGACTGGATATTCGACTATTCGATACTCGACCTTTCAAAAAAGGATTGCCCGAGATTCCATGAATTACTTAAAAACCACCCTGATTTCCTGACCAACCGTGTCCATGCGGAGCGAGCGTTGTGGACAGCCGGATTGGCAGACCGGATCGGTCAGAAGTCAGAAAAACTAACCATTATTCGAAATAGGAATGAACTGATTCAGCATGAACAGAAGATGCGCTCAGGTCATGCCAAAGAGGTGGCTGGTCTTCTGTCGATGGAAGGGCTCTATTTCCGCAGTCAGAAATATGCCTCGAATGGCAGTCGTGACAGTTATCTTCTGGATACTTTCAACGAGTATTATAACGCCGGTTACAGGATGATGAGTCTAACCCACTTTCTTGATAACGACTGGGGTGGATCATCCACAGGTGTCAAGAAAGGCGGCATCACTAAAGAGGGTGAAGAGCTTGTCCGCCTGATGTTTGAGAAGGGGGTCATTGTCGATGTGGCACATGCTTCTCCGACCTTGATTCGTGATATCGTTAAGTTGGCTATTCAGGCTCGTAAACCTGTTGTCTACTCACATGGTGGCTTGTCACAATATAAACCGGAACATCCTCTCTGCAGCCGTGTCCGCAATATCGGGGATGAGCAGATTCGTCAGATCGCCTCGACCGGTGGCGTGGTTGGAATTGGTCACGGCCACCATTTTAATTGCGGTACCAAACCGGCTGACTCGGTGGAAGCTATGATGCATGCGATTAAGGTGATTGATCGGGAGCCTCTCTATTATAACGACATCCACGGCGAGCGTAAGCTTGTAAGGGGGGTGGAGCATGTTTCACTCGGTTCAGACTACGATGGTGGTATTCAGGCTCATACATCCACCAAGCATCTCGTAAAAATAACTGAATCATTGATGAGTCAGCAGTGCAAAAAAGGTAATGGTAAGGATGAACGCTGTTTTTCGGATAATGAGATTGAATTGCTCATGGGTAAAAATTCATGGAAGCTAATCCACGATCAGTTGCCGGAAAGTTGAGTGAAGAGATCACTTTGAAGCATGAACGCTTCAAGTTGCGTTTTAAAGAAAAAACGGGGTGGTTTATATGAGTGGTGAGCAGGCAAATCAGAACGAAGCGTGGTTTGAAGCGGCGAAAAGCGGTGATGTAGAAGCACTGAAGCAGGCGCTTGATTCAGGTTTTGATGTGAATACAACCGATGAGAAGAAGAACACGGCGCTTCACCTTGCCACCAGCAAGGCCCATCTGGATGCAATGCGACTGCTGATTGAGCATGGCGCAGGTCTGGATTTGGCAAATGATCGTCTTTCAACACCTCTGCATCTGACTGAAAAGAACATGGATGCCATCCGCATCCTTCTCGAAGCCGGCGCTGACCCGAACCTGCTGGATGCAGATCATGACTATCCATACTACTTTGCCTTTTATGGCTCGATGACCCGCGAACTCACCAAGCTCTATATCAAGCACGGTGCAAATCTGATGTTGTACGGTGATGACGATGAATAACCCGAATCAAACAGTTCAGATTTCAGCCCTGATGGAATCAAGCGGTGTGAAGTTCGGCACCAGCGGTGCCCGCGGTCTTGCTGATGATATGACCGACCGTGTCTGCTACGCCTACACGTTTGCATTCCTGCAGTATCTCAGTGAACAGAAGCAACTCTTCAAAGGCTGCGGCGTTGCCATTGCCGGTGACTATCGTCCCAGCTCTCCGCGTATCATGGCGGCCGTGGCGATGGCTGTGCGCGACACGGGCTGCAAACCGATCAACTGTGGCCTAATCCCGACACCGGCCGTGGCTGCCTACGGTATGAGCCATAACATTCCGAGCATCATGGTGACCGGCAGCCATATCCCGGATGATCGAAACGGCATCAAGTTCTACAAGGCTGAGGGTGAGATTCTTAAAGAGGATGAGCAGGGGATGTGTTCACAGCATGTCGATATTGCCGATGACCTCTTTGATGCCTCTGGCAGTGCTGTTGAATCCTTTGCTATGCCAATAATTGAAGCAGCAGCCGAGCGCATGTTCGTGCAGCGCTATCTCGACTTCTTTCCAGCAGGTTGTCTGAAAGGTAAAACCGTTGGTGTTTATGAGCAATCCACCGTTGTCCGCGATATTCTCGGCGAGGCGTTCGAGGGGCTGGGCGCCAAGGTGATCCGTCTGGGTCGCTCCGACCATTTCATTCCTGTCGATACCGAGGCGATACGCCCGGAAGATGTGTTGCTGGCCAAGCAGTGGGCTGCCGAGCTGAATGTGGATTGTATCGTCTCCGCCGATGGCGATGGTGACAGGCCACTTATTTCTGACGAATCGGGCAACTGGTTGCGCGGTGATGTGGCGGGGATTCTCTGTGCCCGTTATCTCGGTGCTGCCAACATTGCCACGCCGGTAAGCTGCAACAGTGCCGTGGAGAAGAGTGGTTGGTTCGATTCAGTGGTTCGTACCCGTATCGGTTCCCCCTTTGTCATTGCCGCGATGGATGCGTTGATCGGGCATGGGGCAGCGAATGTGGTCGGTTACGAAGCCAATGGCGGCTTCCTCACAGGAAGTGACATCACCCTTGATGACCGAACCCTGAGCGCACTGCCGACCCGTGACGCGGTGATTGTTCCGCTGACAATACTTCTCATGGCCACCAAAGCAGGCAGCACCATTTCAGAGCTTCTGAACACCTTGCCACAACGCTTTACATCTAGTGGTCGCCTGAAGGACTTCCCGACCGAACTCAGCCAGAGTAAGTTGTCGGCACTGGGCAGTGGTGATCAGACTGCGGACATCAAAGCCGCTGAAGCCCTCTTTTCCGGTGCCTTCGGCCCTGTTGCTTCAATTGATGGCACCGATGGTATTCGTATCACCTTCACCTCACAGGAGGTGGCGCACCTGCGCCCATCCGGCAATGCCCCTGAACTACGTTGTTACAATGAAGCGGCTAGCGAAGCGCGAGCCGAAGAGATGAACAAGCTCTGCATGGCCGTTCTCGAAAGCTGGCGTTCAGATTGAAGGTGAATTAAACGAAAAGGGCGTAACCATTGGTTACGCCCTTTGTCTGTTTTATCCACTCATGGAAGGGAGGCTTCAGTGAGCTGATTGAAAATCGTAATTTTCGATCAGCGTAAAAGATATTGAACATGGAAGTTCAATATCGGATCAATCAATTAAGCACCCATGTCCTCTTCTGGATTCGCACTTACCTGATGAATAGCAAGGTCAGCACCCATGTACTCATCCTCTTCAGAGAGGCGGAGACCCATCACCGCTTTGACACCACCGTAAACAATGAAGCCACCGGCGATGGCGATACCTACACCTGTGACGGTACCAACAAGCTGAGACATGAAGGTGACACCACCAGCACCACCCAGTGCGGTCGAGCCGAAGATGCCTGCCGCAATACCGCCCCAGAGGCCTGCACCACCATGCAGAGGTACAACACCGAGTACATCATCAAGCTTCAGCTTGGTCTGAATGAACTGGAAGCCATATACAAAGCCAACACCGGCAACAATACCGATCGCAAGTGCGCCGACAGGGTGAACAATGTCTGAACCTGCGCAGATAGCGACAAGTCCTGCCAGTGCACCATTGTGTACGAAGCCTGGGTCATTCTTGCCTGCGACCAGGGCTGCCAAAAGACCACCGACCATGGCTAGTAGAGAGTTGATGGCAACCAAACCGGATGCGCCTTCAGCAGTGCCTGCGCTCATGACGTTGAATCCGAACCAGCCGACGCAGAGGATCCATGAACCCAGTGCAAGGAATGGGATGTTGGAAGGTAGAATGGCATTCACACGACCATCACGGCCATAGCGTCCTTTACGGGCACCAAGCACGAAAACAGCGCCCAGCGCTAAAAAGCCGCCCATGGAATGAACGACTACAGAGCCTGCGAAATCGTGGAACTGTGCACCAAAGTTGGCTTCGAGCCATGCCTGATAGCCGAAGTTGCCTGCCCAGATAAGCCCTTCATAGAAAGGGTAGATGAGGCCTACCAGAATGACGGTTGCCAACACATTGGGCCAGAAGCGGATGCGCTCGGTCACACCACCGGAGATAATGGCCGGAATGGCTGCGGCGAAGGTGAGAAGGAAGAAGAAGTGAACCATCTCATAGCCGTTGGTGGCTCCACCGATATTGTTGAGCTCTGAAACCGGAGCAAAGAAGTTGATCCCATAGGCAACGGAAAAGCCGACAAAGAAGTAGGCGACTGTTGAGAAGCCGAAGTCGGTGATCACACGGATCAGTGCATTGACCTGATTCTTTTTGCGAACTGTTCCTACTTCGAGAAAGGCAAAGCCTGCGTGCATTGCCAGAACCATGGCTGCGCCCATAGTTAGAAAGAAAACATCAAAACCTGCGGTATTCATTTAATTCATCCTTTTTAAATTTGTTTTTTTGTTTGTTGATTAAGAGAGAGCCTCATCATTCTCTTCGCCTGTACGAATGCGAATGACACGTTCAATGGGGGAGACGAAGATTTTGCCGTCACCGATTTTGCCACTGTTGGCAGCGTTACGGATCGCTTCAACAACCTCATCGACCTGCTCATCAGGGATGACCACAGAGAGTTCGGTCTTTGGAATGAAGTCGACGTTGTACTCTGCGCCACGGTAGAGTTCGGTATGGCCTTTCTGACGACCATGGCCACGTACTTCAGCCACGGTCATGCCGGTGATGTTGAGATCCAGTAGTGCGTCTTTTACGTCATCCAGCTTAAATGGTTTGATAATTGCTGTTACTTTTTTCACGGTGTTACTCCTTCGGTTTTGATGTGGTGGCTAGGCTATGCCTTGCTACCGTTTCATCAATGGTCATTTTAAGGTTATTTAACATTTACTTATCTTTACTCTTTGATATCCATGATTCCATCATCAGAAGCTGATCGGCAAGCATGCGCGAATGCAGAGTCTGCTGAAGGATTTGTATCTGCTTTTCAATACGTGTTGTGGCATCGCTACGTTCATTGAGCAGCGTGATGGCATGCTTGAATGGTAGGCGCATCCGATGAAAGAGAGGACGGAAGGCGCTGCTATCTTCTGCTGCCAGTTCGGTAATGATGGAGTCAAAGAGTAGCTCGGCGCTGATCAGCCCCTTCCGACTGGTGTCGTAATAATCGAGAAGGTCACATGCCTGAAGCAGGCCCTCGCCATAACTGCAGGCCAGTGAACTGCAGACATCGGGGGAGAGTGCTTTCTCCGTGGTGCTTTTTGATAGATTGGACTGGTTATCCTTCAGGCTCTTAAATTTTTTGCCTTCCAATATATTGTCATGAACGCCGATGGCTTTGCCCATCAACGCCATCAAATTACGAAGTGAATAAAGAGCATGCTTAATGTCGTGGCGGGCATGGTTAAAGTGATTCTCCAGAGGTGTAATGACGAACTTTCCGGAAAAGCTTGTGCCCGGGTAGGTGGTGCCACAAAGATAGTAGTCGCCGCCGTAAATACTCTGGCCGAACAGTTCGCTGCCAAGCTGTTTTCTGATATCGGGGATCTGAATCGGCTCACTCGATACTGTGACTGAGTAGGAGATATCCGGCTTCAGGAGATCCTCATCCTCCCACGGTTTGGTAGTGGCAAAGCGGTGTTGCTTGTTGTGATCACTCTCAGGGCACTCCCAAATTCCAAGGAAGTAGTAGTGCTCGGAAGCGAGTGAGTCATCCTGAAGCGAGATGATAATAGTGTAGGTACGATTCTCCCACTGTGTATCAAAGGCGAGGATATCCTCTTTCCACCGGATGCTGGCATTTTGCATGCCGAGAAGGCTGAGCATGGTAATACAGTTGCCGACAAACTCCTCTTTACTGTGTTGCTCTTTGTTATAGGCCCATACCTGCCCGTTCAGGGGGAGCTTGTTGGGCTCAAGAATGCGGTCTTTCAATGATAGTGAATGAAGCAGCAGTGACTTAGACATGGGGCCTCCTATTAAAATATAAAGAAGAGGGCAGGATTTCTCCTGCCCCCCGTTTCGTCAACGATAATCCACAGGATGGATGGGTGTTGTAGAGTATCGTTTCAGAGCCTTAGATCACGAATTGGTGAATTCAGGGTAAGCTTCAACACCACATTCGCCGACATCCAATCCTTCGTACTCCTCCTCTTCGGAGACACGGATACCAAAGATGGTTTTGACTGCGAACCAGACGATAAAGCTGGTAATGAATACCCAAGCGAAGATCACGCCGATACCGAGTAGCTGAGCGCTCAGTGTTGCGTCCGGGTTTGACAGGCATACTGCCAACAAGCCCCAGATACCAACCACACCATGCACTGAGATGGCACCAACTGGATCATCGATTTTAAGTATGCGATCCATGGTTACAATTGAAGCGACAACCAGAACACCACCGATAGCACCGATGAGGGTAGCCAGTTCAGGTGATGGAGTCAGCGGTTCAGCTGTAATCGATACCAGCCCAGCAAGAGCACCGTTAAGTGCCATGGTCAGATCAGCTTTGCCAAACCATAGGCGAGCAAAAATCAGAGCTGCGATACAGCCACCGGCTGCTGCCATGTTGGTATTAACAAATACCAGAGCGGTCGCGTTTGCTTCGGCAACATCAGATACCTTCAGCTCAGAACCGCCGTTGAATCCAAACCAACCCAACCACAGGATAAAGGTACCCAGCGTTGCTAGAGGAAGGTTTGCACCCGGAATAGCGTTTACAGATCCGTCTTTGCCATACTTGCCCTTACGAGCGCCTAGTAGCAGTACACCAGCCAATGCTGCAGCAGCACCAGCCATATGAACGACACCGGAACCGGCAAAGTCACTGAAGCCAGCTGCATCAAGGAAACCGCCGCCCCATTTCCACATGCCCTGTAGAGGGTAGATGAAAGCAGTGAATACGATGGCAAAAGCAAAGAATGCCCAGAGTTTCATACGTTCAGCTACAGCACCTGATACGATCGACATAGCAGTTGCAACGAACACAACCTGGAAGAAGAAGTCAGACAGGTTGGAGTAGTAGGGAGCGTCTTCGCCACCAGCTAGCACAGCTGCCGCATCATTGTCGCCACCCAAGCCAAAGCTCAGGACATCAGGCAAAATTCCGCTTGCAGAGTCGCCGTACATAATGTTGTAACCAACGAGCATGTACATCACACATGCAATCGAATAGAGGACGATATTCTTGGTTAGAATCTCGGCTGTATTCTTAGAGCGAACGAGGCCTGCTTCTAGCATTGAGAAGCCTGCCGCCATCCACATGACGAATGCGCCCATCACCAGGAAGTAGAAGGTGTCGAGTGCATATTTTACTTGGAGGATGTCTCCGGTAACTTGTTCCATTGTTAAATTCCTCCTTTATTAGCTGAGTGCATCGACGTTTTCTTCACCCGTACGAATACGGATGACACGTTCGATATCACTCACAAAGATTTTTCCATCGCCGATTTTGCCGCTATTGGCGGCCTCTTTGATGGCGTCAACGATGGCGTCAACGCGGTCTGCGGTTACCGCAACACTGATTTCAGTCTTAGGCACGAAATCAACGTTGTATTCAGCACCACGGTAGAGTTCTGTATGTCCTTTCTGGCGACCATGTCCGCGAACCTCTGTAACAGTGAGTCCGGTAACATCGAGTGCCAGCAGGGCGTCTTTTACATCATCGAGTCTGAACGGCTTGATAATGGCACGAATCATTTTCATTATTGCTCCTCCTGAGTTTATTCCTTTTTTATCTTGGGACGGGGGCAGTTGCAGCTGCCCCCGACATTTTTTCTTTACTTAAAACGCCATATTCAGGCCGGCAATGAATTCACTCTTCACTGGCAGGCCGTAGATGTAGCGCTCACCGTCAGCCATCTTCTTGGCCAGAGGGTGGGTATAGGTCAGGGAAGGAGTCATGGTGACACCACCTACTTCAATGTCTTTGCTGACGCCAAGGGTTAACAGGCTCAGCCCATCTTTGAAGGTGTCGACTGCGCCGACAGGGCGATTGGTCACATCATTCTTCCAGATTGCGTAAGAGACAGTACCTGATAGGTCAAATCCGGCTGCTGATCCGGAAACGCCGAGGTCAATCCACATGTCACCAGCTAAATAGGCCTTGTTCTGGCTGTCAGATACTGTGTAGTAAGCAGTCAGGGATGGTGCCAGCATGGTATCAGCCGATAGACCCAGATAGAGCTCTGGGAAGTTGGATGCAGAGTCGTAGAGGTAGGTGTAAGCGATGCCACCTACTGAGTAGCCCAGACCTGTATCACCGATGTCACCTGAGTAATCAACTGTCCAGTCGAACTCAACTACATCTTTACCTGCATACTGAGGTGCGCCTGCAGGGTAGGTGTTGGAGAACCAGACACCTGCAGAGAGGCCGCCCATAGAGACACCAAGGTCTCCTTGAACTGCAGTCGAATTGACTGTCTGTTCTACACCACGCCATACATACTGGCTGTATACACCGATATCGCCGCCAACAGCTACGTCTTCAGCTTGTGCAACTGAAGTCATCATGCCCATAGCAAGTAGAGCTGCTGTGGTAAATTTCATGATTGTTTTAGTCATAATAATAATCTCCTTTTTTTGTTGGATGGGCTATGCCATCCGCTTGTGTACTCTTTAGCAGCTTATGTGCCACCTATGCCAACTTTTTATAAGTATATATAAATCAATGATTTAGATGTTTATGCGTATGGTTTGCACATTATTTGGTGGTTATAATATAGTCATGAATGATTAATAATTAATCACTACTATAAGAGTGTGTTGCAAAAGAGAGTATGCTGTTATCTTTCGCAGCGAATTTTGATATTGATCTATAGATAACAAGGGGTCTTATAGTGGTTCAGTTTGATTTTGCAGTTTGGGGTGTGTTTTTTGCCGCACTACTTTACGTGTTGGGCAACGGTGTTTGGGTGAACCATCTGGTACGGGAGAAGAACTGGCTTGGCTGGGTACTCTGGTCTGTGCTCGGAGCTGTGCTGCTTGTCGTTGCCGCGCTATTTGAGGCAAGGCTGGATCAAAGCGGTGCAGGTGCTATTGAAAGGCTTACAAGCGTTGAATTCGAAAACCACTGGATTGCATTGGGTCTTTTTGCCCTGATGTCGGTTCCCGGTGCTGCATCGGTGTTGTTGAAGCAGAGCGTGCGGTGGACTCGGATTATCCTGTTACTACCTGCAATTCTTCTCTTCATCCCGGTTGGCAGGCAGTTGGCCAATCCAGATAACAACTATCTACTATTGAGCCTTGGTACGACAGCGGCTGTATGTGGTGCTCTCTATCTATGGCAGTTACTGCTTGATTGTGAGCCGGATCAGGCTCAGGTAAAAGAGCAGGCTGAAAGTTAAGGGGTCGATTATGAAGCATGCGGAATCACGGGCCAAAATCCTTATTGAGGCGCTGCCTTATCTGCAGCGGTTTGCTGATCAAACCATCGTGATCAAATATGGTGGCAATGCCATGGTCGAAGAGGAGCTCAAGGAGAGCTTTGCCATGGATGTCACGCTACTCAAACAGGTTGGTATCAATCCTGTCGTTATTCATGGCGGCGGACCTCAGATTGGCAAGGTGCTGGCACAGGTGGGAAAAGAGGCGAAGTTTGTCGAAGGTATGCGGGTCACCGATTCCGAGACCATGGATATTGTCGAAATGGTGCTGGCCGGCCGGGTAAACAAAGAGATTGTGGCCAATATCAATCGGGCAGGTGGCAAGGCTGTGGGCCTATCCGGTAAAGATGGTGGCTTGATCTGTGCCGACAAGATGAAGGTGAAACGGAATGCCCCTGAATTGGATGTTCCTGAGATTATCGATATCGGCCATGTCGGCCAGGTTCGATCAATTAACACCAATATTCTTGAAATATTGGAGAATGACCGTTTTGTACCTGTGATTGCGCCTGTCGGTTACAACAAGGCAGAGAATCAGAGTTATAACATCAATGCTGACCTTGTCGCTGGAGCCGTCGCTCAGGCACTTGGTGCTGCCAAGCTTGTGCTGCTGACCGATGTGGCCGGCGTACTTGATGATAATAAAGAGCTCCGTTCCGGCCTTTCAGCTGAAGAGGCAAGGAAGTGGATCGAAAATGGTACCATTGCCGGAGGCATGATTCCGAAGGTGAATTGCTGTCTTGATGCTGTCGAGCATGGTGTTAGCCGGGCGCATATCATCGACGGCAGGGTGCCGCATGCGCTGTTGCTGGAGATCTTTACCGATGAAGGTGTCGGCACCGTTTTTACTGCGGACTGATCATTGTAATTTCAGATCAATGTGTCGTGCGAAAGCATGGCCTATTTTATTTATTTATGATGCTTAAAATCCTTAAAAATATTAACCGATATTAGAACTTGCTAATATATTAAACGCGAGATATAGTCCGCCCATGGATCAGATACCTGAAGCAAATATTAAGGATGCAGCACAAGGACTTAGGGCAATTGCGCATGAGTTGCGCTTGGGTGTGCTATGCCATCTTCTAAGCGGGCCAATGTGCGTAAATGAACTCATGGAAGCGACAGGCGCATCACAGTCCAATCTTTCCCAGCATCTCTCGAAGATGAGGTTGATGGGTATCATTACCAATGAAAAGCGTGGCCAACAGGTCTATTATAGAATCACCAACGATGAGTTTTTGAATCTGGTTGATGTGTTGAAGCGTATCTATTGCCCAGAGGCGTGCTCACCTAATAACAATGGAGGGTGATCGGTGTTTTTTTGCAGTAATATATCAGTAATTCGTTATGTTTTAATATTGACCTCATTCGTCGTGCCGACATTTGTATCGGCCGCAGAGGTTTCAAATCTCAAAGATAGTGTGGCCTACGCGCTTGAGCACAATCGCATGTTGGCTGTTTCATCCCGCGGGGTGGAGAAGGCAGAGGCGATGGTGGATATGGCGACTGGCCGTATGTTGCCGCGTGTTGATATCGCTACCGGCTTTGCCCGTACCAACTCACCACTGGGTGTGTTGGGTGCCAAGATGCAACAGCAGAGCGTGACAGCGGCTGACTTTTCACCAGCCACACTTAATCGACCCGGATACGTTAATAATTATCAATCACGCTTGGGTTTGACGATGCCGATCTTCGCAGGTGGTGCCAATTGGGCTGCCCGGGCCGGTGCCAGACACCAGGCGGATGCCAGTTCACTCGAATATAAATTCCATCAACAGCAGGTGATCTATCAGACCATTGCTGCCTATGCACATAGTAGGGCGGCATTGGCTCAGGTGAATGCGCGCGAGAATGCTGTGAAGGCGGCAGAGAAGCGCTGGCAGGATGCCGAAGCGATGAAAAAGCGTGGTATGGCGATCAAGAGTGATGTGATGGATGCCCAGGTGCACGTGCTTCGCTCTCAGGTTGCCCTAAGTGAGGCTGAGAGTGATTATGAGGCCAGTCTTGAATCGCTACGTATGATTCTGGGAATGGAGGAGAGCAGTCGTTTGAATGCTGTCAGTGAACCATCTTTACGTTTCTCTATGGAATCGATGGATCAGCTGCTTGAAAAGTTTGATGAGCGTCGTGCTGATCTTCTGGCGCTGGAAAGCAGATTGGATGCAGCCGGTAATCGCCGTTTTCAGCATCAGGCATCTTACCTGCCTCGCGTTGACTTTATGGCGGCTCAAGAGTGGAACAACGATAAGTATGGTCTGCGCAATCGCAATGCCATGGTTGGTGTTAACGTGACCATGAATCTCTTCTCCGGTGGTGAGGATCTGGCCAAGGTGCGTGCTGCCACAGCCGAGCAGGTTTCGATTGAGTATCAATTGGCCGACAAGCGCCAGCAGACTGCCAATGAGATCAGGCAGGCTGTGCGTGGCCTACGCTTGGCTGAGCAACGATTCGAGAGTGAGTCTGAAGCGCTTAAACAGACAGCTGAGTCGCTGCGTATCAAGTCGCTGCGGCATGCTCAGGGCTTGGAGAAGACTTCTGATCTATTGGATGCGCAGGTGAATGCCGATGCCTCTGAGATGTCTCATATTCGTGCTAAATATGACTTAACAATTGCTAAGGCGGCACTACTTCTAGCTGCCGGAACCCTTGATGAGGAGGTGGTTCAATGAACCATGCTTTGGATGCTCTGCTGAGGAAGTTGGAGCTGTTTCTACTGATTACACTGGTTGCCGTAGCGTTTGTAGCCTGCTCCGATGATGATGCTGTTTCTGAGGATGCCAAGCCTGTTTCTGTGGCCTCCACAATCAAAGTGACTGCACAGGAGATGCCTGTTGCCTATGTCACCAGTGGTCGAGTGACCTCAGACCATCGTGTCTCTATCAGCTCACGTATCTCCGGCTATATCCGTGAGCTTCGTGTTCGTGAAGGTGATTCTGTGCAAGAGGGGCAGGTGCTGGTACAGGTCGACCCTGTTGATGCCAAACAGGCCCTGATTCAGGCCAAGGCCGATCTGGCCGATGCTGAGACCGATCTCAAGCGTTATGACGAACTACTGAAGGCGGGCGCTGTCACCAATCAGCAGGCTGAGAAGGTTCAGTTGCGTTATAAGGTGGCGAAATCGCAGGTTGAGCAGGCGCGCAACCAGTTAAGTTATGCCGAAGTTCGTTCACCTGTTGCTGGTGTGGTTGTGGAGAAACGGTTGAGTCAGGGCGATCTCGCAGCACCCGGTATTGCGATCCTGACACTTGAAGACCCGACAAGTCTGTTGGTTGAAACCTACGTCTCCGAACGTTTTGTCAGTAGTATTCATGAAGGTGATCAGGTGGATATCAAGATCGCCTCGTTGGAACGAACCTTTCCGGGTGTGGTGCGCCAGGTGGTGCAGGCCGCTGATCCTGTCTCTCATCAGTTTCTGGTGAAGACCTCACTTCCTGTAGCAGATGAGATTCATCCGGGCATGTATGCACAAACCGGTTTCCATATTGGCCTGCGTCAGGCGCTTGTGGTGCCAAAGGCGGCCATTGTTTCACGGTCGGGCCTCGACGGCGTCTATCTGCTCAATGAGGAGTCTGTAGCTCAGTACCGGTTACTTCGTCTGGGTGAAGCGCAGGGTGAGAGTGTGGAAGTGCTGGCAGGATTGCGTGAGGGCGATGTAATTGTCTGGAGTGGTACGCCAGCGCTTAAGAGTGGCATGAAAGTTCAAACAGCCGGAAACGGTCAATAAACATGCAAGAGAAAGAGATTGTGGAGAACCGCGAGGCGGGTCGTGAACCGCTGAATATCGCCGGCCGACTTGGCCGGGTAGCGATGGGTACGAATCTGACGCCGATTATCAGTGCTCTGATTTTCCTGTTGGGCTTGGTAGCACTTTCGGTGACACCGCGTGAAGAGAACCCTCAGATTGATGTGCCCGCTGCTAATGTGATTGTGCAGATGCGTGGTGCCAGCCCTGAAGAGGTTCAAAACCTGATTGTTCGGCCTATGGAGATGGTGCTGCGTGAAATGACCGGTGTAGAGCACACCTATGGCACAGCCATGGATTCGCTCGGTGTTGTCACCGTGATGTTTGAAGTGGGTGAGGACAAGGAAGCAAGCCTTGTAAAACTCTATGACCGGATTATGCACAATCTGGATCGTATTCCAGCAGGCGCCTCGCAGCCACTGGTCAAGCCGATGGATGTCGATGATGTGCCAGTCTCAGTCATTACACTCTCATCGCCGGAGATGGATGGTCTTTCACTTAAGCGTCTGGCTGAACGTGTTCGAGAGCAGCTCTCGCCACTTGAAGGTGTTTCGGTGGCAAACATTATTGGCGGTCGTGATCGTCAGATCCGTATTCAGATCGATGCAGCCCGAATGGCGGCCTATGGCATTACACTTGATCAGCTTCATAACGTTCTTGTCAGCGCCAATGCCGGTGGGCCTGTCGGTAGTCTGGTCGGTAATGATCAGGTCACTCGTGTCTGGCTCGATGGCTATCTGAAAAATGCAGAGGAGGTCGGCACCCTGATTGTCGGCCAGTGGCAGAACAAAGCGATCTATTTGCGTGAGATTGCTTCCATCGTCGATGGCCCGGCAGATGTCGAACAGCTACATCGTATCGGATTCGGTCCGGCAGGGGATCAAGGAGTTACAGGCAATGAGCCTGAAATTCCTGCTGTCTCTATCGCACTGGCGAAAAAGCCCGGTACCAATGCTGTGTCCGTTACAAAACGCATCAAAACCAAGCTCGATGAACTTCAGGGCGACTTTATCCCAGATAATGTCCACGTGGATATCACGCGTGACTCCGGTAAGCGGGCTGATGCCGCGGTCAACTTTCTTGTTGAGCATCTTGGTATTGCGATTGTAACCGTCGTTCTCATTCTACTGGTCTTCCTTGGGTGGCGTGAAGCAACCATCGTGACCATGAACATTCCGCTGATTCTCTTTATCGTGCTGGCTATTGGTCTTCTAGCTGATCAGACCATCAATCGAATCACGCTCTTCTCATTGATTCTGGCGCTAGGTCTACTTGTTGATGATGCCATTGTGGTGGTTGAAAATATTCACCGCCATCTGCACAAGGGTGTGAATCGACTCTCTGATAAGGCCCAATTGATTATCGAGGCGACCAACGAGACAGGTAAACCGACCATTATTGCCACCATTGCGGTCATTCTTGCCTTTATTCCGATGGCATTTGTCACCGGCATGATGGGGCCTTACATGGGACCGATTCCATTTAATGCACCACTGGCGATGGCGGCATCTCTGGTGATCGCCTATGCCTTTACGCCGTGGATTGCCCAGCGCTGGATGCCGTGTAAGATAAAAGAACCTACGCTTGAAGAGAGGGATTCCGAGCCGGATGATTGGGTGCGCACCACCTATCTACGTCTGGCTAAACCCTTGATTGAAGATACGAAGATGCGTCGCAACTTTTGGATCGTGGTGGCCGTGCTCTTTGCAGCAGCCATGATGCAACCGGGTTGGCAGTTCCTGCGTCCTGCAGGCATCAATGGTCCACTCACCGCCGGTACGGTTGAGCTGAAGATGCTGCCGAAAGGCAACCAGAACACTTTTAATATCACCATTGATCTGCCGGAAGGCTCAACACTGGAGGCGACAGATCGTGTTGCTCGTGATGTCGGCGATATTCTACGCAAACATCCGATGGTGAAGGATTATGAAGCCTTTGTCGGACGCGGCGGGCCGATCGATTTCAATGGCATGCTGCGTGGTGCAGCACTTTTCCGTGAAGGTCCGAATCTGGGTGAGGTGCGTGTAAACCTGCTGGATAAGCATGAGCGCACTGTTCGTTCCTCTGACATTGTGTTGGAGATGCGCGAGCTCTTTGCGCCGCTCTACAATCGTTATCCGGAAGCCTCCATCAAGCTGGTGGAAGATCCACCGGGGCCACCAGTACGCGCTACACTCCTGGCTGAGATTTACGGCCCTGATTACGCTGAACAGCAGAAGATTGCTCTCAAGGTACGTGAGATGTTCGATAGCACCTATGATGTGGTGGATAGCGATGATTCGATTGGCGCGGATCAGCTACAGCTGAATATTCGTGTGGATAAAGAGAAGGCATCGCAACTGGGTGTAGCCACACAACAGGTCGAGACAGCCCTGCGTGACTTCCTACAAGGTTATAACTTCGGTGCGCTACATATAGCTGATGAGCGTCATCAGGTGAATCTGCATGTTCAACTTTCCAAGGCATTGCGTGCCCATGCTGAAGATCTGGAGCGCATCTATGTGAGCGCTAGTCATGGGCCGGTGCCACTCTCAGCCATTGCCACGATTGAAGAGAGTATTGCTGCCAAGCCGATCTTCAGTAAAGACGGTCATATGGTCACCTATGTGAGTGCCGAGCCGAAACAGGGTTCACAGGTCTATTCATTGCTGGATATGGATTGGCAGCTCGATGGTAGTGAGATTATTCCCGGTATTGAGTTGAAGACTGGTGGTATGCGGTTCACTGATACCGCTCCGGAAGATACCTTCGGCTATCACATGCTGTGGGATGGTGAGATGCGGCTGACACTCGATGTGTTCCGCGATCTAGGCGCCGCATTTATTGTGGCGCTGGTCATGATCTACCTGCTGATGGTGGCCTATTACGGTGGCTTTATCCTGCCGATGCTGGTGATGGCACCTACGGCTTTGACGATGATCGGTATTTTCCCGGGTCACTGGATTACCGGGCAACCGTTCACGGCCACATCGATGATCGGCATGATCGCACTTGCCGGTATTGTGGTGCGTAACTCAACACTGCTGATCGATTTTATTCTCGATTACCGCGCCATGGGACACGATGTGAAAACTGCCGTGCTTGAGGCGGGTGCCGTACGTGCAAGGCCTATTATTCTGACTGCTCTGGCAGTGGTTGCTGGTACTTCGATCATGATCTCTGATCCGGTCTTTGGTGGTCTGGGTGTATCGATGGTATTCGGTACAGTAGCCGCAACGATTCTGACACTGTTTGTGACACCATTGATGTACTATCTATGGCAGAGAAATGAGCCTGAAATCAGTGATGACTGTTCAGTCTGATGATTTGATAGATTGAAAAACGACTTCCCTGTCGTTTTTACATGATGCAGAGGAAAAAGTGTCATTTTCCCTCTGCTTACAAAATCAGCCACCTATGGTGCATGATTTTGGCGACCCTTCCATGGGCCGCACGGATTCTCAAACTTTGAGAACCCTTAATGATTTAGTTTTGTAGGAGAAGATAATGAGTATTGAAAATGCAATTCGATTTGCGGCCGGAACCTTTATTCTGGTCAGCTTGAAACTGGCCAGCACCTTTAACGGTGCCAGCCTTTATGATGGACCGACGTGGCTATGGTTTACCGCCTTTGTCGGTTTGAATCTACTTCAATCCGCGTTTACAGGCTGGTGCCTGCTTGAGACCATCCTGCGCAAGTTCGGTATGAAGTATAACCACGAGATCATGGCCGAGAGGAAGAAGAATGGCTGATTATCTGCCGATCATTGTCGGCGTTATGGCGCTGATTGTGATCTATACCCTCTGGTTGCGTATCTTGGCGCCCAAGATGGCCGGAGTCGAAAAGATCGACATGGTAGCTTACAAAGAGATGTTCAAAAAACAGTCGCACCTGCTATTGGATGTCCGTTCCGATAGTGAGTTTACTGCCGCCCACGCTCCGAAGGCGAAGCATATACCTGTCGAGACAGTTGCCCGTTCGACGCGCTCCGAGATGGAAGCGTTGATTAAAGGGAAGCCAGTGGTCTGTATCTGTGCTTCAGGAAGCCGTTCAAAGATGGCTGCTACGGTGATTGCGAGGCTCGGTTTCAAACCGGTCTATACCCTTTCCGGTGGTATGAGCGCATGGCAAGCCGCCGGCGAGACTGTAAAAAGGAGCAAGTCATGAGTTATAGGTTTGAAAGTATGAGCATTCATCAACTCTATCCACGCTGGTTGACCAGCTCCGAGAATGGAAAAGAGTTCTATGTGATCGATGTACGTACGGCTGAAGAGTATCAGCAGGGACACGTTCCCGGTGCCACCTTGAAGCCGCTGGATCAGTTGTCACAGCTGACCGATGACCTGCCAAAACAGCTGGATCTGCATCTGATCTGTCGATCAGGTATTCGTTCCCAGCAGGCTGCTAAAATTCTGGCAGGGCAGGGGTTTACCCGTCTTATCAATGTGGATGGCGGTACCATGGAGTGGATCAAGGCGGGGTATCCCGTCGAGGCTTCATAAAGAAGAGATTCAAAGGAGGATCACAATGTCCGACTATGGCATGAGCAGGGTGTTTAACGGCACGGTTGAGCAAGCGGAAGTCGCCATCACCAATGCACTTAAAGATGTTGGTTTCGGTGTCTTAACCCGTATCGATGTAGCAGACACCCTGAAAAAGAAGATCGATTATGACAAAGCTCCCTACGTGATTCTAGGTGCATGCAATCCCAAGGTGGCTTCGCAGGCACTGGAGATGGAGGAGGAGCTTGGGCTTCTTCTTCCCTGTAACGTCATTGTTTATGAGAGCGGTCTGGGTGAGACAGTGGTCTCGGTGATTGAGCCCGAAGCGATGCTGTCGGTCGTTCATCGTGATGATATGATCTCATTGGCAGCTGAAATCAGAGTGTTGTTAAGCGAGGCACTTAACTCGATTTAGTGGCAAGTCATTAAAAGTGACAATGTCACTTTTGATATCAAAGAAGATCACTACATTTCAAACGCATGATTGAGTTGATTTAAACAGCGTGGCAAGGAACAGGAGAAAGGAACATGGCTCGTCTTACTGCAAACTATCAAGGTGGCACGGTATTCGAAATGGAGTGCCGCGGTCATTCGGTTCGTATCGATCAACCCGTTGATAATGGGGGTGAGGATTCTGCCATGACACCACCGGAACTCTTTGCGGCATCGCTCTCTGCCTGTATCGGACATTA
>Ga0316191_10000655_pt1 | contig 22735 bp, 20 predicted proteins | sample Eddworburr2cm_MG_FD_204928 | JGI IMG/M metagenome (GOLD analysis project Ga0316191, IMG submission 204928) | Coastal sediment microbial communities from Maine, United States - Eddy worm burrow 2 cm | ecosystem: Environmental > Aquatic > Marine > Coastal > Sediment | place: USA: Maine... | reverse complement strand
CTTCAGGTGCGGAGACAAGGTATCAGATCCGCAGGTGTAGGCTTAAGGTGAGGCGCCTCAATGCTGACGCCGGAAAGAAATGCAGACCTAGCGGCTCGCCTGGACATACCTGTTCGGATTGACCTGCTTGCCGTTTTTGAGAACCTCATAATGAACATGTGGTCCTGTGGAGCGCCCACTGGAACCCATGAGCGCGATTTTATTTCCCGGCTCGACTTTGTCACCCACCGCTACCAGGATGTCCTGACAATGCCCGTAACGTGTTGAATAACCGTTGCCGTGATTGATTTCTACCAGTTGGCCATAGCCGTAACGCTTGCCGGCCCAGGTAACAACACCTGCAGCGGTCGCGACCACATCGGATCCCAGCTTGCCTGCGAAATCCACACCCTTGTGCATTGCCTGGCGGCCATGGAAAGGATCCGCACGTTTCCCATAATAGGATGATAACCAGCCTTGTGTGACAGGACGTCCGGCCGGTGATACGTCATTATACAGCTTACGATTGCTCAATACCTGTTCAATGATCTCCAGTTGCCTGGCACGATCATCGATCTGTGTTTCCATGTCGTTCAGCGCCTGGATGAAATCGAGGGAACTCAGCGGATCAGCCACAACCGGATCAGCAGGACCACCCTGCGCCGGTGTCTGGTCAAAATCAAATTCCGATTTACCCAGCTTAGCCATGTCCGTCAGGCGTTGGCCGAGTGCCTCTACGCGCAGCATTTGTGCCTGCATCCGGCCCAAACGCACTGCCATGGCATTCAGGTCGTTTTGCGCTGCGTCCCGTGCCTGTACCAGCTCCCGCTTCTGTTCCTTAAGCGCCAGCTGCCAGTGATTTTTCTCCCCAACGGGTGACACTGCCACAACCGCGGAATTACCCGCCAGCGTATAACCCAGCCAGGCAGCTGTCCCAATGATGCCGGCTATCAGCAGAATCGCCGGCACCCAGAAACCGGGACGGCTCAGTTGAATACTGCCGGATTTACCGTAGGTAGTGGTATAGAGTAGAAAATTCATTTAACGTAGTTACAAATCCACTTGCTGTTAACCCGATGCGACAAAAAGACGCTTTACCCTGTTCCCGAATACTTGCGGCCGCCGCGTTGCCCATTCTCGAACGTGCCCGGCATCTTCAGCAGCTGGAGCAGGCCGTTTTACAACTGCTGCCGGAAAACCTGAGCGCGCATTGTAATGTCCAGAATCTGAAAAGCGAAATCCTGGTGCTCAGCACCTCCTCTCCAGCCTGGGCTGCGCGCCTGCGGTTTGTCGCTCCTGACCTGATTAAGCAACTCGAATGCCACTTAGCCCAGACCATACGTACTATAAAGATAAAAATAGAGCCAGAAACGGTTAAAATACAATCAGTTAAAAGACAAAAACCGAAACTGTCCCTGGCCAGTGGCACCTTGCTGGCTCAGACTGCCAATAGCGTCAATCACCCGGCACTGCAGGAAGCCCTGTACCGATTAGCGGCCAATGCTCGCGATTTCTGAAGAATTTTCAGGGCACTGGGAGGCTTTCATGCCAGAAACACGCCGGCCGGTTGACTTAGCCATTTCGGAGTGCGCGCAGCATCCTCGAAACTGATCACCTCCCAGCTATCCTGCTGTCGAATCAGTTCACGCAACAGGCAGTTATTCAAGGCATGCCCGGATTTGTAGCCGGTAAAAGAGCCGATCAGGCTGTGACCGAGAAGGTACAGGTCGCCTATCGCATCCAGCATCTTGTGCTTGACGAATTCGTCCCTGTAGCGCAAACCATCCTCGTTAACGACCCGGTAATCATCCAATACTACAGCGTTGTCCAGGCTACCGCCCAGTGCCAGCTGATCCTCGCGTAACTTCTCTATATCACTCATAAAGCCGAAGGTTCGTGCGCGACTGACTTCACGTACAAACGAGGTTTTGCTGAAATCGATTTCCGACTGTCGACATTGGCCGCGGAACATTGGGTGATTGAAGTCGATGGTAAAATCGACCCTGAATCCCTGGTAGGGACTGAAGCGCGCCCACTTGTCCCCGTCGCTGACCTCCACAGATTGCAAAATACGCAGAAATCGCTTTGCTACCCGCTGTTCCTCAATACCCGCAGACCGGATCAGGAACACAAAGGGCGCGGCGCTGCCGTCCATAATCGGGACTTCCGCGGCAGTCACGTCGACCACGGCATTATCGATACCCAGCCCGGACAAGGCAGAAAGCAGGTGCTCAACGGTAGAAATTCGCACACCCTTATAGCACAGGGCGGTCGCCAGTCGGGTATCACCAACATTATCCAGAGTCGCAGCAATTTCCACTACCGGCTCCAGGTCCACGCGTCGGAAGACAATTCCGGTATCCGCGGGTGCCGGTCTCAAGGTCAGGGAAACCTGCTCCCCACTATGCAGGCCAACCCCCTTTGCGCGGATAACATTCCTTAACGTTTTTTGATATATCATCTGGTTAGCAGACCCGTTTGCGCCTGCCTTAGCGCCATGGCATTAGCAAACTCGACAAAACATGCGCAGGCCGCGGTTATCCCTCCATACCGCACCTGCAGCTATGGGCCACTCTTTGCCTCATTGGCGACCTTGCCACTGATTATGCCAGCCAAATCTTGCCGACACCAATTTGGCTGCCATATAGAGACGTCATCTGCCAGGATTTCAGTCTGCCTGGCGGCGCAAAAATGCCGGGATATCCAGATAATCCATATCGTCAGCTCTGGCTGGTGGCGGAGTCGGGTCACCGGACGCTTGCCTGCGAATAACCGCGGGACGATCCAGCTCGGCATAGTTCACTTCACCTGATTTGGTGCGTTTTACCAGCTTCACCGGCTCAGGCGCTTCTTCTTCCGTCTCAAAATCTTCTGAACCCAGTCCCGTAGCAACCACCGTGACACGCAGTTCATCGTGCATTTCCGGATCTATAACGGTACCGACGACTACAGTCGCGTCACGTGAAGCGAATTCCTTAACCGTGTTGCCGACTTCCTCGAATTCGCCAATAGCCAGATCAAGACCCGCGGTGACATTGACCAGGATTCCGTGCGCACCCATCAGATCGATATCTTCCAGCAACGGGCTATGCACAGCTGACTCCGCCGCTTCGCGCGCGCGGTCCTGGCCGGATGCAGCACCTGAACCCATCATCGCCATACCCATTTCGGACATAACGGTACGCACATCGGCGAAGTCGACATTGATCAGTCCCGGACGGGTGATGAGTTCAGCAATACCCTGTACCGCGCCCTGCAGGACGTTATTGGCTGCCTTGAACGCATTCAGCAGACTGATCTCCTTGCCCAGCACCTGCAGCAACTTCTCGTTCGGGATGGTGATCAGTGAATCGACGTACTGGCTGAGCTCCTTGAGGCCGCGATCGGCTACCTGGATACGCTTGCCACCTTCGAAAGGAAACGGCCGGGTAACAATTGCCACGGTGAGAATTCCCATTTCCTTGGCTACCTGAGCGACCACCGGTGCAGCACCCGTGCCGGTTCCACCACCCATACCTGCGGTGACAAACAACATATCGGATCCTTCGATCACTTCCACTATCCGGTCACGGTCTTCCATTGCGGCCTGACGGCCGATATCCGGATTGGCGCCCGCACCCAGACCCTTGGTGATGCTGCTACCCAGTTGCAGCGTGGTACGCGCACTCATATTGGTCAAGGCCTGCGAATCGGTATTCGCGCAAATAAACTCTACGCCTTCAATATCAGCCTCTACCATGTGCTGTACGGCGTTTCCGCCACCACCACCTACACCAATCACCTTGATGACTGCGTTCTGACTGTATGCATCCATAAGTTCAAACATTGTGATATCTCCTCTATCCGTCATTCGTTACGTGATTCAACAACTAGAAATTACCCTGAAACCAACTCTTCATCCGTTCCCAGACACCTCGCACTCCGCGCCCAAAATCAGCATCAAACGCCCTTGGGGCGCGGTTCTGGCTGCCAAACAACAGCAACCCAACACCTGTTGCATAAATTGGATTGCGCACCACATCCACCAGACCCATAACACACTGTGGCGAACCCAGACGCACCGGCATGTGAAACACCTCTTCCGCCAGATCCACCAGCCCCTCAATTTTCGAACTCCCGCCTGTCAGCACTACACCGGCAGCGATCAGGTCTTCAAAACCGCTGCGGCGCAGTTCCGCCTGCACCAGTGTCAGCAATTCTTCGTAACGCGGCTCGACGACCTCGGCCAGCGTTTGCCTGGCCAGGCGGCGCGGCGGCCGATCACCGACACTGGGCACCTCGATGTTTTCATCGCTGGCTGCCAGCTGGGTCAGGGCACAGGCATACTTGATCTTGATCTCCTCGGCATACTGGGTCGGTGTACGCAAGGCCACGGCAACATCATTGGTAACCTGATCACCGGCAATCGGGATTACTGCGGTATGCCGGATAGAACCCTCGGTGAAAACCGCAATGTCAGTGGTGCCCCCACCGATATCCACCAGGCATACACCGAGATCCTTTTCGTCTTCGGTCAGCACCGAGTAGCTGGACGCCAGTTGCTCAAGAATGATGTCGTCCACTTCCAGGCCACAACGGCGTACGCATTTAATAATGTTCTGCGCGGCGCTCACCGCGCCGGTCACCATGTGCACCTTGGCTTCCAGGCGTACACCACTCATACCCACCGGCTCGCGAATACCGTCCTGCTCATCGATGACAAATTCCTGCGGCAGGATATGCAGGATTTTCTGGTCGGCAGGTATGGCTACAGCACGTGCCGCGTCGATGACACGTTCAACATCGTTGGGCGTCACCTCACGGTCACGAATAGCCACGATACCGTGTGAATTCAGGCTGCGAATATGACTGCCTGCAATACCGGCGAACACCGAGTGAATCTGGCATCCCGCCATCAACTCCGCTTCCTCAACTGCGCGCTGTATGGAATGCACCGTTGACTCAATATTGACCACCACGCCTTTCTTTAACCCCTTGGAAGGGTGCGAGCCGATACCAATTATTTCGACACCTCCATCCGGCCCGATTTCGCCTACAATGGCTACAACCTTGGAGGTACCGATATCCAGACCGACGATCATGTTCTTTTCCGGTTTCTTCACCATTAACCAGCGCTCCTGGCTACTTTGCACCCCAGGGCGCCTTCTCTTGCTTCGCAATTCACCTCGTCACTCGCCTGCCACTGGAGTGCAAAGCCATTGCTGTAACGCAGATCCACAGTAAGCACCCGACCTTCGCCTGCCGCCAGAATGGCAGGGTATACACGCACAAACCGCTCAATTCGCTCAACCGGATGACTTCGACCTATCTCAAGAGTCAGGCCATTGCTCAACTGCACGCGCCAGGTGCGCCGTGCATCGAGCCGCAAACTGCCGATACCAAGCTTTAACGGCTTCAACATCAGCTGCATACGCCCGTACATCTCCAGTACACGTTGCTCGTAACCTTCAGGACCCTCAAAACGTGGCAACTGTGCAAGTTCCACCGGCAGTTGCGGCTCAAATACCTCCGCCCGAGCGTTAAGAAAGCCGTGCGCACCCCAGTGCGCAACAGGCTGCTGCTCACGCACCTGAATAGTCAGCTGGTCAGGCCACACACGCCGCACCGACACCTTGTCGACCCAGGACAATTGCTGAATACGCTGCTGTATCATCGCCACGTTCATTGCAAAAAAGCCATCGCTTGCCAATGGCGCCACTTCGTTCTGAATATCCGCGCGCTGCAGGTGTCTGAACCCACCCTCGATATGCACCGACTGTACCGGCCATTCGCGCGGGTTATTCATCCACTCCAGCAACATGGCCAGCCCTCCCGCACTTGCCGCCAGGGTGACCAGCGCCAGCATGGGCTTCAACCAGTCGATGCGCAGCCTGACCTGTTGATTGCGTTTTGCCTGTAACTTTTTTTTCGCCATCGTTACTCAACCGTGACCGCGCTTGTTTCCAGGATGCGCCATACCAGTTCCCCGAAATCCCAACCAAAAACCTTTGCCGCCATCGGTACCAGACTGTGATCAGTCATGCCCGGCACTGTGTTTACCTCTATGAGCCATGGGTTATTCCCCGTGTCCAGAAAAAAATCAACGCGTCCCCACCCGCTAGCACCCACGGCATCAAATGCCTGTTTTGACAACGTCTGCAACTCAGCCTCCTGTTCCTGCGGCAAACCACAGGGACAGTGGTAACGGGTACTGTCTGCCTTGTACTTGGCCTCGTAATCATAAAATTCGCGCGGCGTCTCCAGCCGGATCAGTGGCAGCAAAGTGTCGCCCACTATCGCCGCCGTGTACTCGGCACCTTCAACCCAGCGTTCCGCCAATACCTCGTGGTCGTAGCGGTCTGCATTTTGCCAGGCGTGGTACAACTCGCTTTCCTGCTCAACCCGGGCCATGCCGATACTCGACCCCTCATGTGAAGGCTTGAGCATCATGGGAAAACCCAGCTGCTCCGCTGCGGTCTTCAAATCGGCATCATTGCCAAGCATTACAAAGGCGGGCGTCGGCAGATTCACACCTTCCCACAACTGCTTGGTACGCAGCTTATCCATCGCCAGCGCCGAACCCAGCACACTACTGCCCGTGCAGGGAATGCCCAGGCTAAGCAACAAACCCTGTATTACACCGTCTTCTCCACCACGCCCGTGCAGGGCATTAAAAGCACAGGCAAAATCGCCTTCACTCAATTGCTGTACAAAGTTTTCGTCAGCAGCATCTACAGCATGGGCATCAACCCCACGCTGCTGCAATGCACGCAACACGGCATCGCCACTCTGCAGCGAGATTTCACGCTCGGCAGACCGGCCACCCATTAACACGGCAACCTTTCCGAAACGATCCGCACTCTGCACTCGCTCACTCACTCAAACTCCCCGATAATGCGCACTTCCGTCTGTAGTTGAATGCCATGCCTGTGTTGCACCTGTTCCTGTACATAGCGAATCAGCGCTTCGATATCGGCAGCGCTGGCAGACCCCAGGTTGACGATAAAGTTGGCGTGTTTTTCCGAAACCCGGGCACCACCAACCTGTTTACCCTTCAAACCGCAGGATTCAATCAGCCGCGCGGCATAATCATCCGGCGGGTTGCGAAATACCGAACCGCAGCTGGGCTGTTGTGTGGGTTGTGTTGCGGAGCGACGTTCCAGCAAGCTACGGATACGCGATTGCGCAGCAGTACTGTCGCCCGGTTTCAATTGCAAATCCGCCGACACGAACCATTCATTTTCTGCCCCATTGACCGCGCGGTAACTGACTTGATAGTCAGCGCGGCTGCGCTGGTGCAGTTCACCCTGGTGATCCAGGGTCTGGACAGCATCAACCAGTAACCAGGTTTCGCCGCCAAAAGCACCGGCATTCATGGCAAGAGCACCACCCATGGTGCCCGGGATGCCCGCCAGGAATTCTGCACCTGTCAATCCGGCCCGGGCCGTAAAACGCGCCACCTTGGCGCAAGCCACGCCAGCACCCGCACGTACTCTGTCACCGTCGATCAGTTCCAGCGTATCCAGTCCGCCAAACGGCAAGATCACGGTGCCGCGTATCCCCCCGTCCCGCACCAGCAAATTACTGCCCAGCCCCACCCAGGTCAGCCTTTCGTCATTCGCCAGCGTAGCCAGAAACTGTTGCAGATCTTCCAGATCGGCGGGCCGGTAACATTGATCCGCCGGCCCACCCACTCGCCAGCTGGTGTGCGCTGACATGGGTTCATCGCTAGTCAGCTCACCACGCAATCCGGGCATAGACTCAGCTGCCATCATGATCTGAACCTGGTTCCACGTCGCACATTCGCTGTCGGTGTACGCCCGCACCCGGGCTTGCCATCACGCTCGCTCACTCGCTGCGCCTCTGCAGGTCTTGGTATGCATCGGCGACTCTGCAACGATTCACCACATCCCATATGCACTCGCAATCTGCTGTCGGACATCATTCATCACCTCCTGTTTCCAACCGGCCAAGCACTTCAGGCAAGGTGGCTGCAACGGCACCGATGGATCCTGCACCCAGGGTCAACACCAGGTCGCCGGCCTGCAACACATCCTTCAGAACTGAGGGTAGAGTCTCTATATCTTCTATAAATAGGGGGTCTACACGGCCACGACCGCGCACGGCACGACACAACGAGCGACCGTCAGCGCCGGTAACGGGCTCCTCACCCGCGGCATAGACTTCGCTGATCAGCAACAGATCGGTATTTACCAGCACCTGGGTAAAATCATCGAAAAGATCGCGCGTGCGACTGTAACGGTGTGGTTGAAACACGGTTACCAGTCGGCGATCCGGCCAGCCCTGGCGCACAGCTTCCAGGGTGGCTGCGATTTCGCGCGGGTGGTGCCCGTAGTCATCAATAAACAGAACCGATCCGTCTGCGACTGCAAGTTCGCCGTTCAACTGGAAACGCCGCCCGATACCAGCGAAGGTCTCCAGTGCCCGCTGCACGCTCTGGTCATCGACATCCAGTTCGCGTGCCACTGCGACTGCAGCCAGTGCATTGAGCACGTTGTGGTGACCCGGGAGATTCAACACAACAGCAAGCGGCTCGTGATCATTCTGGTGGATTTCGAAGTGCATCTGCACACCATCCTGGCGGAGATTGACGGCACGGATATCGGCGTCTTCCGCCTCGATACCGTAGGTGCGTACCTGGCGGGTAATCTCATGCAGCACAGCGCGTACATTGGGATCATCCAGGCACAACACAGCCAGGCCGTAGAATGGCAAGTGATGCAAGAACTCTACGAAAGTCTGGCGCAGACGCTGAAAATCACCTTCATAGGTTGATAAATGATCGGCATCTATGTTGGTGACAACAGCCAGCATCGGTTGCAAATACAGGAATGAGGCGTCACTTTCATCCGCTTCCGCAACCAGGTAGCGGCCGCTGCCCAGACGGGCATGACTGTTGGTGCTGTTTAACAGCCCACCAATAACAAAAGTGGGGTCCAGGCCCGCTTCAGCAAGCAGGCTGGCAACCAGACTGGTAGTCGTGGTTTTGCCATGGGTGCCAGCAACCGCAATGCCATAGCGGAAACGCATGATTTCGGCGAGCATTTCCGCGCGTGGCACGACCGGGATACGCTGTTCGCGCGCCGCCTTCACTTCAGGATTCTGTTCGTTTACAGCACTCGACACCACCACTACGTCGCAACCGTCCACATAACTGGCGTTATGCCCGATCTGGATGCGCCCACCCTGAACTGCAAGCCGCCGTGTCACGGCATTTTCACGCAAGTCGGATCCACTCACCTGATAACCCAGGTTAAGCAGCACTTCGGCAATACCACCCATACCGGCGCCACCGATACCGACAAAATGCGCGCGCCGGATGCGCCGCATGCTGTCCGGCTGCTGCGGAGGCTGTTGCTGTGCGGCCATCATGCCGCCTCCTTCCAGCCAGTGGCGTCGATGCAGGCATTGGCAACACGTCGTGCTGCGTCGGGCAGTGCTGCTACACGTGCGCAGCGCGCCATAATGCCAAGTTGGTGAGGCTGCTCCAGCAATACCAGTTCTTTCCGCAAGCGCTGCGGCGTCACCTCGGAATTCGGCAACAACACGGCTGCCCCTACATCCACGAGGTAGTGTGCATTGCCGGTCTGGTGATCATCGACGGCGTGCGGATAGGGCACCAGGATGGACGCCACGCCCACTGCAGCCAGTTCTGCAATCGTTAGCGCGCCCGCCCTGCACAACACCAGATCCGCCCATTGATATGCTTTAGACATATCCTCGATAAAGGCATCCAGCTGCACCTCCACACCGGCTGCTTCATATGCCTGCCGCGCTTTATCTATAAGGCGTAATCCGGTCTGATGCCAGACCTCCGGCCGTTTCTGTTCGTCCAGTCCCGCCAGCGCAGCCGGCACCTGTTCGTTTAGAACGGCAGCGCCGAGACTGCCACCGACAACCAGCAGGCGTGGCCGGCGCGACTGCAGACCGGGTTCGTGGAAAGGCTGCTCCGCAATACTGCGGCGCACCGGGTTACCGGTGTGAACTGCATTTTTCAGGCTGCCCGGGAATGCTTCCAGCACCGGGTTAGCCAGTGGCGCCAGCCAGCGGTTTGTCATCCCGGCAACGGAATTCTGTTCATGAATAATAAGAGGCCGATTCAGTAACCAGGCCATCAGACCACCCGGCCCGGTTGTATAGCCGCCCATACCCAGCACCGCGGCCGGACGCACTTTTAACAACACCACGACAGCCTGTAACAAGGCCCAGATCAACATAAAAGGTGCGGTCAGGACACGCAGCGCGCCTTTGCCACGCAGGCCCTTGACCCTGATCCAGTAGATCGGGATGCCGGTGGGCGGCACCACGCGCGCTTCGAGACCAAGCTGTGTTCCCAGCCACGCCACCGGCCAGCCCTGCGCGTGTAACTGTTCTGCAACAGCGAGCGCCGGGAACACGTGACCACCGGTACCACCCGCCATGATCAGGATTGGCCGCTTCACCGTCATCGCGACCTCCGGCGGCGCTTGGCCGCAGCGGTACCTGATGCGGGTACGCTGTTCACCGTGCAACGCGTCTCGTAATCAATACGCAGCAACAGCGCAACTGCCACGCAGGTCACCAGCATGCTGCTGCCGCCATAACTCATCAACGGCAGGGTCAGTCCCTTGGTTGGCAACAGACCGGTGTTCACACCTATGTTGATCAGAGCCTGCAAACCCAGCCAGGTACCGATACCGTAGGCCAGATAAGCGGCATACAGGTTCCCGCCCTGCTCGGCCACTGCTGCAATGGTATAGGCGCGGTATACCACAAAGGCGTACAGGCCCAGCAGTATCAGGATACCGGCAAGACCCAGTTCTTCTGCCAGCACGGCAAATACAAAGTCGGTATGCGCTTCCGGCAGATAAAACAGTTTCTGGATACTGCCCCCCAGCCCGACACCAAACCACTCGCCACGACCAATGGCGATTAACGACTGGGTCAACTGGAAACCGCTGTTAAATGGATCAGCCCAGGGGTTCAGGAACGTGGTCAGTCGTTGCATGCGGTAAGGCGATGTAACTGCGAGAAGTGCCAGAGCGCCCCCTGCTGTCGCTACCAGCGCCGCATACTTCCACAAGCTTACGCCGGCCATGAACATCATCACCAGCGCCGTAGCCATCAATACCACGGTTGCGCCAAAATCAGGCTCCAGCAGCAACAGTACTGCGGCCACCGTCAGCAACCCGAGTGGTTTCAAAAAACCGGCACCGGTGTGGCGCACATCTTCGCCATGACGTACCAGATAGCCCGCCAGATAAATCAGCGATAGCAGTTTTGCGGGCTCGGATACCTGCAATCGGAATACGCCCAGATTGATCCAGCGGGTACTGCCGTTCACCTCGCTGCCCACACCGGGCAGCAGTACAACCGTGAGTAATAAAATGGCCAGCAGAATGCATAACAGGCTGCACTGTTCCCACCAGGCCAGCCTGATGCGCAACACCAGCAAACCCAGTCCCAACCCTAACAAAAGATAGATACTCTGGCGGAAAGCGAAGTGGAAAACGCCCAGATCCAGACGTTCGGCGACTGGCATGGAGGCCGATGTAACCATGACCAGACCGAGGGAAAACAGCGCGGCTACTGCTGCAAGCAGTGCGAAATCGAGGCGTGGCAGATGCTCGCCACGACGCATGGGCATATCCGGTAACAGTGCTGCCAGGCTCACTTGCCCAGCTCCCGCACCGCCTGCATAAATGTCTCGCCGCGTTGCCGGTAATCGCTGAACATATCGAAACTGGCACAGGCAGGAGAAAACAGGACTGTATCCCCCGGCACTGCCAGTGCAGCAGCCTGGCGCACCGCATCAAACACGTCGAATGCACGTTGTGTTGCGACCGTACCCTGCAGTGCGACTTCGATTTCCTCCGCGGCTTCACCCAACAGCACAACAGCCTTGACGCGCGCATCCAGACCTGCCGCCAGCTCGGAAAAATCCGCACCTTTGCCCTGACCACCGGCCAACAGTATCAGCGGCCCGTCAAATCCTTGAATCGCAGCAAGTGCAGCGCCAACGTTGGTTGCCTTGGAGTCATTGAACCAGGACACGCCATCGACATCGGCCACCCATTGGGTACGGTGCGGCAAACCCTGGAATTCTTTCAGCACCAGCAGCATAACTTCACGCGGAAAGCCCAGCACGTCACCCAGTGCCAGCGCGGCAAGCGCATTGGCCAGATTATGCCGGCCCGGCATACGCACAGCGGACGCCGACATCCATCGTTCACTACCTTTGGCGATCCAAAGGCCGTCCGATGTTTCCAGTAATCCGAAATCCTGTGCGGCTGGTTTGCCCAGGCCAAACCCTACAACCGGGGCCTCGCTTGAGGCCAGCTCACTGGCTGCCACATCGTCCCGGTTAACAATCTGCACATCTGCACCGGCAAAAATCCGCTGCTTGGCACCTGCGTAACTGGCAATTGAGTCGTAACGGTCGAGGTGATCCGGGCTTATGTTAAGCACCGTGGCTGCACGGCAATGCAGACTCTGCACTGTTTCAAGCTGAAAGCTGGAAAGTTCCAGCACATACAGATCAGGTTCCTGTGTCCCGAGAAGGTCCAGGGCCGGGGTCCCCAGGTTACCGCCCACACGCACATCGACCCCGGCCTGCCGCGCCATGGCACCCAGCAGCGTGGTCACCGTACTCTTACCATTGGAACCGGTAATCGCGACAACAGGCGCCTTTGCAGTACGGGCGAACAACTCTATATCGCCGATAACTTCAATACCGCGTTGTATTGCTTCCACCAGCAGTGGCTCCTGCAACGACACACCGGGACTCAACAGAATACGTTCGGCGCGCGCGAAAACCTCTGCATCGAAACCACCCGTAAACAACGCTATATCGGGGAATTCCCGTTGCATGTCTGCCAGTGCCGGCGGTTGCTCCCGGCTGTCGATAACCGCAACCTCCACGCCGCGTTGCGCCAGGAAGCGCACACAGGACAAGCCGGTTGCTCCCAACCCGACAATCAATGTGCGTGCTCCCTGCAGCGGATCCGGTTCCATGTAACTTGCAGCCGCCAGCATTTCTACATCAACACAAACAACAACACAGTAATAACTGCGAAGGTTGCCGCCACAACTACCATTTGACCTTGTTCGTCCATTGCCACCTCCGTTTAACGAATCTTCAGGGTTGCCAACCCAAACAACACCAGGATCACAGTAATGATCCAGAACCGCACAATGACACGCGGTTCCGGCCAGCCTTGCAGCTCAAAGTGGTGATGTAACGGCGCCATGCGAAATATGCGCCGCCCGGTAAGTTTGAAAGACGCCACCTGCAATATGACGGATACCGTTTCCATCACGAATACACCGGCCATAACAAAGAACACCAGCTCCTGGCGTACCAGTATTGCCACGGTTCCCAGCGCTGCGCCCAGAGCCAGGGCGCCAACGTCACCCATGAATACCTGTGCCGGGTACGCATTGAACCAGAGAAAGCCAAGACCGGCACCGACTATGGCCCCACAGAAAACAGCTACTTCACCCACCTCGCGGATAAAAGGAATATGCAGGTATTTGGCGATAAAAAGATTCCCGGTAGCATAGGCAAATATCGCCAAAGCACCGGCTATAAGCACCGTCGGCAGTATTGCCAGACCGTCAAGGCCATCGGTGAGATTGACTGCGTTGCTGGAACCGACCACAACAAAGTAGACCAGCACCAGGTACCAGGCACCCATGGGTACCGCAACTTCCTTGAAGAACGGCACGATCAGTTCGGTTTCGGCGGGTGACTGTGCGGCGTAAAACAAATACAGACCGGTTGCCAGTGCCACCACAGACTGCCAGCTGTATTTCGCACCGGCAGACAGGCCCTTACTGTTTCCATACACCAGTTTTTTATAGTCATCGATCCAGCCAATCGCGCCAAAGGCCAGTGTCACCAGTACTACAACCCATACATAACGGTTACCGAGATCTGCCCACAGCAAGGTAGCCGACACAATGGCCACCAGAATCAAGGCACCGCCCATGGTGGGGGTACCGGCTTTGGACAGATGTGATTCCGGCCCATCATCACGCACCTGTTGCCCGATCTGTTTAAAGCTCAGGTGGCGGATCATCCATGGCCCTACCACGAACGAAATCAGCAACGCGGTTAACACGCCCAGGATGGCACGCAACGTCAGATACTGGAATACGTTGAAGACGCTGTGGAACTGGCTCAGGTAATCGGTAAAATAGAGCAGCATCAGTGCGTCACCTCGCTGACCCGCAGTGCATCCACAACACGTTCCATGCGCATTGAGCGCGAGCCCTTGACCAGCACGGTCACGCCTTCGTGTACCTGCTGCCGGAGCTGCGCGTTGAGACTGTCCACGTCGCTGAACGATTCTGCACCTGCGCCGAATGCCGCAGCGGCCTGCTGCGCAAGCTCACCCAGTGCGAACAGGTGACGCACGCCCGCATCGCGCGCCTCTTCGCCAACCTTGCGATGCAGTCGCTCTCCTGCCGGACCCAGTTCACCCATATCACCGAGCACCAGCCAGGTCTCGGCATCGGTTCTGGACAGCAAATCAAGCGCAACCTGCAATGAGCCGGGATTGGCGTTATAGGTATCATCGATCAGCCGGATGCCGCCAATGCCTGGCTGGCTTTCCCAGCGTCCGTGCACCGGCTGCACGCGCGCCAGCCCCTCGGCTATGCTGTCCAGAGGTATATTTATCGCTGAAGCTGCGGCTGCGGCCGCCAGCGCATTCATGACACTGTGTTGCCCGGGTAGTGCCAGGCGAAATGACTGACCACCTGCCGGTGTCACCAGCTGGATATCGCTACCGTCTATATCACCCTTCCAGCCGGCACGCACATCCGCCTGTGCATTCATACCGAAACCGATGACGCGCCGTGAACCCGCCAGTGAACGCCACAAATCGGCATAGGCATCATCGGTATTGATAATGCACACAGCGTCTGCCGCCGCCCGCTCAAACAGTTCACCCTTGGCGCGCGCCACACCCGACAAATCGCCAAACCCTTCCAGGTGTGCGGGTCCGGCGTTATTAACCAGTGCTACGGTTGGCTGTACAATATCCGTCAGGTAAGCGATTTCACCGGGATGGTTGGCACCCAGCTCAATGACCGCAAAGTCATGCTCGGCAGTCAGCCCGAACAGGGTCTGTGGAACACCAATATCATTATTGAAGTTACCTTTGGTCGCCAGCACGTCGCCGCAGCAGCCCAGGATCGATGCCAGCATTTCCCTGACCGAGGTCTTGCCGTTACTGCCGGTTACTGCAAGCACTGGAATGTTGAACTGCGCACGCCAGTGTGCTGCAAGTTCACCGAGGGCAAGGCGAGTATCCCTGACCTGAAGCATTGGCAATCCATCTCTTGTCGCATTGCTGACAGCCGCTGCAACCGCACCCAGCTGCTGCGCCTGTTCCAGGTAATCATGTCCGTCGAAGTTCGGACCCTGCAAAGCAACGAACAGGTTCCCTTTTGCCAGAGTCCGCGTGTCGGTACTGATGCCGTGGAAAGTCACGTCCGTGCCCAACCATTTCGCATCCAGAATCTGTGCTGCTTGTGAAAGGGGCATTGTCATCATTCACCATGCTCCCGCAACACGTCCTGCACCAGGGCGCGGTCGCTGAATGCCAGCCGCTGCGACCCCGTCTGCTGATAGTCTTCATGGCCCTTGCCCGCCACCAGCACCAGGTCATCCGGTGCGGCTTCGCGAATGGCACCTGCGATCGCCGCAGCGCGGTCACTGATCCGCACTGCGCGTTGCGGCTGCTCAAAACCCTGTGCAATCTGGTCAAGAATACTGTCAGGATCTTCGTGACGCGGGTTATCACTGGTCAGCACCACACGGTCGGCGTAACGCTCCGCCAGCGCGCCCATATGTGGCCGTTTGCCGCGATCGCGATCACCGCCGGCGCCAAACACACAGATCAGCTCAGCGTTACAATGAGGCCGCAATGCCTGCAAGGCAGTCTCAAGTGCGTGCGGGGTATGCGCGTAATCCACCACCACCCGTGGTGCACCCGTTCTGGCAAACAGTTCCATGCGGCCCGCCACGGTTTTTACCCGCGCCAGACGCTCGACTGCAGTTTGCAAAGACAGGCCCGACGCGAGTAATGCACCCAGTGCAGCGAGCAGGTTTTCTGCGTTGAAACCACCAAGCAGTGCCGTTTCGAATGCCGCCGGTCCCCAACTGGAGTCCAGTTCCAGCGCAATCCCCTTCTCCAGGGCCCGGACACTTTTCAGCTCAATCCAGTCCGGGTAACTGCGTGCAACATCACCCTGCCGTCCCTGCCAGGCGATAAGCCGTAACCTGTTTTTCAGATCTGCAGCCAGCTTACGGCCAAAGTCATCTGCGACGTTCACGACAGCGCAGCCAAGGCCCGCACTTTCGAACAACCGCCGTTTGGCCTCTGCGTAAGCTTCGATACTGCCGTGGTAATCCAGGTGATCGCGGCTCAGATGAGTCAGAACGGCCGTATCAAAGTCAACACCCGCTGTTCGGTGCTGATGCAGCGCATGAGAGGAGACCTCCATCGCAACGTTTTTCACGCCCTGGTCGCGCAATGCTGCAAACTCGGCCTGCAGGCGCAAGGCATCCGGCGTAGTGTGTGTCGGCATCTGCAGAGCGCCATAAACGCCGTAGCCGAGGGTGCCCAGCAAACCACAGGGCTGTTGCTCTGTACTCAGCGCCTGGGCGATAAAATGGCTGACCGAGGTTTTACCATCGGTGCCGGTCACACCGATAACATGCAACTCGCGGGAAGGGTGCGCATAAAAGCGGTCAGCGATGACGCCGGCTTTTTGTGCAAGCCCGGCTACCGCCACTGCGGGTACCGCGAGAGTTGCAGCAATCCTGCTAATGTCTGTATCCCCAACCGGTTCCCACGCAATGGCAACTGCGCCTTGCTGCAGTGCCTGCCCAACGTGAGCAAGCCCATGCACCTGCAAGCCCTGGCTCGCCAGAAACAGGTCACCCGGGCGCACACTGCGGCTGTCAGTTGCCAGACCCGAGATTTCAATATCCGCCACCGTGCCATCAGCGCACAAGCCCTCCAGCAACCATGCCAGCGAAAACCCTGACACGCCGGATTCGACCGCCATCATGCCGGTCCCTCCGCATCCTGCCGACGGGTTTGCAACAGGGCAGCAGCATCCGGCGTTATGTTCAGCAGGCGTAACGCGCCCGCCATTACGCTGGAAAACACCGGACCGGCCACAATACCGCCGAAGTGTTCGCCATTGCCCGGTTCATTGATCACAACCACCGCAACCAGACGCGGGGCACTGGCCGGCGCCATGCCGGCAAAAACAGACAGGTAGCGGTCATCGGCATAGCCCCCGGCCACTGATTTGTGGGCTGTACCGGTCTTGCCCGCAACCCGGTAACCCTGGACTGCGGCGAGCGGCGCGGTGCCGTCTTTTTTAACGACCTCTTCCATCATCCTGCGTACCGCGCGCGCGACCCTGGGGGAATAGACCTTTTGCTGCTGCACAGGGTCTTCGCGCTGCAACAGCGTGACCGGAACCCGGTAACCGTCATTGGCAAATACGCTATAGGCCTGCGCCAGCTGGATGGCCGTTACCGACAGGCCATAGCCATACGCGAGTGTCGCCCGTTCGATATCGCGCCAGCGGTGGAAATCCGACAGGTAACCATCAGCTTCACCGGGGAAATTACTCTCCGTCGCCATACCCAGTCCGGCACCCGACAAACCGTCCCAGATCGCTTCAGGGTCCAGTGCCAGTGCAATTTTGCTGGCAGCAACGTTACTCGACTTACGGATCACACCTGTCAGATCAAGGGTGCCGTAATCATGCATGTCACGGATGGTGTTCACACCCACCTGGAACAAACCCGGCGAGGTATTGATTTTAGTGCTGACCTGGTAACGACCACTTTCCAGTGCAGAAGCAATCACGAAGGGCTTCATGGTAGAGCCCGGTTCGAAGACATCGGTGACCGCTCGATTGCGCAGTTTGTCTGGCTTCAGCCGTTTACGGTTGTTGGGATTGAAGGACGGCTGATTAACCAGTGCCAGCACCTCACCGCTGTGGTTGTCCAGTACCACGACAGACCCGGAGCGCGCACGGTGCTTGCTTACCGCTGCTTTCAGTTCCCGGTAGGCCAGGTACTGTATACGTCGGTCAATACTCAGTTTCAGGGTCTTGCCCGGGTGTGCGGAACGAATATTTTCTATATTGGCAATGGTGTGACGACGCCCATCCTTGACGACACGCTTGGCGCCCGGTTCACCGCTTAACCAGTCATCATAAGCCAGCTCCAGACCTTCCTGACCCGTATCATCCACGTTTGTGAATCCGAGCAGGTGCGAGGCGACTTCGCCGGCCGGGTAATAACGGCGGTACTCCTGCTGCAGGTAGACACCCGGCACATCCAGCGACATCACCTGTTGCGCCCGGTCCGGTGCAATGTGGCGTCGCAGGTAAACAAACTCACGATCCTGTCGCTGACCCAGCAAACGCTGCAGTTGATCTGCACTCAGCCCTAACAACCGCGCCATGCGTGACAGATCATTCGGCGATGCCACCAGTTCCTTCGGATTGACCCATACCGACTGCACCGGCGTACTGATAGCGAGCGGCTCACCGTTGCGGTCGACGATCATGCCGCGATGTGCAGGCACCTGGACAACGCGCAGGTGACGCAGGTCACCCTGTCCCTGCAGAAACTCGCTGTCCAGCAACTGCAATTGTCCACTGCGGCCGGCAAGCAACGCAAAACCTGTCAGCATCAGACCCATCAACACGTGATGACGTATGCGGCTGATATTTAGTTGTTTGCCGGTAATTTTTTTCATTGGCGCAGAATCACTACTTGTTGCGGACCGGGTATTTCCATACCCAGGCGCTTGCGTGCGGCATGTTCGACCTTGCCATGCGTGGTATGGGTGCTTTGTTCCAGCTGTAACTGCCCCCATTCAATGTTCATGGCATCGCGTTCGGATTCCAGCGCCTGCAACTCGACAAACAGTTTGCGGCTTTGGTGCTTGGCATAGGTTGCGCCCATGGCGGTAGCGATAACTGCCAGCAATAACAGTGGCAACAACAATGTTCTCATGCCAGACGCTCCGCAACGCGTAATACCGCGCTGCGCGCGCGCGGATTGGGCTGTATTTCTTTCTCTTCGGCACGTATCTGTTTACCCACCGGCTTCAGTCGCGGCCGATACCTGTCCGGAATCACCGGCAAATCGGGTGGCAGCTGTGGCCCCCTGTGCTGATCACGAATGAAGCGTTTGACAATGCGGTCCTCCAGTGAATGGAAGCTGATCACCGCCAGGCGACCACCAGGTGCAAGCGCATCAACCGTCTGCGGCAGCACCGCCTCCAGGTCTTCCAGCTCCTGATTGATGAAAATCCGGATGGCCTGAAAACTCTTGGTTGCCGGATGCCGCTTGTGCCCATGGCCCGGCACAGCAGCAGCGATCAGGCCAGCCAGCTGGGACGTAGTGGTAATGGGGTTTTCTTCGCGCGCATTGACAATCGAGCGCGCGATACGGCGCGAGAAACGTTCTTCGCCGTATTTCCAGAGTACGTCTGCGATATCCTTGTCTGACGCACTGGCAAGCCAGTCACTGGCGCTGACACCGCTTTGTGTGTTCATACGCATATCAAGAGGTCCGTCTTTGAGGAAACTGAAACCGCGCCCGGCATCATCCAGTTGTGGTGACGACACACCGAGGTCCAGCAGGATCCCGTCCACCCTGCCCTCCCAGTCCAGTTCCGACACGACCGTTCCAAGATTTCCAAAACTCCCATGGCGCAGATGCAGACGCGACTCGCCCCTGAAACGGTCTGCCGCAAAATCCAGTGCCTCGGGATCCTTATCAAAAGCCAGCAGCTGCCCGTGCACCCCCAGCCTTTCAAGTACTGCTGCTGCATGGCCGCCACGTCCAAAGGTTCCGTCAATGTACAAACCGTCTGGCTTGACCTGTAATGCGTCCAGTACCTGATCGAACAGTACCGGACGGTGTAATTCATCAGCCAAGACTAAAGCGTCAGTGACTCAAGTGGATGAGGCAGATCCTCCTTGTCCGCACGGCCGCCCATCCAGCCACTGCCTATATGTTCCCAGCCTTCCTCGTTCCATATTTCAAATTTCTTGCCCACACCGACCAGCGCTACACTTTTGTCCAGGTTGGCAAAATCGCGCAAGCGCGGGGCAATCAGGATGCGACCGTTACCGTCCATCTCGACTTCTGTGGCATAACCGACCAACATACGCTGCATGTCGCGCGTGCGGCGGTCCTGGTTGGGGGTACGGATAAGCTGGAGTTCGATGTCTTCCCACTCGGGTTGCGGATACAACAACAGGCAGCCGTCGTCATGCACGGTCAGCACCAGCCGGCCGTCATAACGCTCGGTAAGCAATGCCCGATAGCGGGTCGGCAACGCCAATCGACCCTTGGCATCGAGCTTGACTGAACTACCTCCCCGGAACACCAGACTCCCGTCGACCTCCCATTTTTTCCACTAATTTCCACTTCATCCCACTTTTTGACACTATAGGTAGCAGATCCCCGCCTTGTCAAGACGAAAAATGAAAATTCCTGCTTTGCGGACAGTAACTTAGGGCCAACGCAGTGATGTGGAGACCCGTCTGGCGTCGTCCACCTCCAGGGTTTAAATTAGAAATCAGTCGCTTGGTGACGATTAGTATGGAATCGCTTCAACTTTTGAATAGAATCTAACCATTTATATATAATTATTTATACGTATTCTTAAATACTAATTATGTATTTATACTCCTCCAAATTAAACTTTGGCCCATTTGGAGGCTTGATGGATATCAAGCATTTTTACGATGACCGCACCGGAACGCTGACCTACGTGGTGTTTGACGCCAGCAGCAAAGATGCCATTGTGATCGACGCGGTGCTGGACTACGATCCGGTGGGCTCCAGAATCTGGACGGAGTCGGTGGATAAGGTGCTGGAGTTCCTCAGCAATAACCAGCTGAATCTCCACTATATCCTGGAAACTCATGCGCATGCCGACCACATTTCCGGGGCACAGATGATCAAGGAAAAATATCCCGACGCATGCACAGCAATCGGCGCGCGAATTACCAGGGTCCAGGAGATATTCAAGACCTACTTTGACCTGCCGGACGATTTTCCGACCGACGGAAGCCAGTTTGACAGACTGTTGCAGGACGGCGAGACAGTGCAGGCGGGCGCCCTCTCATTCAAAGTCATCTACACACCCGGCCATACACCGGCCTGCGCGACTTATCAGTTAGAGGATGCCATTTTTACCGGCGACTCGATGTTCATGCCGGACACGGGCACCGGGCGCTGTGACTTCCCGGGTGGCAGTGCGCATGACCTGTATGAATCGGTTACCCGGAAAATCTATACCCTGCCGGATGACACGCGCGTGTTCGTCGGACACGACTATATGAAGAACGGTCGCGAACTGGCCTTCAAAACAACCGTCGGCACACAGAAGTCCGGCAATGTACAACTGCGCGCGGATACAAGTGAAGCGGAATTCACAAAATTCCGAACCGAAAGCGACAAGACACTGGATGCACCCAAACTGCTTTTTCAGAGCGTCCAGGTCAACATTGATGCCGGCGCTTTACCGGAAGCCCGGGATAACGAAAAACGCTACCTGAAAATCCCGATCAATGTATTCCGGCCAGAGCCGCACACGGAAGACATGACACTGGAGGACGTGGACTAACAAAGAACGCCCGCGATCGGCGGGCGTTTTCACAGGTAGTTTGCACACTGATCAAAAAGGAATATCGTCGTCGAACTCGTCTGCCACAGCGGCTGCTGCAGGTGCCTGCGCCGGGGCGGACCGGGATGCTGAACTACCACCGAAGTCCGCACTGCCACCACCGCCGCGACTTCCCAGCATCTGCATTTCGTTGGCGATAATTTCGGTGGTATAGCGGTCGTTGCCACTCTTGTCCTGCCACTTGCGGGTCTGCAACTTGCCTTCGATGTACACCTGTGAACCTTTCTTCAGATACTCACCGGCAATCTCGGCGAGACGACGGTAGAACACGATGTTGTGCCACTCGGTCTTTTCCTTCTGCTCACCGGTCTGCTTGTCTTTCCAGGATTCACTGGTCGCCAAGGTCGCATTGCATACCGCGTTGCCGTTGGACATGTAACGCACTTCCGGGTCCTTGCCCAGGTTGCCGACCAGGATTACTTTGTTAACGCCTCGTGCCATGATTTTTCCCCTCTTTCAAAGCCACTTTCCGTGTGCCTTCGTGGATGTTGTCTGGATACTGAACCCCCGCAATCATAACGGCTGCCGAAGCCACTGCCCAGCCTGTTCCGCAAGTCCTTGATTCGTGGTTCAGGCGTCCTGTACCGCGAGCGCGTCCAGCGCGCCCTGGTCCAGCTCGCGTTCGTCAAGTTTGAGGTAGGCGATCTCGTCTTCTGCGATAATGACTGCTTCCGCTACGCCCGGCACACTGCTCATACGCTGCGCCAGCTGGCGCGCTGCCTCCGGTTCCAGCCTGCCGACCCTGAGCAGCCGGGTGACCAGAAAGCGCGGCTGCTTCATGCTGGCAGCGAATGCCAGCCAGCCCAGCGCCACCAGCGCGCAGAACAGAAACACCGCTTCCAGGCCAAAGCGGCCATGCAACCAGCCGCCCGTGGCGCCACCGACGAAGGCGCCAAAAAACTGCGAACTGGAATAGAAGCCCATCGCCGTTCCCTTGCTGTCGGGCGGCGCCATTTTGGCGATCAATGAGGGCAACATCGCCTCCAGCAGGTTGAAGGCCGAATAGAAAATAAACAGCCCGATAACGA
>Ga0316191_10000654_pt1 | contig 22739 bp, 20 predicted proteins | sample Eddworburr2cm_MG_FD_204928 | JGI IMG/M metagenome (GOLD analysis project Ga0316191, IMG submission 204928) | Coastal sediment microbial communities from Maine, United States - Eddy worm burrow 2 cm | ecosystem: Environmental > Aquatic > Marine > Coastal > Sediment | place: USA: Maine... | reverse complement strand
CACGATGAAACGGTGGTCGCCGTACTGGAGCTGGGTGGACTGCGGCCACTTGATGAAGAACAGCAGGCGTGGCTAACCAAGGCGAGCGAGAGTCTTGCCGTAACCGTGCGCCTGGTACTGGACCTTAAAGCGCGCAATCGCACCGAACAGGCACTGGCCGAGGCAAAGGAAGCGGCCGTTTCAGCCAACAAGGCCAAGTCGGGGTTCCTGGCGAACATGAGCCACGAACTGCGCACCCCCATGAACGCCATTCTCGGCTACAGCGAGATGCTGATGGAAGAAGCGGAGGATATCGGACAGGATGACTTTGTAGCCAATCTGAAAAAGATCAACCAGGCCGGCAATCACCTGCTCTCCCTGATCAATGATGTGCTCGACCTGTCCAAGATCGAGTCCGGAAAAATGGAGGCCTTTGCAGAAGACCTCGACGTCGGCGCACTGCTCGACCATGTCACTGGCACCGTGCAGCCCCTGATGGAAAAGAACAACAACCGTCTGGTCATCGAACGCGGCGAGCAACTCGGCAGGGCACATCAGGATAGCACCAAGCTGCGCCAGGCACTGTTGAACCTGCTGTCCAATGCCGCCAAGTTCACGCACGAGGGCACCATCACCCTGCAGGCAGAACGCAAACCGCACGCCGATGGTGAATGGCTCACCTTTGCAGTCCATGACACCGGCATCGGTATCCCGGCAGACAAACTGGACCATGTCTTCGAGGAGTTCAGCCAGGCTGACAGCTCAACCACGCGCGATTATGGCGGGACCGGCCTGGGACTGCCGATATCTCGCCGTTTCTGCCAGATGCTGGGGGGTGACATCACAGTCTCGAGCAGCGCGGGCAAGGGCTCTACCTTTACCATCTGTGTCCCTGCCCTGCTGCCAGGGTCCACTGCAGCAACGCCGGTCAGGACCGACATCGCACTGCAAGCCATGCGTGTATCCAGGACGGGACGCACCATCCTGGTGATCGATGATGACCCGGAAGCGCAGGATATCGTCGAACGCTTTTTACGCAAGGACGGCTTCGAAGTCGTGACGGCCGGCAGCGGCGAGGAAGGCCTGCGCCTGGCCCATAAACTGCTGCCGGCTGCTATCACGCTGGATGTCATGATGCCCGACATGGATGGCTGGTCGGTGCTGCGCGCGCTGAAGGCCGATCCGGTGCTGTACGATGTACCGGTGGTGATGCTGACCATGGTCGATGACAAGAGCAAGGGTTATTCCCTCGGTGCGACTGATTACCTTACCAAGCCTGTGGACCGCGAACAGTTACACAATACCCTGACCCGGTATTGCACCCCCGGTGAACCCTGCCCGGTGCTGCTGGTGGAAGATGACCAGGATACGCGGGAGATGATGGTGCGCACACTGGAGGGTGCCGACTGGCGGGTCAGTCAGGCCGGCAACGGCCGCGAGGCACTGGACCAGCTGGCACATGAAAGGCCCCAGCTGATTCTGCTGGACCTGATGATGCCGGTAATGGACGGCTTTGACTTTCTGCTGGAGATGCGCGCCAACCCGGCCTGGCAGGACATCCCGGTCATTGTCCTGACCGCCAAGGACCTGACCGACGAAGATCGTCGCCTGCTCAGCGGCCGGGTCGAACAGATTATCGAGAAAGGCCCATTTACCCATGAACAGGTGGTTGAACTTGTTCGCCAGGTCACAAGCTCCACACAGGAACATAAAACAGCTAAAATATCCGCAACTCGATTTTCCAGTTTTCTCAATCAACAAGAAACAGGTGCCGGGAATTACCATGAGCAAGATATTACTGGTCGAAGATAACGAGATGAACCGCGATATGCTGTCCCGCCGGCTGGAACGCAAGGATTTTGAAGTGGTCATTGCGGTAGACGGTCAGGCAGGTGTCAATATGGCGGCCTCGGAGTCGCCCGACCTGATTCTCATGGATTTGAGTCTGCCGGTCATCGATGGCTGGGAAGCCACCCGGCAGATCAAGGCCGATCCGTCCACACAAACGATTCCGGTGATCGCGCTTACAGCACATGCCATGGCGGGCGACGAGCAGAAGGCCCTTGCCGCCGGTTGCGATGACTACGATACCAAGCCGGTGAATTTCACGCGGCTGCTCGGCAAGATCGAGAAACATCTCGGCGCTGCATAGCTGGCTGCACTTTCAGGCACAAGTAATCGTGGTTAACCCGGTAGTTGCATAAATTCTGTTCCGTGAACTGATTTCGCCTCGTGATTTACAGGATAAATAGAATATTTCGTATTGATCATGGAATGCGCCGCTGCTGAGGTCCCGGCTCCTGCAGTAAGATTTTTTGCAATGATTCGGTTAACCCTTCTGTTCATTAGAGCAACCATGCCAGGCACGTGCAGGCGCGGTGCCCTCGCATGAGTAGGTATTTATACTTATAGCGTTACGTATCTTTTGAGTGTAAGTTCGCACTGTTAATCGGTGACCAATACCGACCGGTGCAGTCACCCGGTAGACAAAAGAAACCAATACATTCACATGTGAGGAGTTCCAATATGGATCAAGTAGCACAACATTTAGCTACTGAGGAAAAGTTTGCTGTTGAAGTAGTTGTATATATAAGCAAGGACCTTGGGGATGAACAGCAGGGCATGGTGGTGTCCGCACTGGAAAAGACGAATGGGATTATAGGGGCAGAATTCTGCCAGATGCGTAACCATCTTGTACTGGCAAAATATGACAGGAAGATAATGTCCTCGCAGGACGTTTTGAAAAGCTTCAATTCCTTGAACCTGGAGGCCAAGCTGATCGGACCGATATAGGAGATCACGTGGAGGAGCTGCTGTTGGCCGGCCTGTAGCTGATCCTGGCCCGGTCTTGTATCACCCCGGCCATCGCGCCGGGGTTTTTATTTGTTCAGCACGTAACCCATGGCTACGGGCTGGATTTATCACGCTGTTGCATCATCCCGCAGGCCTGCTCCGTCGTATTATCCAGCCATAGACAACCACATTGACCACGAGAACGGCGCTGCCCAGAATCAGCTGCGTATGGTGTTCAAGGCCAGGCGGGTAGAGGACAGGCAACAGGTAGTGTTCGATAAAGCTACCGTGATAACCGCTCTGCCCTGCTGCCTGCCTGAATTGCTGCTCCCAGGGCGTCAACGGACACACCCACCCCTGGAATTCGATGAGTACAGCCCATAAGACAGCGGGCAGATGCAGTAGCATCAGCCAGCGCCATTTCAGCACCAGCAAGCCGCCGGCGACCACGAAACACACAAAACCGAAGTGGAATACCAGCAGCAGATCGGCTGCAATCGCGTAAGACATCATAGTAAGCTTGCGGTTTCAGTTCAGCCAGTGACGTTCGCAACCTTATAACTCGAACTCCTGATGCAGCTCCGGCATCTCTACCCGGGTATCTTTCAGCAGCCGGCTGAAAGCCGCCATACTGTCTTTTTCACCATGCACCAGGAAGGTGGTTTCCGGGCTACCTGTCTGCCGGTGCCAGGCCAGCAGTTCCGTTTGCCCCGCATGCGCGGAGAAGCCGCCGATGGTATGCACCTGAGCACGCACCGGATAGTCGTCACCGAAAATACTGACGGTGCGGGCACCATCCACGATACGGCGCGCCAGCGTCCCGCGTGCGGCATAGCCGACAAACACGACACTGCTGTGCGTGCGGCCCAGGTGTTTTTTCAGATGATGGCGCACGCGCCCACCGGTACACATTCCGGACCCGGCCATGATCACGGCACCGCTGCTAACCTGATTGATTGCCATTGACTCGGCCGTCTCCCGGGTGAAATGCAGGCCGGGGAACTTGAAAGGATCATGCCCGCGGGCAAACAGTTCGGCAGTTTCCTCGTCATAACATTCCGGGTGCCGCCGGAAGATCTCCGTTGCCGAGATGGCCATGGGCGAGTCAAGAAACACCTGCAGAAAGTCCGGGAGCCCCCCCTGTGTCTTGCCGGCGTGCAGGTAGAACAGCAATTCCTGTGCACGTTCCAGCGCAAAGGTCGGGATGATGACATTACCGCCCCGCTCCACCGTCTCGTTGATAGCGAGATATAATTCCTCGACGGAGGGTTCGAGTTCTTTATGTTGCCGATCGCCATAGGTGGTCTCCATGACGACGATATCAGCCGCTGGCGGCACCGCCGGGTCACGCAGGATCGGCCGCTCACTCAAACCCAGGTCGCCGGAAAATAATATCCTGCGCTGCCTGGAACCTTCCGTCAGTTGCAGATCGAGACATGCCGATCCAAGGATATGCCCGGCATTGATAAAGGTGGCCTGTATGCCGGGTGCCAGTTGCAGGGCCTGGTCATAAAGGGCGGTCCGGCCAAAATATTCAAGTGCATTCAGGGCATCGAGGGTGGTATACAGCGGCACGCTGACGTCCGCCGACTTACCGCGGCGCCCTGCCCGACGGTTCTGGTAACGGGCCTCTTCTTCCTGCAGGCCGGCAGCATCCAGCATGATCAGGCGCGCAAGTTCGCGGCTGGCGGCGGTGGTAATGATTTCCCCGGCAAACCCCCGGCTCACCAGCAGGGGGATACGTCCGCAATGATCCAGGTGGGCATGCGTCAACAGCAGGTAATCAATGCTCGCCGCATCAAAGCCGAAGGCATCGGCATTGTCCTCCTGGAGTTCGCGGCTGCCCTGGTAGAAGCCGCAATCAACGAGGATGCGCTTGCCGGCACACTGCAGCAGGTGACAGGAACCGGTGACCCCCCGGGCCGCGCCATGGAATGATAGCTTCACTTTTTGCCCTCCCCGGATATTGCCGGCGGGAACAGAGGTTCTCCGCCCTGCCGGTGCCAGTCGAGGATACCCTGCCAGGCCTCCTGCGCAGTCTCGGCGAACCAGAAGCTGTCACGATCCTCGCTGTCGATCACACCTTCATCAAGGAGAAACTCAAAATCCACGGCACGTTCCCAGTAGCGGCGGCCAATCAGCACCACCGGCACCGGCTTGATGGTACGTGTCTGGATCAGTGTCAGCGTCTCGAACAACTCGTCCATGGTGCCGAAACCGCCCGGGAAGGCCACCAGTGCCTTCGCCCGCTGCAGGAAATGCATCTTGCGCAGGGCAAAATAGCGGAAGCGGAAGCACAGTTCCGGCGAGATATAGGGATTGGGAAACTGCTCGTGGGGCAGGTCGATATTCAGCCCAATGGTCTTCGCACCGGCCTCGAAGGCGCCCCGGTTCGCCGCTTCCATGACACCGGGTCCACCACCGGTCATCACGACCAGGCGGCAGTCCAGTGAACCGTTACCGGACTCGCCCACCAGCCGCCCGAAATCCTGTGCGGCCTTGTAGTAACCACTGTTCCCCAGGACACGCCGGGCTATTTTCAGTTTGCGTTGCAGTCCCCGGTCATCCGGGGATGCCTGCAGTTCCTGCTCCAGCCGGTCAACCCGCCGCTGCGCAGTGGCCGGTTCGGTAATGCGGGTGCTGCCGAACACCACCACGGTGTGCCGGACACCCTGTTCCGTCAGCAGCAGTTCGGGTTTCAGGTAGTCGAGGTGCAGCCGCAGACCATGTGCCTCGTCGCGCTCCAGGAAGTCAACGTCCTGGTCGGCGCGCCGGTAACTGGGGGCATCCAGCAACGCACGGATGCGTGCCGGGGCACCGGGGTCCTCCTCGAAGGTCTTGGGGTGGAATTCCGGCAGTGGCTCCTGCCGGTGTTGCGGGTTCGGCGGGGCCGGTATAACCGGCCGGTCATCAGCTTCCATATTCATCACGGGATTCCTCTTTCAATGCCTGTCGTTGCTCCTGCAGTCCCTGTTGATAGCCCTGCGCATCACCAAATGCGAAGAACGGCGGATAGCGCCGGTGCGCATCGACGATGCGATTGGCATGGCGGATCGGGCACCAGTACTGTTCGGCTCGCGAGACAATCTCGCGTGCACCTGCAGGCCACGCATGTCCTCCAGCAGTTTGCTGATATCAGTGTACATGAACGCATTCCTGTAGCAGGTGTGAAACCTGTAACTATAGCTTATACAGGCCCTCCACCCCTCTCATCCGGCGATCCGGGACATTCGCCACGATCATACCGGCCGGTCAGGGAACCGCCTCCGCGAAAAACCGGGTGTCTTGCACTGATTTTCGTATATACTGTCACGCCTCAGGTGATTGATCGATCCGAACCAAAGAACCCCGCTTGCGGGGTTCTTTTTTTCCTGCAGCCGGCGACAACCGCCCTACTCCAACAAGGAAACACACATGAAAAAGTTGTTTATCGGCAATCTCCCGCAAGACGCCACAGAAGAGTCCGTCCGTGCCATGTTCGCTGAGTTTGGCACGGTGCGCTCCATCAGTGTGGCCTCGGATATCTTTTCTGGCAAATGCAAGGGCTTCGGCTTCGTCGAAATGGAAGGACACGAAGCCCGTGCCGCACAGACGGCGCTGGACGGCAAGTCAGTCGACGGCGACAGATCACTGCGGGTACGCTTTGACGACCCGAAGGCCTCTCGCGGACGCAAGCGGCGTTAGCCAGCGTCTGGAAAACACCACCGGTGAGGTTCAGACTCACCGCTTCCTGCAGGAGCGCCGCCCCCCGGCGCGATGATATTAGCTCGTTAAAAACAAACATGATCGCGGCGAAGACGCCGCTCCTGCAACAATTTTTTTGCAGGGGAAAACTATGCCGAGCGAGACGCTGCCGGACGCCGGCGTGGTTTCCCGGCGCGATCAGCTCCCGCAGCACCTTTTGGCTGTCCGTAGCGTGCGTTGCCCGGAGCGCCGCCACCCCCGGATCTGTTACCACGCTGCTGCCCGGGGCCGTTGCGGGAGCCGGGTTTTCCGCCCCCGTTACGTCCATTCTGAATCGGCTGTGCGCGGATAGAGGGATCGGGTTCATAACCAGGGATCACAATCCTGGAAAGATCACGTTTCAGCAGGCGTTCGATATCACCAAGCAGCTTGTGTTCATCCACACATACCAGCGACAACGCCTGTCCCTCGTTGCCGGCACGGCCGGTACGACCGATGCGATGCACATAGTCTTCCGGCACGTTGGGCAGTTCATAGTTCACCACGTGCGGTAACTGATCGATGTCCAGACCGCGTGCCGCGATATCAGTGGCCACCAGCACCCGCACCTCGCCACGTTTGAAGTTGGCCAGTGCACGGGTGCGCGCACCCTGACTCTTGTTACCGTGGATCGCCACACTGCTGATGCCATCCTTTTCCAGCTGCTGCGAGAGACGATTGGCACCATGCTTGGTGCGGGTGAACACCAGCACCTGACGCCAGTTCTGCGAGCCCACCATGAAGGACAACAGTTCGCGCTTGCGCTCCCGGTCCACCGGGTGGACCACCTGTGCGACCAACTCGGCAGGGACATTGCGGCGCGCCACCTCGATCAGCACCGGTGCATTCAGCAGTTTGTCGGCAAGCTGCCTGATGTCATTGGAATAGGTGGCGGAGAACAACAGATTCTGGCGCCGCTTTGGCAGCAAGGCGAGAATCTTGCGGATATCGTGTATGAACCCCATGTCCAGCATGCGGTCGGCTTCGTCAAGCACCAGGACCTCGACGGCGGACAGGTCCAGCGTCCCTTGTGAAACGTGGTCCAGCAGCCGCCCCGGTGTTGCCACCACGATATCCACGCCCCTGCGCAATCGTTCGATCTGCGGGTTGATCTTGACGCCCCCGAAGATCACCGTAGAGGTCAACGGCAGATATCTGCCGTAGGTAGTGACGCTCTCCTCCACCTGGGCAGCAAGTTCGCGTGTCGGGGTCAGAATAAGCGCGCGCACCGGGCGCCGACCCTTGCCAGGTGTTGCATCGCTGAGGCGTTGCAGCAGCGGCAGCGTGAAACCGGCGGTCTTGCCGGTACCGGTTTGTGCCCCGGCCAGTATATCCTTTCCCTGAAGAATGACGGGGATTGCCTGGCTCTGCACCGGTGTAGGTTCGCTGTAGCCCTGTTCGGAGACAGCACGAAGTAATTCGGCCGACAGGCCGAGGGTATCAAATGACATAATAAAGGGAATGCTCCTGGATCGGCCTACCGGCGACAGCGTCACAGGACGGTCTAGGCGCAATACATTGTTGGTGTTCGAGGTTTGCCAGAAGTGGTTACCGCGAGGTCTCAGGTGCAGACCGAAGTGCACCGAACTGGCGGGCACTATACCGAAAGCAACCGCAGAAAGCGAATCTTTGCCGGTTCACTGACCGGTGCAGCCACACTTGCATGTGGGAGCGCATAAGCCGCAGACTCTGTTTCAGGTGACCGGCGCAGTGGGCTGGTACCGGCAATCAATTTTTGCCTTGAAAACCGGCACCCGTAATGAGCTAACATTACGTTGGCAGAAGCCCTTTCCAGTCACCAGGAGAACATCATGACAGACCTGTTAAAAAATGACGCCGCCGGGAAATTGATACTGCGTTTGACCGTCGGAGGCCTGATGCTGTTTCACGGTGTCAGCAAGCTGCTCAATCCGGGCTCGGTCGGGTTCATCAGCAGCAAACTGGCCGAAGCAGGGCTGCCGGAAGCCCTGTCCTATGGTGTTTACATCGGTGAGATTCTGGCACCGCTTATGATCATTGCCGGATTACTGTGCCGCGCCGGCGCTGCCATCGTCGTGATCAACATGCTGTTTGCCATTTTCCTGGTACATGGCGGTGACATCTTCGCCCTGACCGAACACGGCGGCTGGCGACTGGAACTGCAAGGCTTCTACCTGTTTGTCAGTCTTGCCATCATCTTCCTCGGTAGCGGCAGATACGCCATGAAACCCGACTAGCAGCCGTTGCATACCCACCTGCACCCGAATCTCCGGCGGCGGCGAGCTTATCGCTACAGACTCCTGTCGCTGGTGCTGCTGTGCTGGTTGACCGCTGCCGGCGCACAGCCGGTTGTCGGCAGCCAGCAACCCGTCGCGCCGACTTCAATGATCGCGATTCCGCTACGGCTGTCTCTCGAACCCCTGACTGCAGCGGCTGAAAAGACCCTCCCGAACCAGGCCGGCCACTGGCGCAGCTGGAAAGACTGGCACGGTGTGAAGTCCCAATACCGTGCCTGGCGCGGCCCCCTCGGTATCACTGTCTCGGGCGATGTACTAACGGTGCAGGCGCATATCCGTTACTGGATCAGGGCACGCAAAACCTTGCTGGGCGCGGTAACCCTGAAAGGCAGCTGCGGCATCGAAGAGCCGCCGCGGCAGGCGTTGATCGGCATGCAGGTCCAGCTGGGATGGGGACCGGACTGGACCTTGCGACCGCAGTTCCACATCCTGCCGACCCGATTTATCGACCGCTGTGAAATGACCGTCGCGAATATCGACGTCACGCCCCTGGTCGAGAAGGAATTTCGCAAGCAGATGCAGAACAGCCTGCGAGAGGCATTGCGCAAGCTGGCTCCCGCCATGCAGGCAATCCGGCAGCAGGCAGGGCGCAGCTGGTCATTACTGCAGGAACCGGTGGCCCTTGGCCAGGGCAACTGGTTAGTGCTCAGGCCGACCGGTGTGGCACTGTCCCGTATAAGCGGCCAGGGGGAACACCTCGACACACAGCTTGCCATCAGCATGCAACCGGTACTGCTCACTGGATCTGAAGCCGCCGGCAAACCGCTGCCGCTGCCACCGCTGGGGCGCTATTCTCCCCGGTCTGCCGGGCTGAATCTGCAGCTGGCTGTGGACCTGGATTTTGCAATGCTCAACCAGCGGCTTGCCTCGACCCTGGCCGGCCAGAACTTTGACATCAAGGGCCGGCAGGCCGGCATCAAAAAGATCGACCTGGCGGGCAATGGACAGGAAATCAGCGCACGCTTGGAGTTGACCGGCGAGATCGCCGGTACCACAGAACTGCGCGCACGGCTGGCCTATGATGTGCAAGACCGGAAGCTGCTATTGCAGGACCTGACATTCGACTATGCTGCTGAAGATTTCACCATGGAGATGCTGGCAAAGGCGTTGCATGAACCCATCCGGCAGGCACTGGCAGATGCGGCCAATCAGGCGCTCGCTCAACACCTTGAGCTGCTGAGCGGGCGCCTGGGGGCGGTACTGGAGAAAATTACGCCCGCGGGGGTGACGCTTGACATGACCACCCTGCAGTTACGGAGCGCACAAATTCATATCCTGCCGCAGGGCATCAGGCTGGATGGAACCGCCACCGGTAGCGCCCGGCTGGTGTTGCGCTGAGCGTTTTGGAACCAATCCCTGCTACTGCCCATGGGCCGGGTTACCCCTCTGATTTCTGCCCGAACATCTTGCCAATGCTGTCCAGCGGCAACGGGAACACGATGGTGGAACTCCTGTCCCCGGCAATCTCCGTCAGGGTCTGCAGGTAACGCAGCTGCAGCGACTGCGGCTGCTCGTTCAATATCCTGGCCGCCTCGACCAGCTTCGTGGCCGCCTGCATCTCGCCCTCGGCATGAATCACCTTGGCACGCCGCTCCCGCTCGGCCTCGGCCTGGCGGGCGATGGCACGCACCATGGTCTCGTCGATGTCGACATGCTTGATCTCGACGTTCGCCACCTTGATGCCCCAGGCATCGGTCTGCCGGTCGAGCAGGCCCTGGATATCGGCATTCAGTTTTTCCCGCTCCGCCAGCATGTCGTCCAGCTCATGCTGACCCAGCACCGAACGTAGCGTGGTCTGCGCCAGCTGGCTGGTCGCGACGAGGAAATCCTCCACCTGAATAATGGCCTTCTGCGGGTCGATGACGCGAAAGTAGAGCACGGCATTGACCTTCACCGAGACATTGTCACGCGAGATCACGTCCTGGCTCGGGACATCCATCACCACCGTGCGCAGATCCACCCTCACCATCTGCTGAATGATGGGGATGACGATAATCAGGCCAGGCCCCTTGACCTTCCAGAAGCGCCCGAGTGTAAAGATGACACCGCGCTCGTATTCTCGCAGCACACGGAATGTATACAACAGCAGCGCAACAAAAACGATCAGCCCGACAAATACACCTGGAATAGCCATATCAAACCTCCTGATTTAGTGGTTGAACCGTCAGTATCAGACCATCAATGGCAACGACCTGTACCTTGTCACCGCGCCTGAGCGCTGTTGCTGATTCAGCCTGCCAGATTTCGCCATGAATACGGATACGGCCCTGGCCCTCGAAATCGTCAAGTACCTCGCCGGTCATATGCAGCAGTTCTTCCTGACCACTGACCACGGGCCGCTCACGTGCCTTGATGGCCGCCGTAATCACAAACAGAAAAAATCCGGCCGTAATCACGGACAACGCAAAAATCAGCGGCAGTGACACTGCATAACCGCTGCCCTCCTGGTCAAACAGAATGATAGAGCCGATCACAAACGCGATCACCCCGCCAAAACCCAGCGCACCGAAACTGGGTACGAAGGCCTCAGCCAGCATGAATATGATCCCCAGCGACAGCAGGGCCAGACCGGCGTAGTTGACCGGCAGCACCTGGAAGGCATACAGCGCCAGCAACAGACTGATGGCCCCGGCCACCCCGGGCAACACAAACCCCGGATTGGCAAACTCGAAAAACAGTCCATAAATGCCAATGAGCATCAGTATGTAGGCAATGTTCGGGTCGGTAATCACCGCCAGCAGGCGATTGCGCCAGTCCGGTGCGACCACCCGCAACGGCAGGTCCGCGACATCCAGCGTCTGCTCGACGCCGGCGACCGTCACCGCACGCCCCTGCGACTGTGCCAGCAGGTCGCGAATATCGACGGCAATCATATCGATGACACCCTGTGCGAGGGCCTCCGTTGCCGGCAGACTGGCAGCCTCGCGCACGGCGAGTTCGGCCCAGTCGACATTGCGTCCACGCAGCTGTGCCAGGCTGCGCAGATAGGCAGCGGCATCATTAACGCGTTTGTGTTCCATGGCATCCCCGCTGTCGGCCGGCGGCGCCTCCTCACCGTCAGCGGGTTTCTTTTTCAGCAGTTTATCGCTGTCCGGAATGCCGCCGATTTCCACCGGCGTGGCCGCACCCAGGTTGGTCCCGGGCGCCATGGCCGAGACATGGCTGGCATAGAGGATATAGGTGCCGGCGCTGGCGGCGCGGGCACCACCCGGCGTCACATAGGTGGCCACCGGCACCGGTGACGCCAGGATATCCTGGATGATGTCGCGCATGGAGGTATCCAGCCCGCCCGGTGTATCCATCCGCAGGATAACCAGTGCGGCGGCCTGCTCGCGTGCACCTTCCAGCCCGCGGTGAATGTAATCCGCGGTGGCAGGACCGATGGCACCGTCAACATCCAGCACCACGGCAACCCGCTCGCTGGCGAGCGGGTACCAGGCAGGTGCCAGCAGCAACAAGAGCAAGGCATACCATGGAAACCGGAGCTGTAGTCTTTTAAACATCATCTGTCTACATTAGCACAAGCCGGCGGCATGACCATGAAAACAGGACCAAAACCCGGCCTGCTCACAGGACATCGTCTACACTTAACACAGGGATCGGCTTACGAGGGAAACGTGATGTTGTACCGGCGACCGCCATTCCGGATTTTCGTTACGCTGCTGCTATTATCGGCAACGGCCGCACCGGCTGACGAATATGTGCAGGCCCGTCAGCAGCTGGTAACAGTCATCGAGCAGGATGTACGCGATACCAGTCTGTATCTCGACAAGGAGGCACTGGACCCCCGCGTCATGACGGCGATGGCCAGCGTCCCCCGGCATGAGTTTGTCCCCGCAGCACAACGCCACCTTGCCTATAGCAACCGGCCGCTGCCCATCGGTCACGGGCAAACGATCTCACAGCCCTACATCGTTGCCCTGATGAGTGATCTGATCAAGCCGCAGGCTGACGACCGGGTGCTGGAAATCGGCACCGGCTCCGGCTATCAGGCAGCGATACTGGCCGAACTCACCGGACAGGTATTCAGCATCGAGATCATTGAGGAACTGGGCAAGCAGGCAGCCGTACGACTGTCACGACTCGGGTATGACAATGTGACCACACGCACCGGCGACGGCTACTACGGCTGGGAAGAACATGCTCCCTTCGATGCCATCGTGGTGACAGCCGCCGCCAGCCACGTGCCACCGCCGCTGGTGGCACAACTCAAGCCCGGTGGCCGCATGGTGATACCGGTCGGCAGCCGTTTCCTCACCCAGCAACTGGTGCTGATCGAAAAAGACCCGGGCGGACAACTCATCACCCGGCAAATATTACCGGTAAAGTTCGTCCCACTCACGGGGGAACACGATTAACCCGCCTGTTACAACAGATCGGCAACGCTTACCCCTGCTGTCCATCGCCCTCGTCTCTGCAACCGCGCTGGCCTATGAGGTGCTGCTCATGCGCCTGTTCTCGATCATTCAATGGCATCATTTCGCCTACATGATGATCAGCCTGGCACTGCTCGGCTACGGTGTCAGCGGTGCCTTCCTCATGCTGCTGCAACGCCCCCTGCTGCAACGCTTTGCCGCCAGTTACATCACCAATCTTGCCCTGTTCGGCAGCACCGCAGTCGGCTGTTTTCTGCTTGCTCAACACATCCCCTTCAATGCCGAGGAAGTACTCTGGGATGCGCGCCAGACTGTCTGGCTATTGTGCACCTATCTATTACTCGCGGTGCCTTTTTTCTTCGCCGCCAATGCCATCGGGCTGGCGCTGATTCACTACCGTGCACAGCTGTCACGCATTTATGCCGCCGATTTACTGGGTGCCGGTCTGGGGAGCATCGGTATCCTGGTACTGTTGTTTGCAGTCCTGCCCCTGCAGGCGCTGACGGTACTCGGCCTGCTCGGGATCTGTGCTGCCCTGCTTGCCGTGCTGGAATTACAGCAACCCCCGGCTACGGCCTGGTTACTACTGCCACTGGTGCTCACATTGTTGCTGCTGCCCGCCAGCTGGAGCACGCTGGAGATGTCACCCTACAAGGGTCTGAGCCAGACGCTGCGGGTCAGCAACACCCGTATTATTGCGCAACACTCCAGCCCGCTGGGCCTGCTCAGCGTGGTGGAAAGCCCGACCATTCCGCTACGGCATGCCCCCGGCCTGAGCCTGAATGCGACCACTGAGCCACCGGCACAGCTGGGTGTCTTCACTGACGGTGACGGCTTGTCCGTCATCAACCGCTACAATGGTGACCGGCAGACAGTGGCACACCTCGACCAGCTGACCTCGGCCCTGCCCTACCACCTGCAGCGGATGAAGCGGGTACTGGTCCTCGGTGCCGGTGGCGGCACTGATGTATTACAGGCCCGCTACCATCGGGCAGCACACATCGATGCCGTTGAACTGAATCCGCAGTTCGCCCGCCTGCTGACCACGGACTATGCCGACTTTGCCGGTCATCTCTACCAGCAACCGGGCATCACTCTGCACATTGCCGAGGCACGCAGCTTTGCCGCCGGCAGCCCGGGTAACTATGACCTCATCCAGGTCTCGTTGCTGGACTCCTTCAGCGCCTCTGCCTCGGGGCAGTATGCCCTCAGCGAAAACCGGCTGTACACCACCGAGGCACTGGCTGAACTGCTGCGGCAACTCGCTCCGAACGGTTTGCTTGCCATCACGCGCTGGATAAAGCTGCCGCCCCGCGATACCGTCAAGCTGTTTGCTACCGCGATCGCGGCCTTGCGGGCCGGCGGCGTTACCGAACCGGGGCGGCAACTCATCCTGATCCGTGGCTGGCAAACCAGCACGCTGCTGATCAGGAACAGTGCCATCAGCCAGCAGGAGATTGACCGTGTACGTGAATTCTGTGCGGCACGTTCCTTTGACGTTGCCTGGTATCCCGGTATCAGACGCGACGAGAGCAACCGCTACAATCGCCTGCAGAGCCCCTGGTTTCATGATGCCGCCGTGGCACTGCTTGGCGATGAGCCGGGACGTTTCCTCGATGACTACAAGTTCAACCTGCGCCCGGCCAGTGATGACCGGCCGTATTTTTTCCACTTCTTTAAATGGCGGACCCTGGCAGAGGTATTGCAGCTCCGTGAACGCGGGGGGGCATCACTTGCCGATGCCGGTTATCTGATACTGGTGGCCACGCTGCTACAGGCGATCATCGCCAGCCTGCTGCTGATTCTATTGCCGATCCTGGTATTCCAGCGACGCAGCAGGCCGGCAGAACAGGGCGTGCACCGTGCCCGGGTGATGGGCTATTTCTTCATCCTCGGACTGGCATTCCTGTTCATCGAGATCGCGTTTATCCATAAATTACTGCAGTTTCTGCATCACCCGCTGTACGCGGTTGCTGTGGTACTCAGCAGTTTTCTGGTGTTTTCAGGGCTGGGCAGTGCCTGGCTGGGACGTGTCCCGGCAGGAGATCGCGGCAGTCTGCCAGCTCGGGCTGTCATTGCTATTGTGGTAATCGGAACAGCTTACCTGCTGCTGCTTGCCCCCCTGCTGGAACACCTGGCGATGTTATCCGACGCCCTGCGCATCCTGATCAGTATCGTGCTCATCGCCCCGCTGGCATTCTGCATGGGCATGCCCTTCCCGCTGGGGCTTGGCCAGCTGGCAGATCACGCACCCGGTCTCATCCCGTGGGCGTGGGCCATCAATGGCTGTGCCTCGGTGATCAGTGCCGTGCTGGCCACCCTGCTCGCCATCCACCTCGGTTTCACCACCGTCATCGCCGTGGCACTGGTACTGTACGCGCTGGCCCTGTGGGTGTTTCCCGTCCCGCTACCCCATAAAGCAAGAGACAGGCAGCGGTCAGTTCAGGGTGACGGTTGATTCAGCATCGGGGACTTCCCGGATATTGCGTGAAACCGGGCACTGCTGCATGCGCGAGATGATATAGTCGATATCGTCCGGGCTGGCCTGGCCGCTGCCCAGCCGGCCGGAAAAATGCACGTGCAGGGTTTCCATATTCCAGTCCCTGTCGGTGCCGATGATGATGTTACCCTCGGCACTGCCCAGCACCAGCTTGCGTTCCGCGCAATTGGTCCGGAAGTACAGGTGCTGACAGGTGAATACGGCATACACGAATATATCAAAGCCCGGCGCAGCAACACCGAGGTCCAGCGGCTGCCACTCGCCCTTGACCCGGTGCTCCACCTCAAGGCTGACGATGGTGTTGGTATTGCCCTCATACCTGCTCTTCAGCCGCATATTGAAATTACGCTCGCTCACGATGGTGCCCTCTGGAAGACAAATGAATGTGTTAACCCAACCATTGCAAAATATTTTTACTGCAGGGGCAGCGCTCCTGCAGTATGTAACCAGCAGTCAAGACTACGTTAAACAGGCGGCACCGGGTATTGAGCTGGGTCAATTTCGCGGTGGTTTTACGACTGGCCGGATAACGTCATAATGGACAGTTCCAGCGACCCGGGCACAATACCTGAGTCGGAAAATCCAGGGTATTGCAGCATGCAAGGCGAAGTAATGATACAAGGGCTGTTAAGGCCCGATGTCTACAGTCACGAGACCGGTATCATGCGCCTCGTCGAGACCCATTGTGCGTGGGTACTGCTGACCGGGCAATATGTCTACAAGGTCAAAAAGCCGGTGAACTTCGGCTTCCTGGATTTCTCCACCCTGGAGAAACGGCGTTTTTACTGCACGGAGGAAGTCCGTCTCAACCGGCGGTTTGCACCCGACATCTACCTGGGTGTGGTCACCATCACCGGCACGCCGGCACGCCCGCAACTGGACGGCGACGGGGAGGTTCTGGACTATGCGGTACGCATGCGCCAGTTCCCCGACAACGGCCTGTTAAGCCAGCTGGCCGTGCACCATACGCTGGGCACCACACACATTGACCAGCTGGTCCGTACGCTGAGCGATTTTCACCGGGTCGCATCCCGTGCCACGGCGGCCGACAGTTATGGCGACCCGGCGCACACCCATCACTGGGTGCGGGAAAACTACCAGCACATACAGCCCCTGCTGACCGCAGCCGACCAACCGGACACGGTCGAGGCTCTGCGGCAGTGGTCGGAGGACGAATATGCCAGACTGACCGGCCTGCTGCAGGCACGCAAGGATGCGGGGGCAATCCGCGAGTGCCATGGTGATCTGCACCTCGGAAACATCACCCTGATCGAGGGACGCGTCACCCCCTTTGACTGCATAGAGTTCAACCCGCAGTTGCGCTGGATCGATGTTTTCAGCGAGGTCGCCTTTCTGCTGATGGATCTCGACGATCACGGGCAGACGCAATTTGCCAATCGTTTCCTTAACGGTTATCTGCAGGACAGCGGTGATTATGCCGGTCTCGGGGTGTTGCGTTATTACCGGGTATACCGTGCCATGGTACGTGCCAAGGTGGCCTTATTGACGCGGCAGCAGACCGAAACGAGTTCCGGGGGCCATGACCGGGCTACTGAAAAATACCGGCAATACGTGAACCTGGCGCAGGGCTATACCTCGCAGGGCCGGGCGGTCATGGTGATAACGCGCGGTTTTTCCGGTTCCGGCAAGTCCACGGTCGCCCGGGAGCTGTGCGAACGCACGGGGATGATACAGTTGCGCTCCGATGTCGAGCGCAAGCGCCTGGCCGGCCTGTCAGCCACGCAGTCCAGCCGCTCGGATACCGGTACCGGTTTATATACCGCAGACCGGACAGCAACTACCTATCAGCAGCTGGGCAGACTTGCAAAGACTGTGCTAACCGCAGGCTACAGTGTTATTGTCGATGCCACCTTTTTGCACCGCCAGCACCGAGATCACTTCAGGGCGCTGGCGGCTGCAACCGGTACGCCCTTGCTGATACTCGAGTGCGGCACAGAAAACAGCGAACTGGAACGCAGGATCCTGTCGCGCATGGCCACCCGCAGTGATGCTTCGGAAGCAACGCTCGCGGTCCTGCGCGCGCAGCAGGCCGCTGACGAACCGCTGGCCGGGGAGGAACTGCAACATTTGCTGCACGTGGATACCCACACCATGAACAACGATACTGTTTACTCGCTCTTTCAGGACTGGGAGAAGAACCCCGACAGGTCCCTCGGTAGCTGAGCACCCGCCGCGGACCGGGGAGATCATGGACAATCGCCGGCAATCAGGAAAAAGACAAATTATTGACCGGGGTCAAGACCAGGGGACCGTCAGGATCCTATGCTAAATGCCATGAATATCGAGTCTGCTGATACCGGGTCACGCCTGTACCTGCCCGCCTGCCTGCGAGCAGGCGTGGCGGCGTTACTGCTGTTGACCGTAACCGCCACCGTTGCAGGTGTGCCATGCAAGCCCTTTGAAGACGGCCGCGTCGACCCACGGATACTCGAAGTCATGCGCAGCGCGGCCCGTGAAGGCCGCATGTACCGTGTTGTGCCCGGCAACTCACGCGTGGGATTCTGTGTACGGTATTTCCCGGGGCAGGAATTCCGGGGCGAATTCACCAACATGGTCGGTGGCCTGGTTTTGCCCTCGATGACGCAGCAGTATGGACAGGCACTGTTGCTGATCCACACCTCCACCCTGGATACCAGCAATGCAGGGCTGTCGCCGCTGGTACGGGGTGATGAGTTCCTGGACATCGAGCATTTTCCGGAAATCCTGTTTGTCGGCCGGGCATTTGAGTGGCTGGACCCGCTGCAGGGCTATATCTATGGCGACCTTACCCTGCGCGGCATCACGCAGCCGGTCGTCTTCAGTATCGGCATCGATATCCTCGAAGAAGGACTGGGCAGTTTGCCGAACCGTATACTGCTGAAGGGTAACGGCCAGGTAAGCCGCTACCAGTTCGACATGCACCATCACAGGTTTACCATCGGTGAGACCGTGCGTCTGTGCATGGATGTTGAAATGGTGCCCTGGGACCTCTGAGTCCCGCCAGCCTGCACCTTAACGTGCTACTCCCGCTTGCAAACTATTATGATGCACTGGTCCTGAAAAGGCCCGGCGTCACCCTGCTGCTGGTAACACTGGTCACGGTGTTATTTGCCTGGCACGTCCCTGCTTTCAAACTCGATGCCTCCGCAGACTCGCTGGTTCTGGAGAACGATCAGGCACTGCGCTATTACCGCTCGATCCGGGCACGCTATGGTTCGGATGACAACCTGATCGTTACCTATACACCCGACGGTGACCTGTTCAGCACGGCGGTGCTGGATGATTTGCGGCAGCTCGGCAACAGCCTGGCCGCACTGGACCGGGTCGAAGCGGTGATCAGCCTGCTGGATGTGCCGCTGATCAGCAGCCCGCCGGTCACCCTCACCGAAATGAGCCGGCAGCCACACACCCTGAGCACCCCGGGAACTGACCGGGTGCTTGCCCGGCAGGAGCTCGTCAGCAGCCCGCTTTACCGTAATTACCTGATCAGCGAGGACGGCAAGACCACGGCGCTGCAGGTCAATTTCCGGCGTGATGAAACCTACCACGATCTCCTGAAAAGGCGCGACCGGCTGCGTGCGCAACGTCTGAACAACACCCTTGGCACAGAGGAAACGGCTGAACTGGCCACTGTAACCCGGCAGTTCGACGACTACAGTGCCAGTCTGCTTGACCAGCAGGCTGAGGATATCGCAGCAATCCGCGTCATCCTGGACAAGCACCGGGAACATGCACGTTTGCACCTGGGTGGAGTTCCCATGATCGTGGCTGATTCCATCGATTTCATCCGCCATGACCTGAAAATGTTTGGCACCGGGGTGCTGTGCTTCCTCGTTATCATCCTGGCGGTGGCTTTCCACAAGCCACGCTGGGTGTTCCTGCCCATGATAATCTGTCTGGTCACGGGCGTGGTCATGATCGGCTGGCTGGGATGGGTCGACTGGCCGGTTACCGTCGTCTCCTCCAACTTCATTTCACTGCTGCTGATCATTACCCTGTCGCTCACCATCCACCTGATCGTTCGCTATCGGGAACTGCATGCCGACAACCCCGGCCGCAGCCAGTATGACCTGGTTCGTGACACGGTCAGGACCAAGGCACTGTCATGCTTCTACACGTCTATCACCACCATGGTGGCCTTTGGTTCCCTGCTGTTCAGCGGCATCCGTCCGGTGATCGATTTCGGCTGGATGATGGCCATCGGTATTGCACTGGCATTTATTCTCACGTTTACCCTGTTCCCGGCCACCCTGATGTTCCTGCAGCCCGGGCCGCCGGCTGCCAGGCGTGACATAACGGCCGCCATTACGCGTTTCCTTGCACGCCTGATCAGACGTTACCGTAGAGCCATCCCCATTACGTTCGCCATTGTCGTGGCATGGAGCGTCGTGGGTATCAACATGCTCAGTGTCGAGAACCGCTTCATCGATTACTTCAAGGAATCGACCGAAATCTACCGGGGCATGGAGCTGATTGACCGTACGCTGGGTGGCACCACGCCGCTGGATGTCATCATCGATGCCCCGGCAGAGACGGAAGCAGCACCAGTTGAAGAGGAATTCGCAGATGCCCCCTTCATGGACGACATTTTCTCACTGGAAGAAAATGACGCCGGCATCACCGGCACCAGTTACTGGTTCAATTCCTACCATCTGGGGGAAGTGGCAGCCATTCATGATTACCTCGATAGCCTGCCGGAAACCGGCAAGGTGCTGTCCATCATCACCGCCACCCGGATACTCGAGCGTCTGAACGAGGGCAAGCCAATCGATGATTTCTTCCTTGCCATCCTGTACAAGAAAATCCCGGAAGAGATCAAGGCGACACTGTTTACACCCTACATGTGCGAAGATGGCAACCAGTTGCGCTTTGCTATCCGGGTATTCGAATCCGACCCGTCCCTGCAACGCGAGCAGCTGATCCGGAAAATACGCCACTACCTGACAGCTGAAATGGGGTTTGATGACTCGCAGGTGCATGTCTCCGGCATGCTGGTGCTGTACAACAACATGCTGCAGAGCCTGTTTCGCTCCCAGATACTTACCCTGGGGGTAGTGTTCCTGGCGATCATGCTGATGTTCATCGTGTCGTTCCGCAGCCTGAAAATGGCCGCCATTGCCATCATCCCCAACCTGGTCGCAGCCGTGCAGGTACTGGGCCTGATGGGCTGGCTGGGCATCTCCCTGGACATCATGACCATTACCATTGCCGCGATTGTCATCGGCATCGCCGTGGACGATACCATTCACTACGTGCACAGGTTCACTACTGAATTCAGCAAGGATGCCGACTACTGGGCCACCGTGGAGCGCTGCCATGGCAGCATCGGCCGTGCCATGTACTACACCACCATCACAATCATGCTGGGTTTCACCATCCTGGCACTCTCCAGTTTCATACCCACTATCTACTTTGGTTTACTAACCGGATTCTCCATGCTGGTTGCCCTGCTTGCCGACCTGACACTGCTGCCGCTGCTGCTGGTGATGTTCAAGCCGCTGGGTCCCGGCAACCCGGACAAACCGGACGATGCTCCAGCAGCGAAGACTTTTGCGAAATCCTGAATAACAAGCGTTGTCTGGACGTGAAAATGAAGGCGCTCGACGACCTGCATAAATAAGGCATCGGCCGGGTCTGCCTGTCCGCCATCATTACGCGCGGTGTCAACGAAGCGTCATCGGGGAACTGCTCGAGCTTGCCGATCGCTACAGCGACGTGGTCCGTTACATCCACTTCCGTTCAGCGGCGATGGTGGGACGCTGGGCCGACACCCCGCCCTATACGGCGACGGAACTCACGGAACTGATGCGTACCCATTTCACGGCAGAACAGCTCAAGCCCGGGTGTATCGCGGAAATATTCTGTACACCGGAAGAAGGCGGTGATTGTTGCTATCGGTTCAGGCCCACCCCCCGGCTGCAGATTTCGTTGATCGAATTCTCCACCGAGAAGTCAGCACACTGCCCGAAGCGCGGCAAACTGCTTCCCGACAGCTTCCGTATCCAGCCGTTTTTCCGGAACATGATGGCTGTCGGCGATGCGCTGGCTGCCGTCTTTGGCGAGGTCGTCATCGGAGCCCATTGAGCAAGCCCCTGCGCAGCGCATGCTGCCGGCGTTGCGGTGGTTGCTGGCGGGTGCAGCGACAGCAGTATTGCATTTGGGATATATTTCCCATATAGTATCCGCACTGAACTCCTCCCAACCACTGCGCAACAAGCGACAAACCTTTGGACGAGGCGCGCATCCAGGTTGAATGGTATCGTTCCCCCAAAGCTGCACACCCACGCGGCTTTCTCGTAACCCCGCACCGCTGGTGCGGGGCTTTTTTATTTTGCTGCGGGAGTGGTGCCGCGCCGCGTTCACACCGTCAAACGATTATTCGAAGTCACCCTTTTGAGTTTGAAAAATCATCACCACAACAACGGACGCCCGGTTTGCACCAGGCGCCCTTGCATTCCCTGTCACTACTCGACCCTGACAGTCCTTTGCGGAGTCTTTTCCAGCTTGGGAAGCCTCAACTCGAGTACACCATCATTAAATGTTGCCTTGGCCCTTGCTTCATCCACGGTCTGTGGAAGTTCCAGGGTTCGCTGCTATCTGCCATAGCTCATTTCTCTACAGACATACTCGCCTTCCTCCTGTTTCTCCTCATGCGCTGTCTGCGCCCTGGGCGTTACCGTGTGACCGGTTACTGTCACTTCCTGAGCATCCCTGGTCACTCCTGGAAGTTCGGTACGCACAACAAGCTCCTTCTCCCCATCAAGCACGTCGACTTTCGGCGTTTTGCCTGTAAATGGCGCTGCTGTCCCCCTGGATGGCCACATATAAGCCATTGGGGATAACCAGCCGCGCCGGTCAAACTCATCAAACCACCGCTCCATTTCATTCCACGGGTTGACGCTCGTGTCAGTGGAACGGCGATCCAGGGCCTTTTACCTGTCAGGGCTTACATTTTCGGTTACCATGGCTATCATCTCCTGTGGCATTCTGCCACTACACTTCCTGCTTGTTTTATTGTTCTTTTTCGCTATGCGCGCCATGATGGCCGTCAACAATCCAGCCGATTTTTTAACGTTAAATCACCTTGCCCCG
>Ga0316191_10000652_pt1 | contig 22759 bp, 22 predicted proteins | sample Eddworburr2cm_MG_FD_204928 | JGI IMG/M metagenome (GOLD analysis project Ga0316191, IMG submission 204928) | Coastal sediment microbial communities from Maine, United States - Eddy worm burrow 2 cm | ecosystem: Environmental > Aquatic > Marine > Coastal > Sediment | place: USA: Maine... | reverse complement strand
GCGATTACCCTTCCTTGCCGGAGAGTTTTATAAAGTAACCGTGTCCCCTGTGCATTAGCAGCAATATAGCGGCCGCCAAGTCGGCTGCGAGCTGTGTTGATGAACTGTTCCATGCCGGTTTTTCTGGGCGGGCGGTAAAGACAGCTTAGGTCGAAGCGGTCTGCACAATAGAGGCCGGCACCCTCCCATGCACCAAGGTGCGGTGTGGCAAGAATGACGCCTCTGCCTTTTGCCAGCGCCTGCTCAACGATTTCACTGCCATTGACCTGTTTTATCAGGCGCAGGGTCTGCTTGCCGGGGCGCAGCCATAAGGCGCCTGTTTCAAACAGCGTTTTGCCGGTTTCTGCGAGGCTTTTGCGTGTCAGTGCGTGCTGTTGTGCTGCTGTCAGCTCTGGCCAGCACAGGGCGATATTCGCAGCAGCGATCTTTTTTGGGCGGGTGGGTGTCATCCACAGGCACCAGCCCAGGCAAGCACCCAGGCCATGCAGGACTGGCAGGGGGAACCACGCGAGAAAGTAAAGAGCTGTTTTTATTAAAATATTAGGGCTCATTAATGAAAATTATCCACATTTATGTAATTTATTGGATAAATTTAAATATAAAGTTACACACTATTAAGTTAATTCTTTTTATATTATTTGCGTACTTTTTATATAGATAATTTAAATTAATGTGGGGAATGTGTAATTATTTTTCATTTATATAATTGCTGAGTGGTGAAGTAGCTATAGATAATGATTGGGTGCGTAATGTTGCTGCTAGTTACCGGGACAAATAGTGTACTGTCTTCTTCTAAAGGTAGCTTGTATCGTAGTATCGAGAGATAAAAAGGACGCCGGATGAATCAAGAAATTAAATCGTTGTTGCCTCCACAGGCCTACGAATTTTTAAAAGAAAATCAAGGGGCTGTACTTATAGATGTGCGTTCCAGTATGGAATTTCTGTTTGTGGGACATGCCATGGGGAGTGTCCATGTGCCCTGGATTGACGAACCGGACTGGGTTGTTAACCCGGATTTCATTACAGAGGTGCGCAAGGTCATGCTGGGTGGTATCGGGGTGGGCGCGCACGAGGGAGATGCTCCTGTGGTACTTATTTGCAGAAGCGGGAAGCGATCGTTAGAGGCTGGTAAACTACTGATAAGTAATGATTTTTCAGAGGTGTACAATGTGAGCGAGGGATTTGAGGGGGTGCTGGATGAAACGCACCACCGCAGTTCACTGGGTGGTTGGCGTTTTCATGGTCTGCCCTGGGAGCAGTGTTAATCATAAATTGACCCTAGTAGTAAAGAGAAATATAATTATAGATTCATATAGATAACTATACTAACGTTGCAATTACAAGGCTATCAGGTGTTTGTACCAAGCAGCGATGGCCAATAACTACGTCGGGAAAATTCCGGCAGTTACATAATCATTCCTGAAGCATCTTGCGGTGTTGTGGAGTGTCTATTGAGGAGAAAAGCTATGTCTACTACAGCAGAAAACGTCCAGGACAATCCGCAGATGGATGCCTGGCTGGAAAAAAAGCTGGATGAAATGTTGCCGAAGAAACTGGCAGAGATTGAGACTTCCAAAACACCTTCCATGTCCATCATTGCTACCAAAGGTACACTGGACTGGGCCTATCCGCCGTTTATTCTCGCCTCAACAGCCGCTGCACTGGGTTGGGATGTTGAAGTATTTTTTACCTTCTATGGATTGTTGTTGCTGAAGAAAAATCTTGATGCCGAGGTTTCACCGCTGGGTAATCCGGCTATGCCGATGAAGATGCCTTTTGGTCCAAAATGGTTTCAGGATTTCGACTGGCCGATGCCAAACCTGTTGATGGCAGGTGTACCAGGCTTCGAAAAGGTTGCCACCGGACTGATGAAGAAAACATTTAAAAACAAGGGGGTTGCTACTGTCGAAGAACTGCGTGGCCTGTGTCTTGAGGCAGAAGTGAAGATGGTTGCCTGCCAGATGACTGTCGACGTATTCGGTTTCGATGCTAGTGAGTTTATCCCGGAAGTCACCGATTACGTGGGTGCAACGTCGTTCTTGCCGGTTGCCCAGAAGTCTGATGTCTGTTTGTTTATCTGATCTGCTTCAGGTGGTCTAGGCAGCTGTTTTCAGGGTTGCTTGATTAACCTAAAGGGCGTGCAATTGCACGCCCTTTGTTTTTCAGAAATGTAATCATACTGGCGTGGCATACAGCAAAATTATTCTTTCAGTGTTTACAGTCAGTCACACATGACTTCAGTGTTGCTGGCATGCGGCTTCGTGCGGTGGTTTCAATGATTGGTCTGCTACAGCGTGTGCGGCAGGCACATGTGGAGATTAACGGGCAGCGTGTTGCCGAAATTGGCTCAGGCCTGCTGGTACTGATTGGTGTACAGCAGCATGATGGCGAAAATGAGGCCGACCGGTTGCTGCAGCGCTTGCTGGGTTATCGTGTGTTTGCCGATGCGACAGGAAAAATGAACCTGAATATCTCCGAGGCAGGCGGTGGTCTGTTGCTGGTGCCGCAATTTACGCTGGCCGCCGATACCCGTAACGGCATGCGTCCCGGATTTTCAACAGCCGCGGCCCCTGCAGAGGGCGAGCGCCTGTTTGAGTACCTGTTACAACAGGCTCGACAGCATTCCCCTGAGATTGCTGCAGGGCAATTTGGTGCTGATATGCAGGTGTTCCTGGTTAACGACGGTCCGGTTACTTTCTGGCTGGAGGTTAAACCGGGGTAGTAAACTGTTAATATGGCCGTGTACCACACCCGGTGTGCAGGTTATTGATTAATTATTGATTTATGAAGGTGTTTTCTATGTCACAGCGGCAGGCTACAGTTGATCGCGATACCCTGGAGACGCAGATCAGTGTCTCCGTTAACCTTGACGGGACCGGCAAGGCATCTCTGGACACCGGTCTGCCATTTCTGGACCACATGCTGGACCAGGTGGCCCGTCACGGGATGATAGATCTCGATATCAAGGCGCAGGGGGACCTGCATATTGATGCGCATCACACGGTTGAAGATGTCGGCATCACAATTGGTCAGGCTATCGGACAGGCACTGGCAGACAAGCGTGGTATCCGTCGCTATGGTCATGCCTATGTACCGCTGGATGAGGCGTTGTCGCGTGTGGTCATTGATTTTTCCGGACGCCCCGGGCTGGAGTATCACGCGGTGTATCCACGTGCACGTATTGGCGACTTTGATGTTGACCTGCTGCATGAGTTTTTTCAGGGCTTTTGTAATCATGCGCTCGTTACGCTGCACATTGATTGTCTGCGTGGCGAGAATGCACACCATATTGCCGAAACCATTTTCAAGGCCTTCGGTCGTGCAGTGCGCATGGCGCTGGAGACCGATACCGCGATGGGCAACCAGTTGCCTTCAACCAAGGGAAGCCTCTGAACTGACCCGGTGAGGTCAGGCCTGTTTGCTTATCTATCATGACTTCTGTTGCAATCATCGACTATGGTATGGGCAATCTGCACTCCATTGCCAAGGCGCTGGAGCACGTTTCAGGCAAGCAGCGTGTTGTTGTGTCCAGTGACAGTGAGCAGATTTTGTCAGCCGAACGCGTGGTGTTTCCGGGTGTCGGTGCGATTCGTGATTGTATGTCGGAGTTGCAGAAAACCGGTCTCGATGAGGTGGTCATACGTGCCGTTGCTGACCGCCCGGTGCTGGGTGTTTGCCTCGGTATGCAGGCATTGCTGGATAGCAGTGAGGAAAACGCCGGAACCGGCTGTCTTGGGCTATTTTCAGGCAAAGTCCTGCATTTTTCAAAAGATATGCATGAAGCAGGCAGTGGTGACCGGCTCAAGATTCCCCACATGGGCTGGAACCAGGTGATGCCGAAGTACCAACATCCCATGTGGAAGGATATCCCCGCAAACAGCCGCTTCTATTTCGTGCACAGTTATTACACTTCGCCCGATAACGCTGAAGATGTTGCTGCAACGACACCTTACGGAATTGAGTTTACGTCTGTGATTGCCAGAGATAATATTTTTGCGGTGCAGTTTCACCCCGAAAAGAGCCAGCATGCCGGGCTGCAACTGCTATCAAATTTTGTTGGCTGGAATGGAGAGTCCTGATACATGTTGCTAATACCCGCGATTGACCTGAAAGACGGGAAATGTGTACGTCTGCGCCAGGGTCGAATGGAAGACGAGACTATCTTTGGTGATGACCCGGTCGCAGTGGCTGAGCGCTGGGTTGAAGCCGGTGCGCGGCGCTTGCATATGGTCGACCTGAACGGTGCGTTTGCCGGCAAGCCGGTAAATGCAGCAGCTATCCGTGCGGTTGCGGGTGCCTTCCCGGATCTGCCTATTCAGGTAGGTGGTGGTATACGTGACGAGGAAACAGTACAGGCCTATCTGGATGCCGGTGTACAGTTCACCATTATTGGTACCGCGGCGGTGAGTGCGCCACATTTTGTTAATGACCTGTGTGCCGAGTTCCCAGGGCATATTATCGTTGGGCTGGATGCGAAGGACGGCAAGGTTGCGATTGATGGCTGGTCTAAATTGTCGCATCACCCGGTGATCGATATGGCGCAACGTTTTGAAAACGATGGCGTGGAAGCAATCGTTTTCACCGATATAGGACGTGACGGTATGATGAGTGGTGTCAATATTGAGTCAACCGTTGAGCTGGCGCAGGCGATTCGCATACCGGTAATTGCTTCCGGCGGCATCACCAATATTGATGATATCCGGACATTGTGTAGTGTGGCTGATGAGGGGATCATGGGTGCTATTACCGGTCGGGCTATCTATGAAGGCACGCTTGATCTGGCGGAAGCGCAGCAGCTCGCTGACAGCCTGTGCGGGTCGGCGGCAGGTTAGGAAGTTATGGGCCTTGCCAAGCGAATAATTCCCTGTCTTGATGTTGATGCCGGTCGTGTTGTCAAAGGTGTTCAGTTTGTCGATATTCGTGATGCCGGTGACCCGGTAGAGATTGCAAGACGCTATGACAAGGAAGGTGCAGATGAATTGACCTTTCTTGATATAACGGCGAGCTCTGACAAACGTAACACCATGGTTCATGTTGTGGAGAAGGTCGCGGGCGAGGTTTTTATTCCGCTGACAGTCGGTGGTGGTATCCGTGAAGTTGCGGATATACGCCGCATGTTAAATGCCGGCGCAGACAAGGTGGGTATTAATACCGCTGCCGTATTCAACCCCGAGTTTGTGAAAGAGGCAGCAGAACGCTTTGGTTCGCAGTGTATAGTGGTGGCTATTGATGCAAAGCAGGTAAGCAAGACAGGAGAACTGCAGCGCTGGGAGATATTCACACACGGTGGACGCAAGCATACCGGTATTGATGCGATTGAATGGGCACAGCGCATGACCCAATACGGTGCCGGGGAGATTCTGCTGACCAGTATGGATCGCGATGGCACACGGGACGGGTTTGACCTGGCACTGACACGTGCTGTCAGTGAGGCAGTCGATGTGCCGGTTATTGCCTCTGGCGGTGTCGGCAATCTTCAGCATCTGGCTGATGGAGTTACCGAAGGCAAGGCGGATGCCGTGCTGGCGGCCAGTATCTTTCATTTTGCTGAATACACTGTCGGACAGGCAAAACAGCATATGGCAGACTGTGGTATCGAGGTAAGGTTATAGTTGTTTACTGTCAGCCATAGTCAGGTGACGACCAATGCGGGATGATGCGTGGCTGGATGAGGTCAGGTGGGACGATGATGGCCTGGTGCCGGCAATTGCACAGGATGCAGCTGACGGCAGAATCCTGATGATGGCGTGGATGAATCGTGAAGCCCTGGGCCTGACTGCGCGGCAAGGCCTGGCGGTGTACTGGTCACGATCCAGAGAAAAACTCTGGCACAAGGGCGAACAGTCGGGTCACCAGCAGAAGGTTAGCGAAATTCGCCTCGATTGTGACAATGATGTCGTGGTGCTGCAGGTGCAACAAAGTGGCGGCATTGCCTGTCATACCGGCAGGCGCAGTTGTTTTTACCAGCGCCTTGAAGGACAGCGCTGGGTGACGGTTGAACCGGTGTTGGAAGACCCGGCGTCGATTTATGGCAAACGTTGATGTGCATTGACGGGAATTGCAGGTAAGTAAATGTGAGTAATACATTGGAAAAACTGGCCGATGTTATAGAAGCACGCAAGGTGGCAGCCGCTGAGGCGTCCTATGTGGCGAGTTTGTTTGACAAGGGTATGAATACCATTCTCAAAAAAATAGGTGAGGAGGCGACAGAAATGATCGTCGCCGCCAAAGAGGATGATGACGCGCAACTGGTTTATGAGACTGCAGACCTTTGGTTTCATACGCTGGTAATGCTGTCTGCGCGAGGTCTTGGGCCTGGGGATGTGCTCGCAGAGTTGGAGCGGCGTTTTGGGCTGTCGGGACTGGCAGAGAAAGCTGCGCGGGACAAGTAGGTTACTTTGTAGCTATATGCTGTGTAATGACACGGCTGGAGAAAAATCATGGGTATTAGTATTTGGCAATTATTGATTATCCTGGCCATAGTGCTGGTGTTATTTGGTGCCAAGCGCCTGAAAAATGTTGGCTCTGATCTTGGCGGTGCGATCAAGGGTTTTAAACAATCAATGCGTGAAGGTGAAGAAGAGACAAGCGGTGACAAGAGCCTTGAGGACAAGGATGGCGGTAATGTTATCGATGCCGAAGTTACGCGGCATGACAAGGACAAGGTCTGACTGAACATCCTGTAATCAGCATTTCGCAGGCACCATTATGTTCGATATCGGTTTTACGGAAATTATTTTTATTATGGTCATCACGCTGCTGGTGGTAGGACCAGAACGCTTGCCGCGTATTGCGCGTACAGCAGGATTGTGGGTTGGCAAGTTGCGCGGATTTGTTTCCACGGTGAAGGCTGATATAGACAAGGAGCTGGCTACAGAAGAGCTCAAGAAGGTGCTCCAGAAACAGGCATCTTCACCAGAGCTTGAAGAGTTGGTAGACACGGTGACCGGTAATCCCTTGCAGGCCGGTGAGCGCTCTGAGAGTTCTACAATAAAACAGGCAGTCGCACGTCCATCCGATTCCGGTGCGGATGAAAAACCAGAATAACCAGGATCAGGATGTGCCGGATCTGGATGAAAACGAGCAGCCGCTGCTTTTTCACCTGATTGAATTGCGTGATCGCCTGTTGCGGATGGTGCTGGTTGTGGCAGTGCTGTTCGTGATGCTGGTGCCTTTCTCAAGTACCCTGTTTTCGATGTTGTCCGGCCCGTTACTGGCACATATGCCTGAAGACGGCAGCATGATTGCTATCGAAGTCGCATCGCCGTTTCTGATTCCCTTCAAACTGACCCTGTTTCTGGCGTTATTTATTGCCATTCCCTATGTGCTGTACCAGTTATGGTCATTTGTTGCGCCAGGCCTGTACCGACACGAACGTAGACTGGTAATACCGTTGCTGGTATCAAGTACTTTACTGTTCTATGCCGGAGCAGCCTTTGCCTACTTTGTGGTTTTTCCGCTGGTGTTTGCTTTTTTTACAGCGGCAGCCCCGGAGGGGGTGTCGGTGATGACGGATATCAGTCGTTACCTGGATTTTGTGCTGACCTTGTTTTTTGCATTTGGTGCGGCATTCGAGGTGCCGGTTGTCACGGTATTGCTGGTCATGACGGGCATGACTACACAGAAGGCGTTACGTGAAAAGCGTCCTTATGTAATTGTCGGCGCATTCGTTCTTGGCATGTTATTGACTCCGCCGGATGTGATATCGCAGACATTGCTTGCGGTACCTGTATGGCTGTTGTTTGAGTTGGGGCTGTACTTTTCAGGCTGGTTTGTCAGGACCAGGGAGAATGTGCAGTCTGAGGCTGTGTCGCCTGATTACACGCCAATGAGTGATGCGGAAATGGATGCAGAGCTTGACCGTATGGAAGAAGAAGACAAACCTGAACGCCGCTAGTTTCTGCTAACAACAGACTTCAACGGCTGTTCGTCTGACGCCTCTTCAATGCGGAAGTCAACCGGTTCACTGTTGAGGCTGATTTCAATCGGTGCAGGTCTGGCTATGAAATAGCCCTGTGCATAGTCAACACCGACCTCGCGAACTGCAGCCAGCGTTTCCTCGTCTTCAACAAATTCAGCAATGGTCTTTATGTTCATGGTGTGGCCGATCTGGTTGATCGCCCTTACCATAGCGCGATCAATGTTGTCACTGACCATGTTCTTCACGAAGCAGCCGTCAAGTTTCAGATAATCAACTGGCAGGTTCTTCAGATAACCAAAAGAACTCAGACCAACGCCAAAATCATCCAGTGCAAATCTGCATCCCATTTCGCGAAGTGTCGAAATCAGTTTCGAAGCATTGCAGAGGTTGGCGATAACGGCGGTCTCGGTGATTTCAAATACCAGTATTTCAGGAGACACGCCGCTGCTTTTTATTTCTTCGACAAGAAAATCCATGAAGCGCTCGTCTGAAAGCGACTGGCCAGAAAGATTTATGCAGCAGGAACTGACGCGCCCGTATTTGTGGGAATCGTTTTGAATTAGTGTATGAAATGTATTGGAAACCACCCAGCGATCAATGGCGGGCATTACCTGGTAACGTTCGGCGGCCGGAATAAATGCTCCGGGGCCGACTATCTTGTTACTGTCGTCCAGCATGCGAATCAGCACTTCGCCATGTATGGTGCTCTGCTCTCCCGGTTTGTGAGACAGCTTGGCAATCGGCTGAAAAAAAAGTCTGAAACGATTCTGGTCAAGAACATCCTGGATGCGTTGCACCCACTGCATCTGGCCGTGTTGTTTGAGTACGGCTTCATCGTTTGGCTGGTAGATGTGTATGCGGTTTCTTCCCTGGTCTTTTGCAACATAGCAGGCAGAATCTGCAGCACTGAGTACATCACTAAGCGTGCCACTTTCACTGGTGATCGGTACAAGTCCGATACTGACGCCAATCCTGAAAGAAGTGTTGTCCCATGCAAAGCGAAAGTCTTCCACAATCTGGCGAATGGTTTCGGCAATGTGTTCTGCCTTTTCAATTGGGCATCCTTCAAGTAGCACACCGAATTCATCACCACCCAGTCGAGCCAGTGTGTCTGCTTCGCGCAGCTCCATACGCAGTTTGACAGTCAGCTGTTTAAGCAGTTCATCGCCGGCAAAGTGACCGCTGGTATCGTTTACAACCTTGAAGTTATCGAGATCCAGATAGCACAGGGCGTGCCGGATATCTTCGTTGCGTACACTGTCAATCGCCCGTTTGATCCGGCTTTCAAACTCACGCCGGTTGATAAGACCGGTAAGTGAGTCATGCGTTGCCTGGTAGGACATCTTTTTTGCGAGTCCGCGCAATTCAGTTACGTCATGAAAAACGAGAACCACGCCTGAAATATCAGCATTTGAGTCGCGAATCGGCGAGGCATTGACCTCCACGGAGAGGCGCTGATTTCTGTAGCGATGAATCAAGAGCAAATTGCCGGCCAGCATGGCACTTTTTCCCTGTTGCAGACACAACTCTGCCGGGTCAGGTGGCGGCTCAAGGGTTTTTTCATCAACAACCTTGAACACTTTTGGTATGGATTTACCCCTGGCGTCTTCAAGCTTCCAGCCTGTCGATTGCTCTGCGACGGAGTTCATGTATTCAATATCTCCATTCAGATCTGTGGTAATGACGCCATCACCGATAGATCCGAGTGTCACCTGCGCGCGTTCTTTCTCCTGATGCAGTGCTTCCTTGGCCTGCTTGAGTGCGGTGATGTTGCGAATAGTGCCCTCGATGCCAATTACCTCGCCACGGTCATCATATTTATAATGGGAATTTTCGGAAATCCAGATTTCAGAGCCATCGCTGTGGCGTAGCCGTGTTTCAAAATGTTGCTGGCGGCCATAATTAACGTCAAGTGCATGTTTCAGGTCGTCATGATCGCTGTCGCAGACATAAAAGTTCTTGATGTTATTGTCAACAACGTCGTGTACTTCGTATCCAAGAAGCAGGCTGACTGATGGCGTTGTCCAAAGTACGCAGCCGCTGATATCGGTTTGATATATGGTGTCTTGCATGCTGTCAAAAATCGCGCTCATGCGCTGTTCGGAGCTGCGTGATCTTTCCTCTGCCTGTTCGCGCTCGCGCATTTGTTCCTGAAGTTTTATGTTCACTTCTTCAGCATACTTTTTTGCGCTCTGTGCAGATTCGCGCGTCGCAACAAGATTTTTAATCAACTCGGTATTGTGCGATCCAAGGCTGAATGACTTTGAGAGTATGTTACGCATGGCGCGGGACGAGAACAGCATCACGGCGGTAAATATAACTGCGAGTGTTCCAAGTGCGAGTGACAGGGTGTCCCCTCGATAGAAAAACAGTGCTGTAACGGGCAGTAGGGCCGGTATTACAAAGGCGCTGATAGTTCTCGGTGATGACTGCATGGAAACATAGGCGGTCAGAGACATGCCGGCGACTGTTACCAGCACAAATATCTGCCGGGAGAAATCACCATAGATGGCAGCAATCACTCCGAGAGAGCCCCAGCACAGACCGGAAATAGCTGCGCCGGTTATATACTGTTGACCCCATACATCAATATCTTTGCTGCTGTCTTCGTAATTGCTGCTGGATATAAACAGTGAACGGCCACCGATAGTGACAACAACAGCAACAGCCCATGTAATCAGTAATTCATAAGGTGCGATATTCCAGAACACGGTGGCCACAATGGTAGCGACCAGTATGCTGATGATTAGCTCGGTCTGGACTTGCTGCTGCAACATCTGAACCTGGTCAGCGCGAAACTGCCAGCGGTTCATGGTTCGACGTTCAGTAAAAGGATGTGTTTCCGCACCGGATGCAGACGTCTTGTGTCCCTTTAGTTGACCGGTTTTCCCGTCGCTCTCGTAATCATCGTACATTCTTAGTGATCTGTCCTTCGTCGATTAGATACGTATACGTAGCAGTGGTTTGTTGCCAGGCGCGGCATCCAGTGCGAGCCTTCTCTCTGACTCAATCGGGTTGTGAGGAACAAACTTGAGCGATGTGAACGGAATTATTCTTTTTATTCAGTACATTAGAGGACAAAAAGATGGCGATACGCATTTAAGCGCATGAAAAACGTATGGTTTTGTATGACTACCGCAAGGATTGTCCACTTTTCAGGCCATGATGAATTTTATAAGAAGGGGATAACAAGTTGTCGTGAAGTGATTAAAAGCACGGTTCTGAATTGTTCTAGTGTATGGATTGGCCTGTATTCATGAAGTGGGTAGTATGGGTCAGACTACTATAAAGTTGATGGAAGCCTTTCTGTTGCTGGCCAGGCAAAAAATCGGAGATTCCCGGGAAAAGGAAATATGATTTGTAAAAGTGTAGACAGAGCTAAAAAAATACTCAAAGCAGGGTTCTTGTTGGCTGCCTTTGTATCTCTGCCCTGTGTGGCTAATACCGTTGTGCGCATGCAGACTGATCTGGGTTCCGTTGAGATCGAATTGTTTGATACGGCGGCACCGGAGACCGTCGAAAACTTCCTGAATTACGTCAATGCTGGTGACTATGACGGCACCTTCATTCATCGCAGTGACCCTGGGTTTGTTCTGCAGATGGGTGGTTATATATTTGATCCCGCTCAGGGTGATTTTTTTGCGGAGGGTACCCGCCACATACCGGAAGACCCTCCGGTAATGAACGAATTCGGGATGTCAAATGTTCGTGGCACTATTGCAATGGCCAAGCTTGCAGGTGATCCAAACAGTGCCACCAGTGAATTCTTTTTTAATCTTGCCGACAATTCCGAAAATCTGGATAGCCAGAATGGCGGGTTTACCGTATTTGCACAGGTGACCAGCGGACTGGACGTGATTGATGCCATTGCCGGGGAACAGCGTTGCAGCAGCTATTTCATTTTTAATTCAGGTCAGTGTAATGGGATTATATCATTCGATAACATGCCTTTATTAAATATGATCGCTACGCCAACGGAATTTCTTAATCCTGTAGCACCGCAAAATCTGGTAAAAATCATATCTATCGGTATTGATACTGATGGTGATAGTGTAATTGACCGGGTAGAAGATGCCGGGCCAAATGGGGGGGATGGCATCAGCGATGGTATCGCAGACAGTGCACAGGGCCATGTCGCATCTCTTCCAGATATTCGAAATAGTTACATCACAGTAGAGGCAAATCCTCTGCAGGTACTGGGGTCCCTGGGTTTTGAAGAAGGAACTAATTACCTGGCACAGGCAGACCCCCTGAGTTCGCTCAATGGCTTGAATTTTGTCTATGGCTTCCTGACGCTTGACGTCACAAACGTAGGTGCTGGCGGAAATGCAGACATTAAAATAATTGTGCCCAGTGGCGAATCACCTAAGAAATATTTCAAGTATGGACCAACACCCGATAACCCGGTTGATCATCTATATGAATTTGACTTTGATGGGGAAACAGGTGCCGAGTTTGATGGTAACGAGGTGACACTGCATTTTGTTGATGGCAAGCGCGGTGATTCGGACCTGCTGGAAAATGGTGTCATTAGCGATCCCGGGACTCCGGCGCTGCGCGCGAATAATTCCGGGTCTGGTGGCGGCGGGAGCGGTGGCTGTAGCCTGCGCAGCGAGGGTGCTCAAATTTGGCCAGGCGGGTACCTGGTTACTGCTGTGTTTGATTGTGCTGTATGCAAGCTGGCGTAAGTATCAAAAGCATCAGTAATGCATGGTTTGCACGTAAAGTTATAAATCCGCAATCATGGCCGTTGAGAACCGGCCGCAGGCAAATACTGACTCTGTCCGGGTAATGATTTTTTATGCTGTATTCGGGTTGGCACGCCGTGCGTCTGGTTCAGGCGATTGCAACTTTATCTGTGCTAACCATCCAGTCAGGCAGTTTTCTCGATTATATATAAACCCGTAATCACCAACGCAACGGCTATGGCGATGCCGTGGCTGGCGCCCAGGTTCATGGCGCCTGCGATTGTAAATGCAAGTACTGGTACTACCAGAAACAGGTAAGCAAATATACCAATTACTATGTTGCTGATACCTGTTGTACAGGCGTCAGCCTTGTCTGTCTCTTCTATGCCCGGATTCATTTTTCTGCCCTGGAAAGTCGTGTATATACACGGTTATCGACAACAAAAGACTGATCATTAAAGGTGCTCTCCAAATAAACCGAATGACGGTTTGGACAGATAGCGAGCAGGCTCGCCTGTCAGGTAATCTGTTTCATCTTCAGGACACGGAAAAAACGCCCCGCACTGGAGTCAGGGTGGTGCGCCTTGTAATGGCATGTGTGTTGAAGATTAATTCACTTGCCACGCTCAAAACGTATCGAGAAGGATGGCGGCTGTATGTTGTACTTGTGCGCTACGTAAATACCCTTATTCGCGAATGTTTTCATGCAATAAGGTATGCGTCCATAGCATCGATTTGTAACTGGATGAAGAAAAACCACCATGGTGTAGTTCGGAGCACAGCTGGGTTAGACTTGCATCCAGACTGGTTTGATACGGATGGATTAATACTATGCAATTTTCAGTACGTAGTATCGGTGTTCTGATTACAGCTGCAGTCTTTCTTGGCGGCTGCGCCAATGTTGGCAAGTTGTCGGAAGGCGCTGTCGAAATGACGCAAGTGCCGATAACAGAAGAACCCAGCGGAAAAACCTTTCCGGGAAAATTTGTCTGGCATGATCTGCTGACACCGGATCCCGCTGCCGCAGGCAGGTTTTATGAAAAACTGTTTGGCTGGCAGATTGATTATCAGGGGCAATATGCCGTCGTACGAAATGAAGGGAAACTGATTGCCGGGATACTCAAGCTAGAGCCGCCTGAGGGTAGCATCGCCGAAGCTGTCTGGATGCCCTCGGTTTCTGTGGCTGATATAGATGCCGCTGCCAGCAGGGTAATGGCCAATGGCGGAATGGTGTTGAAAGGCCCGCTAGATATGGATAAGCGCGGCCATGCTGCTCTGATCAGTGATCCACAACGCGCAGACATGGTACTGCTTGAAGCAAAGGGAGGCGATCCAGCCGATACCGAGGCAGCAATAGGCGACTGGCTGTGGGACGAAATCTGGACTGACGACCCGGATGGCACCGAAGCATTCTATGAGGCCGTATTGGGGTACGACGAGATCGCCCTGGGGGAGGGATATGATGTCTTTCTTCATCAGGGGAAATGGCGCGCCGGCATCCGATATGTGAAGGATAAAAGAGAACATATGCTCTGGGTGCCGGTTGTGCGGGTAGCAGATCCCGCGGTGACGGTACAGGCTGTACCTGAATTGGGCGGTGTCGTATGGGTTGCACCTGACGAGCCACCGAGTAACGGTGATACCGCGTTGATTGGTGACAGCACCGGTGCGTTGTTGTTAATCCAGCGATGGCCGCCGCTGGAAGCCCCCGTGACATCAATGGGAGCGCAGTGATCATGAAAATTATTTTCAGACGATGTGCAGTTTCTCTGGCGCTACCTGCTGCCCTGTTTCTGACGGGTTGTAGTTCGACTGGTACTCAATACAGTTCGGTTAATTACAGTGTCTACGACGGCTATGGTTATCCCTACTACGCCTATGGCGGATATTACTATGATGATGATCATCACCACCATCACGATGACGACAACGATGATAATAATGACAGGCCCGATCGTCCTGACAGGCCAGACCGGCCAGACCGCCCCATCAGGCCAGATCGTCCCACGACTCTACCGTCAACCAGGCCAGCCGGTGGCATGAGCCGACCGGCGGGCGGTATGAGCCGACCGGCCGGAGGTATGGGTCGTCCATCCGGGATGTCGAGAGGTGGCGGCGGTGGCGGCCGCGGTGGTGGAGGCCGAGGTCGCTAGGTCGCCGTCAGCAGCCGGGTCATGCGGATAACTTGGTAACGCGGTAGCTTGTGCGTCCGGTTACAATGCCGCTCTACTAAGATATACGCATGCCCGATAACGCTGACAGTTTCGCTGTTCCGACAGACTTTCAGCCACTGTGTCCGGAGTTCCTTGGCGCCGCGATTAATACACTCTTCGACCGGGCAGCTGAGCGCTGGTCAGAGCGTATTGCAATCAAGGAATCCCGGCATCACTGTACCTGCCGTGAACTGCAACAGCATGTTGACCGTTTGGCAGCCATGCTCGCAACCCTCAAGGCAGGTGGATTCTACATGGTCACCGATCCGCGTTATCCGGCTGAGCGTAATACTGCGATTCCGAACAACAGCGAAGCCGGGTGGGCCATCATTGAGCCGGTGCTGACGCGGCTCAAGCTTGCAGTCTGCCAAGCGCCTGGGAGGGCGGTCCGGTCTTGATAGAAAGTTGCCGTTTATATTTGTGCCAAAGACCGGTAGCCTTTCCCGGTTCTTCCTTGTAAATTACAGCAACTGCGGCGCTTGCATTATATACATGTTTGGTAACATTGCTCCAGATTCATGGAGCAGCTATCTGTACATTTAACCTGATCGGATGCCGATCCAAATGTACCCCTTTTTCAATGCAACCAGGCGCGCAGCAAGCATGACTTGCCTGGCATCCGCGAGCACACACTTTCTGATTTTCGGTTGTAAATGCCGGCACTGGTAGCCACCGGCGCTGCATGCCTGTCTGGTCGATGGCGACCGTAACATCAAGCTGGCCGCCGAAATAGCCGGCACCAGTATGCGCACCTTGAGGCCTGCACTGACCGAACCCGGCCGCTGGTATAGCTGATTCCTGTAGGTCCGATGTTGTATAGCATGTAGTATATATCCTGATGAAATACAGCCTTTCCTGGAAACTTGTCGGTCTCTTTCTTGCCGGCTGCATTGGCTCGATCGCCATCCTGGCCGTCATGTCGGTGACCGTGGGCGAACAGATCCTGTTCGAACGCGAGCAGGCCGCACTGGATGCGGTGCGCTCGTCGCGACAACATTATCTCGAGAAATATTTCGAGATCATGCGCGGCCAGATGTTCAATTTCAGCCAGAACCGCATGGTCGCTGAGGCGACTGTCGAACTTGGTGCCGCCTTCGACCGGGCGCCGGCCCAGCTGGCGGACAGTGCAGATACACGCAGAGAAGCGCAATCGCTACTGGGCAAATATTACCAGGGAACAGTCTTGCCCCGTCTCGCTGCGGCCGGCTACCCGGACCGCAATCCGGACTACTACATTCCGCAATCAACCGCCGGGCGTGAACTGCAGGCCATGTACATCGCGGATAACCCGCACCCCCCGGGCGAGAGACTGCAGCTCGACCGTGCTGCCCCTGCCTGCGATTACAACACTTTGCACCAGCGTTATCACCCGCGCCTGCGCGACTATCTTGAAACGTTCGGCTTTTACGACATCTTTCTTTTCGACCTGCAGGGAAACCTGGTTTACTCCGCTCTCAAGGAGGTGGATTTTGCAACAAACTTTGTGACGGGTCCGTACGCAGACACGAATCTGGCGGAGATTTTTGCCAGGGCGCGACAGGCCGAGCAGCCGGGCGCGGTTTTCATCGAGGACTATCGTCTGTATGCGCCCAGCCTTGGCTCGTCTGCCGGTTTCATATCGGCACCGGTGTTCCAGGACGGCGTCAAGGTCGGGGTCGCCGCCTTCCAGCTGCCGATCGACGAAATTAACAAGCTGGTGCAGGATACCTCCGGTCTGGGAGAGTCGGGGCAGGTCTACCTGGTCGGCGGGGATCTGTTGATGCGCTCCGCTACCCGCTTTGACCCGGAAGCGATATTCAGCCAGGAAGTGCAAACACCGGGCGCCCGGCAGGCCATCGCCGGACAGTCCGGAACGCATGCACAGACCAGTTACACCGGTCGGGAAGTGCTGGCTTCCTATGGCCCTGTCCGAATCGGGGAACTGCAATGGGGGATCATTGCCGAGATCGACAAGGTCGAGATCGCAGCGTCTGCGCAGCCACTGCGCAACCGCGTCATGGGGCTCGGCCTGGTGATTGCATTGATCGTCACCGGCATTACCTGGCTGGTACTTGACCGCCTTGTCCTGCAGCCGGTGACCAGGCTCACCAGGGGAGCGCGCCGCATCGAGACCGGGGACTACTCCACACGGGTCGTGGTGCAAAACAGCGACGAGATCGGTGAACTGGCCGGCACCTTCAATCACATGGCCGCGGCCATCGAATCCGATATCAATACACGCGAAAAAGCGGAGGAAATACTGCGCGAACGGGAGGAGCGCTTCAGTGGCCTGGTCAAAAACATCCCCGGCGCCGTGTATCGCTGCGCGCTGGACGAGCACTGGACCATGGAGTACATGAGTGGCCGCATCAGGGACATCTCCGGTTACCCGGCATCCGACTTCATCAATAACAGCGTGCGCAGCTTCGCCAGCCTGATTCACCCCGATGATACGAAAATGGTCGAAGACGCCGTGGACAAGGGCCTGCGGGAAAACAGTTTCTACACCATCGAGTACCGCATCCCGCATGCAGACGGCGACGTTCGCTGGGTGTATGAAAAAGGCCAGGCCATTCATGACGGCAAGGACCTTGACGGCGTGATCTTCGACATTACCGACCGCAAACTGGCCGAGGTAAAACTGCAGAAGCTTTCCCGGGCGGTCGAGGACAACCCGAGCTCCGTGGTGATTACCGATGTAAACGGAAATATCGAGTACGTAAATCCGAAGTTCACCAGGGTGACCGGGTATACATCCGAGGAAGCCATTGGTAAAAACCCCAGGGTTCTCAATTCCGGCAAACAGGCGAAAGAGTTTTACCATCAGATGTGGAAGACGATCAGCTCGGGCCGGGAATGGCACGGGGAGTTTTGCAATCGCAAGAAGAACGGCGAATTGTACTGGGAGATGGCGTCCATCTCGCCGGTCCATGACGGGGAAGGCAAGATTACTCATTTCGTGGCGGTCAAGGAAGATATCACGGAGCAGCGCGCCGCGCGGCAGCGCTTCCGTGTGCTCTTCGAGCAGTCTTCCGATGCCCATCTGATCTTTGACGAAAATGGAATTGTCGAATGCAATAACGCGGCTGTAGAAATGCTCGGCTGCAAGGACAGGCAGGACCTCCTGTCGCACCACCCGGTGGAGTTCTCCCCGGAATTCCAGCCTGATGGAAGCAGCTCCATGGAAAAGTCCATGGAGATGGACGCCATTGCACGAACACAGGGCTTTCACCGCTTCGACTGGATACATCGCAAGCTGGACGGGGAAGAGTTTCCGGTGGAGGTGACCCTTACACTCATCACCCTGGAAGAACGACCGGCTATATTGGGCGTGTGGCATGACCTGACGGAACGCAAACGGGTGGAAGAAGCCCTGCGCGAGGCCCGGGAAGCGGCCGATGCAGCCAACCTGGCCAAGTCGACCTTCCTCGCCAATATGAGTCACGAATTGCGCACACCCATGAACGCCATCCTGGGTTACAGCGAAATGCTCACGGAAGAAGCCGAGGAACTGAAGCAAGCTGAATTTATCCCGGACCTGAAAAAAATCAACCAGGCCGGCAAGCACCTGCTGGCGCTGATCAACGACATCCTCGATCTGTCCAAGATCGAGGCGGGCAAAATCGAGCTGTTTGCCGAGGACATCGATATTGGCGGGCTGGTGGGCGAGGTCGGGGGCACAGCCGAACCGCTCATGTCCAAAAACAATAATCAGTTCAGGCTGGAACGCGATAAAGAGCTGGGTACGGCCCGCCAGGACCTGACAAAACTCAGGCAATCATTGTTCAACCTGTTGTCCAACGCGGCAAAGTTCACCCACGAGGGCACCATAACCCTGCAGGCAAACCGGACCAAATCGGATGGTGCGGACTGGTTGACGTTTACGATCAGCGACACCGGGATCGGGATCGCCGCGGACAAGCTGGACCACGTGTTCGAGGAATTTACCCAGGCAGATGGATCGACTACGCGGGATTATGGCGGCACCGGTCTCGGACTGGCTATTTCCAGGCGTTTTTGCCGCATGATGGGCGGCGATATCACGGTTCAAAGCCAGCCGGGCGAAGGCTCCGCCTTCACGATTCGTATTCCGGCAAATGCACCATCCGCTGCAGTCCCGGTCGCGCCCAAACAGGCGGCCCCGGTGAAGACGGAGGCGGAACTGGCCACGATGCTGCAGGTGGCACCCGGGCACACGGTACTGGTGATCGACGATGACAGGGAAGCCCGTGAAATCATTGAACGCTTCCTCAAGAAGGACGGCTTTGAAGTCATGACCGCAGCCAGTGGCGAGGAAGGCCTGCGCATTGCCCACAGGATCAAGCCGGCTACCATCACCCTGGACGTGATGATGCCGGACATGGATGGCTGGTCGGTATTAAGGGCGTTGCAGGCAGACCCGGAGCTTCGCGATATCCCCGTGGTAATCGTGAGCATGGTGGACGACAAGAGCAAGGGATATTCGCTGGGCGCCACCGATTATCTGACCAAGCCGGTGAGCCGTGAGCAATTGCTCAAAGTAATGAAGCGCTACCACTGCGCGGATGATTTCTGCGTGGTACTGGTGGTGGAAGACGATGAGGAAACCCGCAACATCATGGCCCGCACCATGGAGAAGGAAGACTGGGATGTCATGCAAGCCGGCAACGGCCGTGAAGCACTCGAACAGATGACGCAAATCAAACCGGATTTGGTTCTGCTCGATCTGATGATGCCGGTGATGGACGGTTTCGATTTCCTGACCGCAATGCATGCACGGCCTGAATGGCAGCACCTACCGGTCATTGTCATTACCGCCAAGGACCTGACCGCAGACGACCGCAACCGGTTGACCGGAAGAGTCGAGGAGATCGTCGAAAAGAGCACCTTTACCCGCGAACAATTACTGCATCGCGTGAGCGAGACCGTGGCCTCATGCAACATCAGTGAAACAGAAACAAACGCTACAGAAAAGAATGATGGGTAAAATATTGCTGGTTTAAGACAATGAAATGAAGCGTGACATGCTGACGCGCAGGCTGGAAAGCAAGATCAAGGCCGACCTGCCGCGCAGTCAATTCCTGTTATTGCACTCACTGCATACGCCATGGCGGGCGACAAGCAGAAGGCGCTGCAAGCCAGTTGTAATGGCTACGATACCAAGCCGATCGATCTGAAACGCCTGCTCGGCAAGATCGAGAAGCTTTTGTGAAATCAATGGAGTCTGATCCTGTTGATTTTTAGGAGGATTCCATTTACAACTCGGACGTTTAGAGCTTGTAGCTATATAGCACATAGCTGTATGCTCATTTTACTTTCGCCTCCGGGTTTGCCCCCACGGAAAGCCGGTTCGGCGAGTGCTCTTCAGTACGATAGTAATCAATGGAGTCTGATCCCGTTGATTTGTGGAAAGGGGAGCCGAGATGGGTCAGTTTAGATCGTGTGCTGAATGAGAGTAAGAATCTTGTGATTCTCTATACCTTGTCGCTACCGAAATAAAAAATCGAGATCATGTAGTTCCTGCGTTTTAAAGGTTTATGTATGAGTAACAAAACACCGAATTTTTTTGTACGGCTGCCGTATTCAGTGGTGGTTTTTTTTCGCTATATCCTTGACGGCAAATTTGCCGGTGCCGTGCACCTGGCCAGCGATGCCAAGCCAGCGGATGATCAGTCCGAAGCTCCCGCTGCAGTAGTGAATACGCAGCCGGAGTCAGCACTGCAGTTGCTGTCATTGTTGCAGCAGGAAGCACGCCTGGTCGATTTTGTGCAGGAAGATATAACCGCTTTCAGCGATGCCGAAATTGGCGCGGTTGGCCGGGTGGTGCACGCCGGTTGCCGCAAGGTGATTGCCGAACACTTCACACTGAGCCCGGTCAGCGATGCAGGCGAACAGTCTGAAATCACGCTGGAGCGTGGATTTAGTGCGGCCGACTATCGCCTCACCGGAACCCTCACCGGGGAACCACCCTTTACCGGCACATTGGTGCATCCCGGTTGGCGCGTAACGGCGACCAATTTACCGCAACTGGTGAAGGGCCATGATCTCAACATTCTCGCCCCCGCCGAGGTGGAACTGTGAGCGAGTCTAAATATGCTATTGGTATTGACCTCGGCACGACCAACTCGGTGCTCTCTTATGTCGACCTCGAAACACCCGACGGGGAGGCGCTGAATGAGCAGGTATTGCCAGTTCCTCAGCTCACCGCCCCGGGGCAGGTGGAAAGCCTGAAGCAACTGCCGTCGTTCCTCTATGTCCCGCATGACGAGGAGCTCAGTGATGCTGACAGGGCCCTGCCCTGGGGTGGCCACAATCGTTACATCGGCGGTAATTTTGCGCGCGACAAAGGCATGAAGACACCGATCCGGCTGGTCTCCAGCGCCAAGAGCTGGCTGTGTCACGCGGGCAGGGATTGCCGCGAGGCGTTCCTGCCGCTCGGTGCCCCAGAGGATGTTGGCAAGGTGTCTCCGCTGGAAGCGTCTGCGCAATATCTGCGGCATCTAAAAGACGCCTGGGACCAGCTGTTTCCTGATGCGCCATTTGTGGCCCAGAAAGTCACCATAACGGTACCGGCGTCCTTTGATCCGGCGGCCCGCAATCTGACGGTGGAAGCGGCCAACACGGTTGGACTGGAGCACTTCACCTTGCTTGAAGAGCCGCAGGCAGCGCTGTATAGCTGGATCCTGAACCACGGCGAACAATGGCGCGACCAGGTTTCATTGGGTGACGTTATCCTGGTGGTAGATATCGGCGGTGGCACCACCGACCTGTCGCTAATGGCGGTGACCGAGCAGGATGGCAGCCTGGAATTGCAGCGGGTAGCTGTCGGAGACCATATTCTGCTGGGTGGCGACAATATGGATCTCGCGCTCGCATTCAGTATCCGCGCCAAGCTCGCCGCTGCCGGCAAGCAACTGGAGACCTGGCAAATCCTGGGTATCACCCAGGCGTGTCGCAGTGCCAAGGAACAACTATTATCGGACCAGGCAGTGGATGAGGTGCCTATCGTAGTGCCTTCGAGAGGCGCCAGCCTGATCGGTGACAGTTTGCGTACCGAATTGACACGTACAGAAGTGGAAACCGCCCTCATCCAGGGGTTCTTCCCTGAAGTGGCAGTCACCGAGCAACCGCAAACCAGAGCCCGTGGAGCCCTGACCAGTGTTGGCCTGCCTTATGCGCAGGACGCCGCTATTACCCGCCATCTGGCCAGCTTTTTGAGCCGCCAGGCCAATGCGACTGATAATCTCCATGGCTTTGAAGGTAATGCCCAGGGTTTTATCAAACCAACAAGCTTGCTGTTTAACGGCGGTGCGCTGAAGTCGCCGATACTGGCCAACCGCTTGCAGGCCGCTATCAATGGCTGGCTGGCCGAGGCAGGTGCTGAGCCGGTCAAATTACTGGAAGGTGTTGATCTGGATCTCGCCGTCGGTCGTGGTGCTGCTTATTACGGTTACGTGCAGTCTGGCAAGGGCGTGCGTATTCGTGGCGGACTGGCAAGTTCGTTTTATGTCGGCATCGAAAGTGCCATGCCGGCGATCCCGGGTATGGAGCCGCCGCTTAACGCCATATGCATTGCGCCGTTTGGCATGGAAGAGGGCGATCAAGTCGAGTTACCCAGCCAGGAAGTAGGCCTGGTAGTCGGTGAGCCGGTGCGTTTTCGCTTCTTCGGTTCCACGGTGCGTCGCGATGACCAGGTTGGCAATTTGTTTGAATTGATGCCGAACATGGGCTTGCAAGAGCTGGAACCGATAGAGGTGAATTTGTCGGCCGACGGGCTGCACACAGGTGAAGTGGTACCGGTCAAGCTGACGGCTAAAGTCACCGAGGTGGGCACCCTGCAGCTGGAAGCGGTTGCCAGTGGCAACAGCGGCCGCTGGCAGGTGGAACTCAATGTCAGGGATCAGGTGGCCTGAAAGCGGGCGTTGCCGGTAACCCGGCAACAGCCTCAGGCCGCGGCAAGCTATGTCAGAGTACCTGGT
>Ga0316191_10000649_pt1 | contig 22812 bp, 18 predicted proteins | sample Eddworburr2cm_MG_FD_204928 | JGI IMG/M metagenome (GOLD analysis project Ga0316191, IMG submission 204928) | Coastal sediment microbial communities from Maine, United States - Eddy worm burrow 2 cm | ecosystem: Environmental > Aquatic > Marine > Coastal > Sediment | place: USA: Maine... | reverse complement strand
CCTTACGAAGAAGTTGTCAAACCCATGGGAGAGCTGGGATTGTTCGGAACGGTTATTCCAGAGCAATACGGTGGATCTGAAATGGGTTGGTTGGCGGCCATGATCGTTACCGAGGAAATTGCCCGGGCTTCCAGCTCCCTCAGGGTCCAAATCAACATGCAGACCCTGGGATGTGCGTACACCATATTGACCTATGGTAGTGATGAGCTCAAGGAAAAATATATTCCCAATCTGGTTTCTGCCGAATATGTGGGTGCCTTCGCCATGACGGAGCCGGATGCGGGTTCCGATGTCATGGCCATCAAATCAAAGGCCGAGGACAAAGGGGACCACTGGCTGTTAAATGGTTCCAAAACCTGGATTTCCAATGCCGATGTGGCCGACGCCATCATTTACTATGCCTACACCGATCGATCAAAAGGGGCCAAAGGGCTCTCCGCATTTGTTGTGGAAGTAAAAAATTTCAATGACATCCGGACAACGGCGCTTGATAAAATGGGTTCGCGTTCCTCCCCCACCGGTGAAATTTATCTGACCGATACGAAACTTCCCAAAGGAAACCTATTGGGAAACCCGGGGGATGGCGCCAAGATCCTCTTTGGCTCCCTGAACCAGACCCGGCTCTCCGCCGCCGCCGGCGGGATCGGGGTGGGCCAGGCCTGCCTGGATGAAGCCATAAAATATTGTAAAGAACGCAAGCAATTCGGCAAACCGATCGGTGAATTTCAAATGAACCAGGACCTGATCGCCCAGATGTCGGCGGAATTGGAAGCCGCCCGGTTGGTGGTTTACAAAGCAGCCTGGGCCAAGGATGAGGGCCGACTGAACAACGGACTGGATGTGGCCCAGGCCAAATATCTGGCGGGTGAAGTGGCATTCAAATGTGCCAACTATGCCATGCGGATTCTGGGCGCCTACGGCTATTCCACCGAATATCCGGTGGCCCGCTTTTACAGAGATGCTCCCACCTACACCATGGTGGAGGGCTCGGCCAATATTTGTAAATGGATTATTGCCCTGGATCAGCTGGGAATTCGCAAGGCCAATAGATAAAGAGTGCTCATAGCAATGGCATTGGCGTTTGGTACGTTGGATATTCCGGTTCCTGTTTGATTAAAAAATCCCAAAATACAAGCACCAAAATACAAATAAATATCAAATTCCAATATCAAATGACCAAAACATTGCAAGCATGAGGTTAAATTATCATCGCATTCAAACTTGCAGCATACAAGTTTGATGTACTTATAGACAGTCAATTCTTTTGTTTTGCCGTCATTCCGGCGAAAGCCGGAATCCAATAAATTCAATGTGTTCTGGATGCCGGATCAAGTCCGGAATGATGATTCGAGGACTTTTTACGAAAGCGTCAGTTTGGTATTTCGAATTTTTGTCATTGTGATTTGTTTGATATTTGGTACTTGTGATTTGTAATTTAAATTTGGCTCCGAGCAAGCTGGAAACCAATATAATTTGAGGGTCCTTTACGACTTATATTTTGTTAACTTATGAAAGGAGTACAGTATGGAAATCGTTGTTTTGGTAAAACAGGTGCCGGACACCGAGTCTATAATTGAAATTGAAGGCGATGGGTTGTCCATAAAAAAGCAGGACATAAAATGGGTAATGAATCCTTACGATGAGATTGCGGTGGAAGAGGCCCTGCAAATCAGAGATGCCCAGGGTGGTGCGGTGACGGTAGTTTCCATGGGGCCGCAAAAAACCGTGGAAACCATACGAACCGCTCTGGCTATGGGCGCCGATAAAGGGGTTCACATCAACGATCCGGCTGCTGAAGGCAGCGACGCGCTGGCAACGGCCAAAATACTGGCGGCCGCCGTCAAGGAGAATCCGTGTGACCTGATCATTGCCGGACACCGGGCCGTGGACGAGGACAACTACCAGGTCGCGGCGGGTGTGGCCGAATTTTTAGACATTCCGCAAATCTCCATGGTGGTCAAAACCGAGATGCTCGACGGCAAGATCAAGTGCCACCGCACCATTGAAGGTGGAACGGTGGTGGTGGAAGCCGCTTTGCCGGCATTGATTACGACCCAGCGAGGGTTGAACGAACCGCGCTATGCCTCCTTGCCCGGGATTATGAAAGCCAAAAAGAAGCCGGTAGAAGTCAAAACGGTTGCCGATCTGGGTGTCGATGCAGCTGCGGTGGGAGCGGCGAACCGAAAAGTTAAGATTAAAGCATTGAATTTTCCACCTGAACGACAAGCGGTGAAAATAATTGAGGCTGAATCGGCCCAGGAAAAAGCCGCGAAACTGGTCCGAGTGCTGCATGAGGAATCTAAGATTATATAAGTATATCGGTTATTAATGCCAAGTTTAGGTTATAATTAGTGGAATATTTTTGAATTTGTCTAGTGCATGGAATAATGGAATAGTGGAATGATGGAATATTGTTGTTTATAAGGATCTTATTCAGATTTAAATAATAACAGTGCGAATTTTGCCATCAACCCAATTTTTCATTATCCCAGAACCCATTACTCCACTATTCCAGCATTCCAACATTCCAATTGGGGCGAAGCCCCTTTCATAAGGAGATCAATATGGCACAGGGAGTGTTTGTTATTACAGAACAAAGAGATGGTGAATGCCGCAAAGTGTCCTTCGAAGCCGTCAGTGAAGGCCGCCGCATCGCCGATGGTTTGGGTACCGATGTGACTGCTGTGGTTGTCGGTGCCGGTATCGAGGGTCTTGCCGGGGAAGTGAAAAAATATGGGCCCGACAAAATACTGGTGGCTGATGATCCGGCCTTGGCGGAATACACAACGGATGCCTACACCAATGTTATTGCAGAACTGATTCAATCCGCGGATCCGGCGGTGATTCTCATTGGTGCCTCCGTCCAGGGAAAAGATCTGTGTGCGCGTTTGGCTGCCAGATTGGATGCGGGCCTTGCCATGGACTGCACGGTGATCAAGTTGGATAGCGGAATCTTGACCTGCACCCGCCCGATGTTCGGTGGGAAGATTTTTGCCGATGTTGAAATTGAGGGTTCTCCGCAAATCATCGCAATTCGCCCGAATGTGATGGACATTGTCGAGACGGCCAAAGATTGCGTGGTGGAAAAAGTTGACGCCAATGTAGGCGACGTTAAAACAACGGTTGTCGACAAGAACATGGAAACCGGCGATAAAATCGAGTTGACCGAAGCGGATATTATCGTGTCCGGCGGTCGCGGAACCAGTGGAGATTTCGCTGCCATTGAACAACTGGCGGCCGCTTTTGGCGGTGCAGTCGGGGCCTCACGCTCAGCGGTTGATGAAGGCTGGCGCCCGCACAGCGATCAGGTGGGCCAGACCGGTAAAGTTGTCTCCCCCGTGTTGTACGTTGCCTGCGGTATATCAGGCGCTATTCAGCATCTGGCCGGTATGTCGACTTCCAAGTTCATCGTGGCCATCAACAAGGATCCTGAAGCACCCATTTTCTCCAAGGCGGATCTGGGTATTGTCGGCGATCTGGCGGAAGTGGTTCCGGCCATGGCGGAAGAAGTGAAGAAAGTTAAGGGCTAATCCTATAGCTATATTGAATATATAAGCAATTCTATCGAATTAAATTGAAAAGGCGGAGCGAAGCCTCCGGCTCGTAGGGGTTGTAGCGCCTACGCCTCGGAGAGCGAAACCACAAATCTTCAATCTTCAATCTTCAATCTTCAATTCCCCGATAAATCGGGATTTACGCTTCGCTTCAACCGGCTTGTCCGGATTAGGATGTTGATCATAAAAAGAAGGTTACAGAGAAGGATGACATAAATGGATGAAACCAGAGAAGCATTGGAGTTTGACGTCCTGTTTGTCGGCGGTGGCCCGGCGAACCTGGCCGGTGCCATCCACTTGATGAACTTGGCACAGAAAGCGGGAAAGGAAATCGAGGTTTGCTTGATTGAAAAGGCTGAATCCATTGGATCTCACTCACTGAGCGGGGCCATTCTGGACCCTGTGGCACTTCAAGAACTCATACCCGATTTCCTGGAGAAAGAGTGTCCGATCGAACAACCTGAGTGCCGTGACGAGTTTTATTATCTGACGCCTACCGGAAAATTTCGTCTTCCCTACACGCCCAGTTATATGCACAATAGCGGATGCCACATCATCAGCCTTTCCAAGTATTGCACTTGGCTGGGAGAGATGGCAGAAGAGCTGGGCGTGATGGTTTTTCCGGGGTTTGCCGGCGTCGAGGTACTGTATGAAGCGGACAGCGACCGGGTCATCGGCATCCGCACCGGAGACAAAGGTATCGATAAAGATGGTAACAAAAGACCTAATTTTGAGCCGGGTGTTGACTTGATGGCCAAAGTTACCGTTTTTGGGGAAGGACCCCAGGGAAGCCTTTTGCGCGAGATCGGCAAGAAGCTGGATATTTTCGAAGATAAAATGCCCCAGGTGTTTGAGACCGCTATCAAGGAAGTGATTGAAATTCCGGAATCAAGTCCTTTTAATTCATCCAACACCACGGTCGTGCATTCCTTCGGTTACCCGCTGGGGTTTGATACAAAAGGCGGTGGATTTCTCTATAAAATGAAGGACAATCGGGTCTCCCTGGGATTTGTTGTCGGATTGGAATATGAAGACCCGCTGTTTGAACCCTACCAGGCATTTTTAAGTTTTAAAAAACACCCGCTGATTGCCGATATCATCCAGGGCGGAAAAGTGTTGCAGCAGGGCGCCAAGACTCTGCCGGCCGGCGGCTATTATACGATGCCCCGGCTGGCGTTGGACGGTGCGGTTGTCGTCGGCGATAGTGCTTCCATGTTAAATATCCAGCGGCTCAAGGGTGTGCACACCGCCATGAAATCCGGCATGCTGGCGGCTGAAGCGATCCTGACGGCGTTGGACCGCGAGAATTATTCCGCTGAGACCCTGGGGGCCTATGCGCAGAGTGTTGACCGCAGCTGGATAAAAAAAGAACTGTACAGCGCGCGCAATTTCGACCAGGCCCTTTCCCAAAAAGGCGTGGGGAAATTCATTACCATCGGCGCCCAGTATTTGAGTGGCGGTCGCGGATTTGTAGATCCCATGGAAATTAAAAAGGATCGCCTGTCTTTAAGAAAATTTAATAACTCAACAGTTCCCCAAACCGAGTCCCCGGAAACCCAGGATCTTGACGGCAAGCTGTATCTGGATAAATTGACCGGACTCTACCTTTCCGGCACCACCCATGAGGAAAACCAACCCTGTCATCTCAATATTCCTGATCAAAGCATTTGTGTCGGCGAATGCTTTGATAACTATCGCTGCCCCTGCACCCGTTTCTGCCCGGCCCAGGTGTATGAACTGGAAGAAGATCCGGACGGGTCCAGGCGTCTGAAGCTTAACCCTTCAAACTGCCTGCACTGCAAGACCTGCGAGATCAAAGATCCATACGAGAACATCATATGGACCTGCCCCGAGGGGGGGGGCGGTCCTAAATACTCTATCTTGTAGGGGCACCACAACGTTGACTAAACGGCGTACCCCCTTTTTCAGCAATGATCGTCAGCCCTGCTCCTAGCCTTGCTACCAGCGGGGCTGATTGTTTCTGGAAAGGAGATTATTTTGGATAAAGACATTGTCGCCAAGACCAAAAAAACTGCAGATCTGTACTTCAAGGATGTTAAAGGTGAGCGGCCGTTTGATCTGTGGCGATCATTTGACAAGGACCTTGCCAAAGATCTTTCGCTGTTTATTACCGGTCAAATGTATGCCCGCGAAAAAATACCTCACAAAACCCGGCAGTTGATTACCGTGGCCGCACTGACGGTTCTCTCCCGTCCGGATGAACTCCGATTGCACGTTCAAGCGGCGTTAAATGTCGGCTGTCGACCGGAGGAGATCGCCGAGGTAATGTTTCAAACCGCGGTTTACGGAGGCGTACCTGCCACCAATTCCGCCCTTAAGACATTAAAATCGGTTCTGGAGGAAAAAGGCCTTTGGCCGCTGGACTAAATGTATCGGAATTTCTACAACTCTATGAAAATATAGAGTATTTTTTGAGAATTGAGTCATTTAACTCAATCATGGAATAATGGAATAGTGGAATGATGGAATAGTGGGTTTTTATAAAGGATGTTATTCAATCTTCAATTTTCAATTCTGGCTCATCCGGGTTAGGTTTATTGAGTTAACCTAATCAACTAATCAACTTAATCAACCACATTTGTGGCTTTATCGCTTGACACACCCCTTTTATTTTTTTTAGACTTCTTGCGGGAATTTAGCCATTAAGGCATAAAACATATGACACGATCAACCGTCAATTCCGGTTTATCCGGGTTAAGCTGGAGGGGTCAATGAAATTAAAGCAAATTGTTGTATCCATTGAAAATGCACCTGGGCGGCTAATGGAAGTTACCAATGCGCTGGGAAATGCCGGCATTAATCTTCGAGCACTCAATCTGGTGGATACCGGTGCTTTTGGTCAGCTCCGTCTTCTGGTGTCGGATGTTGTCAAGGCAAGGCGGATATTGATGAGAATGGAGATTCCCGCTTTTGTGAATGAGGTCGTAGCCGCTGAAATAGAGGATAAACCCGGCAGTCTGGCAAAAATTTTGCAGCCGCTCACCAACGCCGGCGTTTACGTTGTATTTATGTATGCGTTCATCCGTTTCTCCCAAGGCAAAGCCGTGATGATTTTTCGCTTCAGCGACAATGAGAAGGCCATCGATGTATTAACGGCCAATGGGATCAATCTGCTGGATTCAGAGGCATTCGGTATTCTTGAAACAGAAACATAGGTTGAACGGATTTATTTTAGGAACCTCATGTCTTCCATCAAATACAACCACAACGATTCTGGACCGGCCGGGACATCCTTGATGCAAAATGAAGACGACCCTGAACGGCAAAAAGAAGAAACAAGGGTCCGGGAAGATCGCTATCGGGTGCTCATCGAGGATGTGGCAGATGGATTCTACGAGGTGGATCTACGCGGTAATTTCAAGTTTTTCAACGATGCCCTCTGCCGAATTTTCGGTTATCCGGCAGAGGAGATCCGGAACCGCAATTTCCGGGAATTTATGAATGCCAAAAATGCCGGCATTGCCTTCGAGGCGTTTAACAGGATATTTCGGGCCGGCCAGGGGGTCGTTGATATCAGCTGGGAGATTGCCCGCAAGGATGGAGAAGAACGTCATCTGGAGATCTCGGCCAATCTGATTAAAGATGAAGATGGACAAAAGATCGGCTTCCGAGGCATCGCCAGGGATGTCACCGACAGGGTTTCGGCCCAGCAGGCGCTGAAAGAGTCTGAAGTCTGCGCCCTGGAATTGTCCCGCACCAGCCGTCGGGCAGAACACCGATACCGTGCCTTTCTCGAATTTTTACCGGATCCCGTATTTGTCTTCAATATGGACAATACGGTTTTTTATCTGAATCCGGCTTTTGAGAAGGTATTCGGCTGGTCCCTGGAAGAGTTGAAAGGTAAAATCATCCCCTTCGTCCCCGAAAGTGTTAAAGCGGAAACCCGTTCCGGGATCCGGCAGTTGTTCAAAGAGAAAGTCCTTCACGGGTTTGAGACCAAACGTTTGACCAAAGACGGGCTGCTGCTGGATATCATTGTCGATGGCGCCATATTTTATGATGCCGACAATCAGCCGGCCGGGCAAGTTATTACCCTGCGCGACGTGACCCGCGAAAAGCGTGAGGCCCGCATCAATCAGGCACTTTTCCGCATTGCCAAGGCATTGCATTCCTATCGGGGACTGGATGCTCGTCTTCGGTTCGTCACCAGGGAAGTTCAGGACTTGATGGGCGTGGAAGGGGCATCGGTCATTCTTCTGGATGAGGACAAAAAAGAATTTTATTTTCGCGAGTCCGTGTATGATGATGATAAAACCGGCAAGAAGATGAAGGAGATACGATTTCCGGTCGACAAAGGTGTTGCCGGACAGGTCTATCGGACCGGAGAGCCCTTGATTGTGCCGGACACTGCCAAAGATCCCCATTTTTTCAGCCAGGTAGATGAAAAAACCCACTACCAAACCCGCAACATGTTGGATGTGCCGCTTCAGATTCAGAACCGTCTGATCGGCGTGTTATGTGCCGTCAACAAAAAAGAGGGCACCTTTGACCCGCCGGACGTTGAATTGCTGAGTGCCGTCGCAAACTATGTTGCCCTTCCGATTGAAAATGCCGCGATTAATGAAGAACTCAAACGCTCCTATCAGGAAGTTCGGAGCTTAAACCGGGCCAAAGACCAGGTTATTCACCATCTCTCTCACGAATTGAAAACACCCATCTCCATTCTGGCTGCTTCTCTGAGCCTATTAAGAAAAAAACTTTCCGGACTCGAGGACCGCAACTGGGACTCAATTCTTGATCGCGCTCAAAGAAATCTGGACCGACTGCTTGAAATGCAGTATCAGATCGAGGACATCCTGAGAGAAAAAGATTATAAGACCTATTACATGCTGTCATCTTTGCTGGACGCGTGTGCCGATGAACTGGAGGTATTGGTTTCAGAAGAACTGGAAGAAAAGGATATTATTCAGCGGCTGCGCCGGCGTATTGAAGAACTTTTCGGCCCCCATGACACCCATTCGGAAGTGATCTCGTTGGATCAGTTCGTTGCGAAAAAAATAAAGGCCCTTGAACCTCGGTTCGCCCATCGGAAATGCACGCTAAAGACCCGGATATCCGAGGTGCCGGCTATTTGGATCCCTGCGGATGTTCTCGATAAAATTATTGAGGGTCTGGTTCGCAATGCCGTCGAAAACACACCGGACAGCGGCGAAATCATCGTATCGGTCAGAAATGGGGAGATCGGCCCTGAAATGGAGATCCGGGATACCGGGGTTGGGATCAGTCAGGAAAATCAGCGCTTGATATTCGAAAACTATTTCACGGCCTATGAGACCATGCAGTATTCCTCCGGCCAACCCTATGACTTTGGCGCCGGTGGTAAGGGGTTTGATCTACTGCGAATGAGGATTTTCTCGGAACGATATCATTTCCAATTGAACTTGAGTTCTCAACGGTGCCGGCTTTTATCTGAGGAATCAGATTCCTGCTCGGGTATGATCGAAGACTGTGTCCATAGCCGGCAACCGCAGGATTGCCGGGACTCCGGCGGCACCACAGTAACGGTCCGGTTTTATCCGGCCGACCGGTTTTCCGAAGCCACAGCGGATCAGAGTAGGGCGGGCGTTTAGCATTATTTGCTTTAGGTAGTAGGATTATGAGGTTTCGGGTGTCAGGTGTCAGTTTTCAGGATTCAGATGATAGCTCTTGTGTTTGGGAATCCTGACACCTGAAACCCGAAACCTGAAACCAAAAATTCCGAATAAAAATATGAGGATGAATGAGAGCTATGTAGGAGTAATTCTCATCATCCCAGAGGAATGTTAGAATGAACCAACCCCATCAACAAAACCAGGAAGTACAGGCTGCTGCGGATGCGCCCGACCAGTTTTTCCGGGAGCTTGAAATCCAGTTTTTGATTCACGAGCTCAAAGACCCCATTGCGATTATTGAGACCGGGTTGCGTACTCTTTTAGAGAAAAGGGAAAAATTCGGTCCCCTCTCCCCCAAGCAGGAAAACACCTTAAAGCGCACCTTGCGCAACACCAAAAAGACCAGGTCGATGCTCAACAATCTCCTTGAAATCGGACGCTCCCAGTCCGGTTGCTTTGTCTGTTCTTATTTCGAGCCGGCAAAATCCTTATTTCAGATCATGAAAGATGCACTGGAAATCACTACTGGTCCCCTTGCCGATGAAATCGGAAAATACCAGACCGAGAAAGATGCCAGTGATTTGTTGTCTCAAAACGGTATTTTACTTGATACCTCTCCACAGGCACTGGGCATCGAAATGTTCCAGGATGAGATCAAATTTTGTCAGATTGTGGGTAACCTTCTAAAAAACGCCCTTCACCATCGTCGTAAGCGGGTTGAAATTAAAATGGCGGTTAAAGACAAGGATTTGGTGTTGCGGATCTCCGATGACGGACCCGGGGTTGATCCGGAGCATCAGGAATTGATATTCAAACGATACGCCCAGGTGAAGGAATGTTCCATCGTGCCGCGCAAGGGTCACGGTCTCGGCCTGGCCGGCGCGCTCATTCTGGCCAGATGTCTCGGGGGAGATATCAACATCGATAGTCAAAAAGGGCAGGGGGCTGCCTTTCGTCTGACGTTGCCGCTGAAGATGGAAAGTGACTAGAGGCAATAAGAATTTTTAACGAAGACTTCGGGTCCTTTAATGCCTTCTTAGTCCTTAACCCTGAACGTTGAACTCTGAACCTGTGAACGATTACCATTAGAAAGGCTCCAGCTTTGGTCACATAAAATTTGTGATAGAATGTCTGACAATAATTATTTTCGTCTTCAATTCATTATTTTTGCACTCGTATCCGCGTCGTTTACCAACATCTACATCACTCAACCTGTGTTACCAGTGCTGCAAAGTGAGTTTTCAGCTAACGCGGTGGTGGTTTCTTTTAGCGTGTCTGCCGTCATACTCGGCATTGCCGTCGCCAATCTTCCCTTTGGTTTCCTGGCCGACCGAATATCCATACATCCCATAATTTGCACCGGCGGCGTTATGGTTGCTATCGGCGGGCTGATTTGTGCAGTCACAACTGATTTCTGGATTTTAATTGGAGCGCGATTCCTCCAAGGTGTCTTCACACCTGCTCTGACAACCTGTCTTGCAGCGCATCTGGCCAAAACACTTCCAACAGAGCGGTTAAATGTTGTCATGGGCGCCTATGTGTCTGCAACCGTGCTTGGTGGACTGGGAGGTCGTCTGCTTGGCGGTTTGATTCACCCGCCTTTGCACTGGCGCCATGCTTTTGTATCAGCATCAGTGCTGATCCTGACAGCGACATTCATTGCTATGCGGGGATTACCGCCTTCTTCAGCCGACACTAGACAGCAGGAGGACTCAATCGGATTTTTAGCGTTAATTAAGCGTTGGGAGCTATTGCGCATTTATTTTTGTGGGGCCGGCAGCTTTGCCGTATTCTCGTCTGTTTTCAATTACCTGCCGTTTAGATTGGATGCCCCGCCTTTTGGATTTACAACCGAACGGATTACGCTGCTTTACGGCGTTTATGTTGCGGGCATTTTTGTAGGGCCTGCAGCAGGCAAGATCAGTAATCGTTTCGGCAGTGGGATCACCTTAATCGGGGGCAGTGTCCTTCTCGGAAGTTCACTGGCGCTTCTTTTATTGCCATCGATTGCTGCTGTTGTGTTAGCGCTTTTTGGTATTTGCACCGGGTTTTTCACCGTTCATTCGGCCGCGGTCGGCAGCCTTAATCGCAGACTTTCCAGCGGACAAGGAAGGGCCAACGCCCTCTATGTCCTATTTTACTATTTGGGTGGCTGGCTTGGAATTACTTGCTCCGGCTTGGTGTTCAAACAAGGCGGCTGGCAGGCCTTAATCTGTTTTTGTGCATCCTTTTTGCTCATCCCGCTAAGCATCGGTAACAGCGAACGCAAAAGTAAACACTCAAAAGATTACAGAAATTCCTGACGCAGCGGTGTGAAACTATCGACTAATCGGACATGGGATGAAACAAGTTGTATGTAATGGGGAACATTGGCAGGGACAGCCACCATATCCCCTGTGCTGAGTCGTTGCATTTCCTCACCCAGAAAAAAAAGAACCTCTCCTTCCACGATATAGGTCACCTGCTCATGGGGATGAGAGTGCGGAGCGTCCGGGTTCTCCCAGGGTCCGCCTGCGAAATCCCAGACAACCACCATAAGATTATTGGTATGGATAAGGCGGCGCTTGCGCCCCGGCTCGACTTCAATCGCTTCGACATCACTATTTTTATAAATTTTCACGAGTTGTCCTTTTTCTATTGGTTTTCCGCTGCTCCGTTTAACTCTTTCCGTAATCTTGCCGGCCGACCTGACCTCCGGTCCTAGTTACCGCTATCTTGGTGTTAAATTTTCAGGCAACCGTATAAACCATAGCAATACGGTGCTTGCAGTGACAAGTAGACCCGTGAGGGTGAAGCCCGCATGAAACATACCGGCATCACCGAAAGCTCCGATCATCGTCGGCAAAGCGCCAGCACCCAACAGCATCCCGGCGGGCATGATCAAGGCAACAATCAGATTGCGATAACTGGATGGTACGATACCGGTCAATATGGCATATGCCGGCGGAAAAAAAGCGGTTGACAGCATTGGCTGTAAAAACAGCGGAAGCCACAACCAGGTATTCAGCGCCAGGCCCAACAGCACAGTGGCGATCCCGGTGAGAAAAATATCTACCGCCAAGACCGGCCGGGCCCCAAAACGATGGGTAGCCCACCCGGCAACGAATGGAGAAAACATGGCTGCAATTCGCGAAGCCGACAGGATAAAATTGGTGAAAGTCTGATCCATCCCTCTCTCAGCCTGCAGATAAAGAGGTAGCATAGAATACACACCCGGGTTGGCCCCCACACCTAAAATGAAAAGGATTAGCATCATCCAGAAAGCCGGATTGGAAGCAACGTATTGCAGGTTTTTCACCGTAGGGGGTTCGCCCCGATAATCACCGGTCGAAGACTTGAAGCTATTTAAAAGTCCAAACGCAAACAACCCCATCACCGTCGGCCATAATACCATTCTCCAGGAACCCCACCCTAATAGGGCTTCGGCCAGAAGAGGGCCCACAATAAAACCGAGACTGGGCGAAATTTCGTGAAATGAAAACGCCTTCCCGAAATCTTTCGGATCCAGGCGGTAGGTCATGCTGGCAATTCCGGAAGGTAGATACAGTCCTGCTGTTACGCCGATAACGATTAATACCACCACCAAATAGGTCAAAGAGGGCGCAATCATTGCAGCAAGCAGCGCCAACCCGCAGGAAAAGCACGATATTACAATCGTCTTGTGGTGGTTAAACCGAGCGGAGAGATAACCGGAAACGAAAAGGCCGATAAAATAGCCGATGGTAATCATGAGGAAAAGCGATCCGGCTTCTGTATGGCGGATCCCCAGGTCTTCCTCGATATTTGGCAGCAAAGGGCCCCAGATAAAGCGTGCCAGGAAGTTAAATAAAAAAATACCGACTAGGATCAAAATGGGAGTTAATCTGTCGCGAAAAGGGACAACATTGTTGGTCACTTCATGGCTTTGACTATCGGTATGGTTCAAGATGCCATCCAGCCGCCGTCGAGAAAAATCACCCGACCGGTCAGGTAGTCCGAGGCGGGTGACACCAGGTAGACGATTGTTTCGACGATGTCATCCGGTGTGCCGGGACGCCCGAGGGGGATGCGCGATTCGATCCATTCACGTTTTTCTTTCGTTTCCCACACCGACGCTGTGAGGTCCGTAACAAAAAACCCGGTCTTCTTGGATACTTCTTCCGAAGTCTGTTTAATCCGGTCTTCCAGAACATCCACCAGCATCAAATCTGAGCCCGCTTCGGCCAGCCCGATTGCCATGGATCGACCGATCCCCCTCGCCGCGCCGGTTACCAGGCTGACTTTAGCATTGAGCGAAAACAAATTGTCATGCGCAAGTGTCATTTTTTCTTTTTCTCCCGCCGCCACGACAGCCTAACATCTGTCATGAGCAGATCAAGCCGGCACTCAAAAAGTTTCCGTATTGTAAAACTCACCGAAAATCTCTGCATCGGAGGGTCGGTCTTCCGGAATCGGCCGGCTCACCCAGGTTGTATTCATGTAGTGTTTCAGCGAAATGTTTTCACTCGTCGCATTGCCGCCCCAGGTGCCGCAACCCAGGCTCGAAGTCATCGGCATCCCGTTGTTAAAGGCGCCGGCATTGGCTTTTGACTGGGGCTGGCGAACCATCATGCGACTGACCGGTGCGGTCAACGCCAACTGATGAATGTGGTCGTCATTGAAAGAGTAGATGCCGCAGGAGTGACCTTTGCCACCGACATCATATATCTGTTTGATCATTTCCAAAGCCGTATCAAAGCCGGAGTATTGGTAAATAGCCATGACCACACAAAGTTTCTCGCTGGAAAAGAGATGTTCTTTTCCGATATTATTCTGCTTGACGATGATAAATTTCCTATCGGCGGGAATCTCAAATCCGGCAATTTTGGCAATTGTGCCGGCGGGTTGGGCGATGGTATCAATAGTGCGGTGCCCTTCGGAATCCCACAGGGCCGCGGCCAGCAGTTTCTTCTCCTCGTCTGAGGCCAGATAGCCGCCCTCTTTCTGAAGCTGTTCCAGCAATTTTTCATAGATGGACGCCTCGACAACCAAATTGCCATCGGCCGAACATCCGGAGCCGAAATCGGATGTTTTACTCATCCGCGTGTTCCGGGCGGCCTCCTCAATATCGGCGGTCTCATCGATCAGGATGGTCGAATTACCGGGACCGACCCCGTAGGCCGGTTTGCCGGAGCTGTAGGCGGCTTTGACCATCGCTGCCCCACCGGTGGCAATGGTCTGATCGCAAATGGCCATCAGGTACTGGGACATTGGAATACTCGGTTTTTCGACACACTGGAATATATCTTCAGGTGCGCCCAGCTTTTTAAGGGCTGTCCTCATGGCATGCACGGTTTCGTAAGTTGTCTTTTTACTTCTCGGGTGCGGGGCAAAAATGATCGCGTTTTTTGCCTTCAGGGCGTAAATGCCGTTACCCGGCGGCGTCAGAGCTGGATTGGTCGTAGGGACCAGGCAGGCGATAACACCAACCGGTTTGGCATATTTGACGATACCCCTTTCGGGGATTTCTTCTATGACACCCATACTCTTTTGTCTCAGAGCATCTCTGAGTATGCCGATAATCTTAAACCGCTTGGCCGGTCTCCCTTCCCGGTCTCCCAGGCCGCTCTCGTCCACACCCATCTGAGCCAGCCGGGTAAACGTTTTTTCGTTGGCCGTGGCCCAGCCGACGGCTTGGCACAGACGGTTGACCGTCGCCTGGTCATAATCTTCGATCGCTTTCATCGCAGCTTGGGCCCTTATCAGTAGCTCATCGGCATATTGCTTTTCTTCGTCCGTAATTGGCCTGGGCATTTTTTCCTCCATGGTTACAATTAGAATAATATATTATTTATATTTTTTTACGCTTATTCCATTTCACTATCAGCTGAGGCGACTCCCTGACAAAGGCCGTCTCGCTTTTTATTTTATAGGCACCACCCTAGTCGGTACTCACATGCGATACCTTCTTGTCAGGGGAATAAATGTCGAGGATGTTCCAGTGCCCGTCTGTTGGAACCGGGTTGTTAATCATCGCAACATCGATGACAACAGGCTTGTTGGCCTTGATGGCATTTTCAAGAGCGGGCTTGAATTGCGCTGCTGATTCGATTTTTACGCCTTCCACGCCGTAGGCCCGTGCAATGGCGGCATAATCCGGGGAAGTGGACCTCCCATTCTTCTCGAACACGGTGCCAAAAGTCGTATCGAAATGTGCCTTTTCAAGACCTGCGATGGTTCCAAAGGCATTGTTGTTCATGATTACCCACACCACTGCTACGTTCTCATGATGCGCCGTCGCCAGCAATGCCGGATTTTGCCCAAAACCGCCATCTCCGATCAAGGCGACCACAACCTGTTCCGGCCGCGCAATTTTAGCGCCGATGGCGGCAGGACCGCCGAATCCCATGGTCGCATAGCCACCGGGTATTAGGATGCTGCCCGGTTCATAAATTGGGAATTGCTGCCCGACCCCGTTTTTGTTCCAGCCGACGTCGGTTGTAATTATCGCATTCCGGGGCAATACTTCTCGAACCTCCGCCAGGATCCGCTCCGGCATCATTGGAAAGGCGTCGCTTTGCTCCATCTCTGTATTCTGATTTTTAAATTCTTCTCGGTAGGATGCTATCTCCAGGGACAGTTTTTTCCTTTGAATACCTTCGGGGTAAAGCTCTTTGGCAACCCGGAGTAAATTCGCAAGCGACTGTTTCAGATCGGCCACTACCCCGATTTCCACGGGGTAATTCCGCCCGATCTCGCTCGGCTCGATGTCAATTTGAATCAGCTTGGTGGGCGGGATGCTAAATGTGTATTCCGGATACCAGGAACTGCAATCCGCTTCCTTAAAACGCGTTCCCAGACCCAGGACAATGTCCGCCTGTTTGCAAACGTCGTTGATATATTGGGTTCCCCAAAAGCCGGTCATCCCCAAAGTAAACGGATGATCGTCCGGAAGGGCCCCTTTGCCCATGATGCTGTGTGCAACCGGAATGCTCAGGTGATCGACAAAATCTCGCAGCTCCCCGGCGGCATCGGCCAGCACGATGCCGCCACCGGCATAAATGACCGGATTCCTGGCAGCCGCAACCTGACGAACAATCTCTGCGGCTGTTTCGTTATCTATCGATGGTTTACGCAGTGTCCGGGTATTGTGTTTCACCCGTTCGAAAAGAGATACATCGACTTCTTTCGAAAAAATATCCATGGGCACATCGACCAGCACCGGCCCGGGCTGTCCGCTTCCCGCCAGTTGAAAGGCTTTTTCAATAATTTCCGGAAAAAGCTCCGGTCGCTCTACGCGCCAGGCTCGCTTGACAAAAGGCCGGTAGATTTCATATTGCGAACCATCCGAATGCAGGTTGACTTCCTGATGGGGGTGCTTGCCGTAGTAATGGCTTGGAATATCCCCGGCAATGACAACAATAGGGATACAATCCAGTGCAGCATTTGCAATACCCGTCGCAGCATTGGTCAAGCCCGGGCCCAAATGGCTCAAGACGACGGAAGTTTGACCTTTGGCCCTGGCATAGCCGTCGGCTGCGTGGGCCGCGATTTGTTCATGGCGAACATTGATGAACTCAATAGAACTGTTCTCCAAAGCAGATAGAACGGCAATATTCGTATGTCCACAAAGACCGAAGATGTGATTCACTCCTCGATCTTCAAGGTATTTGACCAATTGATGTGAAACCAAATCTTTCATACTAACCTCTTTTCATAGTGAATATTGATTATGGTAAGATTTCTCTTTTTGGATTTTATCCCGTTTTACTATTATTTATGCTACCTGCGTATTTTTGCGCTTGAAAAGTTTTAAAACCCATGGCCAAAGCTTGGTCTGGTTGATCAACATAAAAATAACCACCAGGGTTAAAACAAGCGATAAAGGATTGGTCACCAAATCCAATAAAAATGCCGGGAAATTATTTCGAGTAGACATCACAGCCTGGCGATACGATTCATCCATTAAGGGCCCCAGGATGACTCCCAGGATGATCGGTCCCACCTGGAAGCCGTACCTTTTCAAAAAATAACCGAAAATACCGAACCCCAGCATCCAGTAGACATCCATGACACTATTTTTAATGGCATAGGTCCCGACCACCGACAGAACGATGATCGCCGGGATCAGAATGCCCTTGCGCAATTCTACCATCTTGGCAAATACGCGAATACCGGTCAGTCCGAAAATCAGCAAAAAGATGTTCGCCAGGGCCAGGTTACCGACCGTAAACCAGAAAAGATGGGGGGTTTCGATCATCAACATCGGACCGGGTTTGAGACCGTGAATAAACAGGGCACCAATGAATACCGCCGTCACCGCATCACCCGGAATGCCGAGGGTGAGCATGGGAATATAAGCACCGCCGATGGCCGCATTGTTGGCCGACTCCGGCGCAATAAGGCCCTCATAAGCCCCCTCGCCGAACTTTCGAGACGGTTTTTTTACCGTTCGCTTCGCGTGATCATACGCCAGTAATGCCGCAATATCGCCTCCGGTTCCCGGAAGGGCGCCGATAAATACACCGATGAAAGATGTCCGGATGGAAAGAGGGATGTACTTGGCGATGACCGACCATGAAGGAATAATTTTGGACACATCCTGCTTTATGGGCTTAATATCGATCTGGTGAAGCTGGACCAGGGCTTCGGACACACCAAAAAATCCGATCATGGCGATAACGAAATGAACGCCGCCCAGCAGGGATACCGTACCGAAGGTAAAACGGCCTTCGGCAGTTAATGGGTCCATGCCCACCATACCTAAAATAACCCCTAAGGCTCCGGCAAATACTCCTTTGGCCATCGATTCCCCGGAAAGACTGCCCACCAGCAGGAGCCCCATGATAGCCAGGAGAAGATAATCCCGCGGAGCGAACTTTAACGCCAATTCGGCGACTTTCGGGGCTGCCAGCGCCAAAACGACAATACCGATAAAACCTCCCATAACCGAAATGATGGTACTTACTCCAATCGCCCGGCCGGCCTCTCCCCTTTGGGCCAGCGGAAAACCATCAAAGGCGGTGGCGATCGCGGCCGGTGCACCCGGGATATTGAGCAATATAGCAGTGCGTGACCCACCGTAGACACCGCCGCAGTAAACACCGACCATCAGTGCCAGCGCATTGTTGACATCCCAGGAAAACGTAAACGAAATCAGTATGGAGACGGCCATGGTCACCGACAGACCCGGAATCGCGCCGACATAAATACCGGATAGTGTTCCAGCGGCCGTCAGAAGCAGAAGCTGCGGATTAAGCCAGGCCATAAAAAAATATGAAAGTGTCGATTCGGTCACAACGCACCTTTAATTCAGGGCAGAACAACCCTGAAAAAATATTGAAACACGATGTAAATACAAGCCAAGGTGAGAGTTGAAATGATCAATGATTTGATAACGGTACTGCCCTTTAGATAAATCATGGAAACCAGCAGAAACGCAAAGGAGCTGGGCAGGAAATGCAGCGGTTGGATCAGGATCATATAACCGATGATAATCCCGGTGTACACGAGAAAAATTTTAGGCAAAACCTGTTTTGCGGCCCGGCGCAGCTCATCCTTGAGACCGTCTGCATCCGGTTTCGCTAGTTTGCGATTGTTCACCAGGATCAGGGCCATGGCCACGACCATGATGGCGGCCGCAACCATCGGAAACATACCGGCTGAACTGATTGAAGAAAAGCCGGATATCAGGTATGCCTGAATCAAAACGAACAGACTGAGGGCCATCATCAGCCACGCAAAAAGATTTTCGCCGGCACGGAGTTTTCTAATTTCTTTCATCGCATTTGATGTCAATGGCCTCTCGGATGAGGCCCGGGAGGCCATGTGCGGTTATCGGGTTACGGTTTGGGAATTCCCAGACTTGCCGGGGAAACCTTGGTCGCACCGGCATATTCGTACATCCAGCAGGTGACCGATTGCCATTTTGTCAGAAATTTGTCAGCCTCATCACCACTGATGTTCATCGACACAGTGCCAAAATCCTTCAGAAATGCCTGAAATTTGGGCTCTGACGCGCCTTTTCGAAAAGCCTCCACCAGTTTTTCCTTGACCGCTTCCGGTACATCTCTTTTGCACCACACACCGTAAAAGGGACCCCAGGGCAGATATTTTTTAAACTCCGGGTAGTCTTGCGTGATCAGAGGGATATCTTCCAATCCCGGAATCGGGGTGTCGGAGACCACTGCCAAAACCTTAACCCGGCCGGCTCGGATATGTTCACGCACAGCCGTAATACCGGCGGGCATAAAGTCCACATGGCCTCCCAACAGCGCAGTAACGCCCGGGCCTTCGCCTTTAAACGGCACCGCGGTGACCTCAAAATCAGTTACGGATTTCGTCATGGCCCCCACCGTATAGGGCAAGCCACCCGGACCGGTGGAACCCATTTTTATTTCGCCGGGACGTTTCTTGGCATCTTCAATCAGATCTTTAAACGAATTCCAGGGCATGTTGGTGTTCGCAACAACCACGCCAACCCCGCGGCCCAGGATGTTGACCGGATAGAAATCTTTGTAGTCCATCTCGGAAAGCTTGAGAATCCGGTGAACCTGTGGATTTTCGGCCCCAATCAATAGTGTGTAACCATCTGACGGTCGGCTGTGTACGTACTGGGTTGAAATCGACCCGGTTCCCCCCGGTTTATTGATCAGTATGATCTGTTTTCCGAGAAAGGGCTCTACATTGGGGGTTATGGCCCGGGCAACGTTATCCGTCGCACCGCCGGCACCCCACATAATAACACCCTGGAGGTCTTTCTGCGGATAATCTGCCGCATAAGCCGGTGAAAATAAGCAAACCCCAATAACTGACACAATTAAAATAAAAAATAGCCGTTTCATCCGTTTCATCTTTTGTCCTCCTTTGTTTGGTGAAAGGTTAACGGTTTGATGGGCTTTCCAGCGGATGTTGACAGAGACTGACATTACACCAAGTTCCGGCCTCTGTCCACACATCCCATCGCTTTAGTTACTGAAACCATGCAAATTAATCTCCGAGGGCTGATCCAGTGTCCGCGAATAAAGCCGTTCGATCAATCATAACGAGTTGATTGCGAAAAACATTCGTTAACAAGAATTTAGCTTGCATTAGCGGAAAAAATATGCATAGATTCCATTTAACAGAACATCTTTTTGTTGAGCAGAATAATTTTACAATATGATTATGTCAACAGTTTTTTAAACATATTTGACTGAACACCGGCATCAGGTCAATGAAGATGCCATTGAATCCATGTGCTGGTAAGTAAATATTCATCTTCGTGCAATGATGCATTTTAATACCAATTGAGAAGGAGGAACTAATAAAATGGATTACGAATTTTCGCTCGCTCACCTCATGGTCCTGCAGTGCACACCTCCGGAGATGGTTGAAATCGCGGCTAAAACCGGATACAACTACGTTAGCATTCGTATGACAGCGGTCACGGCCGGTGAGCAAACCTATCCTCTCATGGACGATCGAAAAATGATGACGGAAACGAAGGCGCGCATGGCTGATACGGGCGTTCAGATTCTCGATATCGAACTGGCCCGCATGGATCCCGCCACCGAACCGGAAACCTATCTTTCTTTCCTCGAAGCAGGTGGCGAATTGGGCGCACGCTCTGTTATCGGCCAGATCCCCGACCCGGATCGTGAGCGGGCGACGGAGCGTTTCGCCAGACTCTGCGACTTGGCCGAACCCTTTGGCCTGACTATTGATCTCGAGTTTCCCTCATGGACGGAGACCCCTGATTTAAAAGCGGCCGCAAGCGTGCTCGAAGCAGTCGATAGACCGAATGCGGGCATATTGGTCGATACCCTCCACTTCGACCGTTCCAGGTCCAGTCTGGAAGATCTCAAAAACCTTCCACGCGAATGGTTTCACTTCGTTCACCTCTGTGATGCCGCTAAGGAGATCCCGACGACGACAGAAGGGCTTATCCACACCGCACGGGCCGATCGTCATTTCCCCGGTGAAGGCGGCTTGAACCTTCGCGAGATACTAGATTGCATGCCTGTTGTTCCGTATTCACTTGAAATTCCGAATGACACCCTCATGAAGGAATTAGGGCCGGAGGAATTTGCCCGTCGCGCCATTAGGTCATCAGAAAGATATCTTGCAGGTTAATCGAAGAGCATTCAGGTGTAAGTTTTTGCTTGCATTACCGGAAACAATATGCAATAAGTTCTGCCTATCAGAATATATTTTTTTCAATCAGAATAAGTTTGCGATATAATTTATCATCCGTTTTAAGATGGCAATAATTGAACACAGTCTTCAGTTTAATGAGGTAAAAACTGATGCAGCTTGACGGTGCAACTAAAATTTACGGTATTATGGGAAAGCCGGTTACCCACAGCCTGAGTCCGGCAATGCACAATGCGGCCTTCCAGGCCCAGGGTCTGAACAAGGTTTATGTTGCCTTTGAGGTGACTGATGTTGCGCGTGCCTTGGATGGGTTCCGGGCCCTTGGTGTCGGCGGCGTCAGTGTTACCATACCGCACAAACAGGCAGTCATTCCGTATCTGGACGCCGTTGATCCAGTCGCGCAAAAGATTGGGGCGGTGAATACACTGTTGATCGAAGACAGGCATATCCGCGGCTTTAATACCGATTGGATCGGTGCCAACCAGGCCCTGGAGATGATTGTTGACTTGCCGGCATCCACAGTATTGGTGTTAGGGGCGGGCGGGTCGGCCCGGGCCATCGGTTTCGGTCTGCAGGAGAAAGGAGCGACGGTGATTCTGGCCAACCGGACCCTTGCCAAAGGCCAGGCCCTCGCCAGAGATCTGAATTGCGAATGCTATCCTCTCGAAGGAATAAAGGATTTGGAAGTTGATGCGCTGGTGAATGCTACTTCCGTCGGTATGACGCCGAATGTTGATGCAACACCGGTAGCCAAAGCATTTCTGAAAAATATTCCGGCCGTCATGGACATCGTATACTCGCCCTTAGAAACCCGGCTTCTGAAAGAGGCGAAACAACTGGGATGCAAGACGGTTAACGGAACCGATATGCTTCTCTTTCAGGGAGTTGCCCAGTTTGAATTGTGGACCGATCGGAAGGCGCCGGTTGATGTTATGCGGGAAATTCTATTCACCCGGTTGCAAAATAAATAGAGGCAGAGATTCTTACAAGCGTCGAGCGATAATGACCATTGCTGTATGATGGCAGGTTTTTTTAAATCCCTGAAACCGTCGGAAAAGGCTTACGTGATGACCAACGCTGAGACAGGCACAGAATTGCTTCTGGAAGACGAGGCCCTTAGAGACGGCCTCCAGATGGAGTCCCGGATCCTCAGTCTTGAGGACAAACTGCAAATTTTTCAACTCTTAAAAAACGCCGGCCTGAAACGCATTCAAGTGGGATCTTTTGTTCATCCCAAGGTCGTACCCCAAATGGCCGACACCGACGAACTCATTAAAATACTCGGAAATCAGGAAGACACAGTTATTTCGGCCTTGATTTTAAACGAAAAGGGGCTCGAACGGGCCTTGAGTTGCGGGGTTCCCCACGTGAGCATGTCTGTTTCCGTCAGTGATACACACAGTCGTAAAAATGCCGGGCGTCCGGCAGACGAAGCCCTTGCCGCCATGATGGAGCTCATTCGTAAGGCCCTTGCAGCCGGCCTTGATGTTCGTGCCGGATTGCAGTGTGCGTTCGGTTGTGTGTATGAAGGTCAAATTTCAGAAGATCATGTT
>Ga0316191_10000647_pt1 | contig 22829 bp, 21 predicted proteins | sample Eddworburr2cm_MG_FD_204928 | JGI IMG/M metagenome (GOLD analysis project Ga0316191, IMG submission 204928) | Coastal sediment microbial communities from Maine, United States - Eddy worm burrow 2 cm | ecosystem: Environmental > Aquatic > Marine > Coastal > Sediment | place: USA: Maine... | reverse complement strand
TCCACGTTCGCCTTGATTTGCCAATGTTCTCCAACGCGGAATCTCGACGTCAGGTTGGCAAGCACGTAGCCTGCCAGCCTGACCCCACCGAAGTCCTCGCGATCATCAGTCGCCAACACGTCGAGTCCAACATCGTGCTCACCGATCTGCCTTACCAGCGAGAACGTGAACATCTGCCGGGCACGTCGCAACAGTCGTTGGTCGTCAGACTTGTTATTCGCGTCCTGTAACGTGATCTCACTGCGCACCCGCCAACTCTTTCCCTGGTAGGCGTAGGACAACTCTATGCCTTCGATCTCTGCTTCCTCGACGTTGCGGTTCTCGCCGATGAAATTCTCCGGATCTGTGAACACGAATTCGATCAGATCGTCGATCTGGTTCCGAAACGCGGTCAACGCGTAGCGGTGCCGGGAGCGAAATTCGCCAGAGATCGAAGCCTCGACGTTCCTGGATATCTCCGGGTCCAGCTTGGGGTTACCGCCAAATCCATAGAGCTCGAGACTGGTCGGTGCCCGAAAGGCGCGTCCGGCGCCCGCTGAAAATCTCAATCCGTCAACGATGTCGAAGCCATACTCCGCGTTCCAGCTTTCCTGGCTGCCGAAGATATCGTGATCGGTGTAACGAGCCGCGGCCAGGAACTGTTGACGGCCCCGGGAATATGTCGCCTCGACATAGGCCGCATTGACGTCGATCTCGACGTCGCCGGAGCCCGGCGAATCCTCCAGGCGGCTTCCGAATATCAGCCCGGAAGTTTCTTCCCGCGACAGATTGGCGCCGGCAACGAACTGGATGCCCGCCGGACCGTCGATGGTGTTCTGCCAATCAGCGGCGATTCGGTCTGTCTTGGTGAAGTCCGACGGGTCGAACGCGCCCTGGCCCTGCTCGATATCGTCCACCGCACGGCTGAGAGTCAACCTGGAATTCCAGTTCTGCAGTGGCGCAACGCCGATCCCGACCCGGGTGACGTGGTTGGTGTAGTCTTGCTGGACAGGCGCAAGGAAGAAGTCCGAATATTCCGTCGTTCCGGCAGCGCGCCAGTAACCTGCGTCCAGATCCACGCCGCCGACGCTGGCCCGGCTCCAGAGATCGACACTCAGATTGTCATAGCCCGCGTCGTCATCACTCGCCTCAAGCGTCGGAAATCCATCGGTGTCGTACCAGGAAACATTGGCGCCTGCGGCGATGTCTTCGCCTGACCAGCCGATCCGGCCAGTGGCCCGCCTGGTGTCGTAGCGTCCGGCTCCGGCCTCGGCCCCTGCGCTCAGCGGAGCGCCATCACGCCGGGTGATTACATTGATCACGCCGCCGACTGCTTCCGACCCGTACAATGAGGATCGCGGGCCCTTGACCACCTCTATGCGCTCGATCAGGTCCGGAGAGATGTCCTGGATGGCGGCGATGCCCGAGGTCCCCGAATTCAGTTTGACCCCATCCAGTAGAACCAGCGTGTGATTGCTCTCGGCACCCCTGATGAAAACGGACGTCGCCTGGCCGGGCCCACCCGTGCGGGCCACCTCGATGCCGCCGTGGAATCTGAGCAGTTCTGCAATGTCGGATGCGCTACTCCTGTTCAGCTCATCCCGGTCGATGACCGTGACGGGGGCGAGTACCCGATCGCGGGTGACGGCAGTTCGGGTCGCGGTCACCACGACGGGCTCCAGCTTGGCACCGTCGGCGAGAGCGGGCACAGGAACGGCTGCAGCGACCAGCCACATGAGGAAGAAACGCTGAAAATCCATCGGAGTTGTCTCCCCGCGCGCGCACGCCCGCACACGCAAGCGGTACATAAACCGGAAGGGAGTCCAGATGGGCAGTCAACGACTGCTGATCCGCCCTCCGCAGATCCGGCGCATTTACCTGAGAGTCGGTCTCCGGGCTGACGAGCGAGGGCTCTGCCTCGGAACACATCACCTTCCCGTGCCTTTGGCACAGTGGCTCCGATCGGCGTAACTCGATCGGCAACGCGTTCTTGACTCGATCACCGTTGCGGGGGCAGCGCCGGAATCTCCTGGGCGGATCACCGGCTTCCCGTTGTGCCGACACGTGTCGTCGGACACACCCTGCAGGTGTTCGTCACTCTAGGCGTCGCTCATAAGGCTGTCAAGGAAGCGCCCGCAAGCTCATGAAGGTTAAAATAGAGGATCGCAAGTAGAGGCAAATCGATGGACACCAAGCCGTTTCTGGAGGCCGCTCGCGAGGCAGCGCAGAGCGCTGCGGCGATCATCAACCATTACTATCGTGGCCAGCTGGATATCGAACGAAAAGCCGATGCCAGTCCGGTCACGATCGCGGATGTCGAAGCGGAGAAGGCAATTCGATCGCTCCTGACCAGTCGCTTTCCCGATCACGGTTTCTACGGCGAGGAAACCGGCCGTAGCCAGGATGATTCTGACTATCTCTGGCTAGTGGATCCGATCGACGGCACCAAAAGTTTCATCCGGCACTATCCGTTCTTCTCGACCCAGATCGCATTGATGCATGCAGGTCGGATTGTGGTGGGCGTGTCCAGCGCGCCCGCTTTCGATGAACTGGCATGGGCTGCCCTTAACGAGGGCGCGTGGCTGGACGGCGAGCGAATCCGGGTAAGCAGTGTCGATGCCTTGAGCAGGGCGACAGTCTCGACGGGCAATATCGGCACGCTGGCGCGGAGCGATCGCTGGTTACGCTGGGGACAGATCGTTTCCAGTGTCGACAGAATCCGTGGCTACGGTGACTTTTATCACTATCATCTACTCGCATCCGGACGCATTGACGTCGTAGTCGAGTCGGACGTGAACATTCTGGACATCGCCGCCCTGTCCCTGATCGTTGAGGAGGCCGGTGGTCGTTTCACCGATCTGGATGGGGCCGCAGTCGGTCTCGATACGACCAGCGTGCTGGCCAGCAACGGCCAGTTACACCCTGCAGTGCAGGCGGCCCTTTGAGACTCCCGGTCTTCTGGGCCGATGCGTTTGCGGATCGACCATTCACCGGAAATCCTGCGGCAGTTTGCGTCGTCCCCGACTGGCCGGACCCGGGCCTGATGCAGTCGATCGCCACGGAACACAATCTTTCGGAGACGGCATTTATCCGGCCACTGGAAGATGGGGAGTGGGGTATCCGATGGATGACACCCGTCGCCGAGGTCGATCTCTGCGGCCATGCCACCCTGGCCAGCGCTGCGGTGGTCAGGCGCTACCTGGACCCCGGTGTCAGCAGCATCGGATTCCGTTCCCGGAGAGAAGTTATGGGCGTGAGTTTCGACGGTGAGGACATCGAGATGGACTTCCCGGCCAGAGCCGCGATTGCCCAGGACACCGAGGGCGCGTTGGCCGGTGCACTTGGGACAGAAACTGTCTCGGAGTGGCGAGCCGACTACTATCTTGCGGAACTCGAATCGGAATCCGCGGTGCTGGCTGTGGACCCCGACATGGCAAGAGTCGCGGCCTTGGGCCATACCGGCGTGATCGTTACGGCCGGCGGGCATGAGGCGGATTTCGTCTGTCGATTTTTCGCCCCGGCTGTGGGCGTGCCGGAGGATCCTGTCACGGGTTCCGCCTACTGTAGCCTGGCGCCGTTCTGGTCCGGGCGCCTGGGCAAACAGGATCTTCGTGCCAGGCAGCTATCCAGTCGTGGTGGACGAGTAGGCTGTAGCGTCAGGGGGGATCGGGTCTTCATTACGGGTCGAGTCGTCCACTACATGCAGGGCGTTATCGAGGTCGACCTGCTCAGGCGATGAAGAACAGACTCTCACCTTGCCACTCGATGCGATGCATGCGGATCCGGTAAAGTCGCGATAGCGTTTCCTCGGTCAGGATGTCTGCCGTCAGGCCTTCCTGCCAGCTCCCGTCACCGAACAGCAGCAGGCATCGATCACAGAATCGGCTGGCGAGGTTGACGTCATGCAGGCTTGCCGCCACCGAGCGGCCTGCATCCGCCAGTTGACGCAGCTGCCCCATCACTTTGCGTTCGTAGGCAGGATCGAGATGGTTGGTGGGCTCGTCCAACAGATAGACGTCCGGCGTCTGGGCCAGCAGGGTTGCCAGGCTGAGTCTGCGCCGTTCTCCACCGGACAAGGTATCCACCATCCTGTCCTCCAACCCGTCCAATCCGACCTTGCCCAGTGCTTGCCTGGCCGTCTCCAGGTCGGTCCGGCTCTCCCAGCTCCAGATGTCGATGTGCGGATGCCGTCCGGCCATGGCGGTCTCGAGCACCGTTAAGGGGAACGGGTCCTCCTGATGCTGAAGCATAAGCCCCAGTCGCCGCGCGACACGTCTGCGCGGCATACCAGCGACGGACTCTCCGCAGAGTTCGACCTGTCCTGCCGACGGCGGATGCAGACCGGCCAGCGTGTGCAGGGTCGTGGTCTTCCCCGATCCGTTCCGGCCAAGCACTCCGAGTACGGAACCAGCGCCGATAGCCAGGTCGAGACTATCGACGAGCAGCCGCCCTGCGATCGAGACGCGCAGTCCGCGGCAGGCCAGCAATGGCGAAACTCGTTCATCGGATCGCGCCCGGGTGGTCATGCCGCGGGCTCCGCTGCCACCACGATACGATCCGACGCATCGATCGAAATCCGCAGCTGGATCGGATGGCAGCAGACACGGCAGTCTTCGATCAGGTCCATGGGCAACTCTTGCCATTCGACCATCGTCTCGTTCCGCTCCCAGCAGTAGGGGCAGGTAAACTGATGCTCTGTGATGGGGTCCATCAAGACTATCAGGGTTGCAGGCGGGTGGCGGTCCATGGCCCGGTGACAACTGCGCCATCCGGATCAGGCGTCAAGCGGCGCTCCCACAGGGCCCTGTCGTGCACGCGGCCCTCACCCTCTACCCACAGTTCGAGCCGCGAGATCCAGAGCCGATACCCACCCCAGAAGGGTGGGCGTTCAACCACGGGCGGCGAATCGATTTCGGCGAAGCGACCGTCACGGAAACTGACCCCGAAACGCTGGGCCGTCTCGGCGACCTGCTGCAGCAGGGCAGGCCGGTCCGCCACACTGCGGCTCTGGCGACTGGCCCAGGCACCGATGCGGCTCTTCCAGGATCGGCTGGCAAAATATTCGTCGCTTTCCTCCGCTGGCGAGCGCACGACTCGCCCTTCGATCCGCATCTGCCGACGGAGCATGTCCCAATGGAAGACCGCCGCCACCTCCGGCCGGTCTTCCATCTCGATGGCTTTACGGGATCCATAATTGGTAAAGAACACGACAAAGCCAGGGTCCGGGACGAATTTCTTACACAGGACGACCCGCGCACTCGGTCGCCCGTCGGTCCCGGCAGTCGCGATCACCATCGCATCCGGATTAGGTTGCAGGCGCTCTCTGTTGGCCAGACCGAACCATTCATCTGCGGTCTGCATCGGGTTCGAAGGCAAGCTCTCCGGCAGCAGTTCTTCGTGGAGACTGCTCATCTTTCGCTCCGCGCATCCCAGCGGTGAGTATCACCATTATTTGGCACCCAGAACGACTTCCGGTCTAGACCGTCGGCAGCCATCGCCTCAGCCAGGTCGAGGACCGGTTGTTGCTGGCCATCATCTGCCAGCCGGAAGGTCCCGAAATGGATCGCCATGCTTTCTTTCGCACCGAGTATCCGGTGGGCCATGACGGCTTCGCCAGGATCGATATGCTGGGCGCTCATGAACCACCGCGGCAGGTACGCGCCGATCGGCAGGATGGCGAGGTCCGGGGTCCCGAGCCGTTCACGGATCTCCTTGAAGTGTCCGCCCATACCGGTGTCGCCGGCAAAGTAAATCCGATGCTGATCTGACCGGATAACGAAGCCGCTCCAAAGACTTCGGTTGGTATCCGCGATGCTGCGGCGGGCCCAATGTCGGGCCGGGACAGCATGGATACTCACACCTCCGGCCGCCTCGTGGACCTCCCACCAATCCAGTTCCCGGCAGCGTTCCACTCCGAATCGTTCCAGGTAGCGGCAATTGGCCAGTGGGACCACGAACAGGGGGTCATGATCCTCCGCCAGCCGAGCCAGAGTGTCTTCGTCCATGTGATCGAAGTGATTGTGGCTTACCAGCACCAGGTCTACTAACGGCAGGTCCTGGAAACGCATCCCGGGAGCGCGGAAGCGCTGTGGGCCGACTGCCTGGACGGGGCTGGCGCGCCCGGACCAGATAGGATCGGTCAGGATATTCAGCCCACCGACCTGGATAAGAACTGTTGCGTGGTTGATGAAGGTGACGCTTAGAATCCCGTCATCAGCACGAGCGGGCGGCAGAGGCGTGTCTATCCGCGTCAGGTCGCGTTCCCATGGCCCGGCGGACTCTCTGGTGAGCTGCCACTTCAAGACCTCATCCAGTCCCTTGTGGACCGCCGGGACCTGATAGAAGCGGACGCCGTCGAAATGGTCGCTGACCGGCCCGTCATGCCGTGGTGTCATGCGAGCACAGCTGGCCGCGACCGCCGATGTCAGCGCCAGCACGGCCAGTAAGCCGATCGCCTTGCGCGATCGTACCCGTACCGACCCGTCACGCGCCGCCAACCGCCGTGCCTCCCTGGCGCCTGGGGTCGGCGGCGACAACAAAGCCGCTCGCGGGCCCCCACTCCGCGACAGCGACGCCACCGAAGTACATGGAGAGCGCGTCAAAAGGCCGACACGGCAGATCGACCTCCGCGACGGGCAAGCCGGGCTCATGGGCGACCCGGTATCCCTCGGCGCAGATTTCCACGTGGGCCCTGGGTTGCGCGATTGCCGCCTCCAGAGGTAATCCGAAGTGGATATGATTCACCAGCACCTGCAGCATGGCGGTCGTGATGCGGTCGGCTCCGGGCGAACCCGTCGACAGCACCCTGCCGTCCTCTGTGCGCGCCACCGTAGGTGCCATGTTCGAAGGCAGTCGACGCCCGGGCTCGGCCTGCTCGATACCACCGGGCAGAAGCTCGATCTCCCCCAGGCAGTTGTTGAGCCAGATGCCGGTACCCGGAGGCAGGGCGCCTGAACCGTAACCGGATGACATGGTGATCGAACAACCGATGGCAGACAGGTCGGCAGCAGACGTATGGACAGTCGATCCGGACGCGCCCGGTGGTGTCCCCGCGCGTGCCATCTGCAGCAGGCCCTCGATCGCTGCGGTCATCTCCCCGGAAGTGTCGATATGCTGATGACGATATCTGATCACGGCGTGCTGAACCTCGACCAATCGTCTCACCGAGACCGGGTCCCAGCCCTCATGCTGGACGTCGTTCATCATCATCAACATGGCCGCCAGGGTCGCCCCGCCTACTGCGGGCGGTGGATTCGTGGCGATTCGCCAGTCATCCAGACTGACCTGAAGGCTGGGACGCACGATGGGTCTGTAGGCCGACATGTCGGCCCGGTTCAGGGAACCGCCGTGGTCGGATACGTAGTCGGCGATGGTGTGCCCCAGGTCGCCTGTGTACAACTCCTCCGGCCCCTTGTTGGCGAGCGTCTCGAGAGTAGTGGCCAGTCCGGGCACCCTGAGCGTATCGCCGCGCCCCACAAGATTGCCCTGGGCGTCGATGAAGATCCCGCGACTATGAGGTTCCCAACCGAAAACGGGATCTGCGGAACTCTCGAGATAGTGATGGCACGCGGATGGCAAAGGGAAGCCTGATTGCGCGATCGTCATCGCGGGCTCAACCACGTCCTTCCACGGCAGGCTGCCGTAGCGCCTTGCGGCCTCGCCCAGCGCGGCGACTCCGCCCGGTACGCCGACAGACCCGTAGCCGACGATCGTCCTGACTCCACCGCCATAGGCGAGGTTGACCTCCCAGGCGGCTTCGCCAAGCCGGGAATCGGGCAAGCCCAGGCCCGGAACGGTTGCATAGCCGTCGATGGTGACCGGCTCTGTGCCCGGAACCCAGACCGTGACATATCCGCCAGCACCCAGCGAGCACACGCCGGGCTCCGTAGTCATCGACGTCAGGCAGGCAGCGATTGCGACATCGACGGCGTTGCCGCCCGCATCAGCAATGGCGGCGCCGGCGTCGGCAGCCAATTGCGAACTGGAGGCGACGGCCACTGTAGCCATAGGGTCTGGTCCAGGAGTCAGGGCATCCGTAAGGGAGACGGATGATAGCAGAGGGTGTTTCGCGCCTCCCGGTCAGTCCGCGAGCCTGTTGGCGTGCCACTTCAGATGATCGTTGATGAACGAGGACACAAAGTAGTAGCTGTGGTCGTAGCCATCGTGTCGACGCAAAACCAGATCCAGTCCACGATCCGCGCAGGCGCCCTGCAGGAGATCGGGTCTCAACTGCTGTTCGAGGAAGGGGTCGTTCAGACCCTGGTCAATGAGGATTTCCGGCAGCATCCCACCGTCACGAATCAGTTCGCAAGCGTCGTGACCACGCCAGCTGTCGCGGTCTTGGCCCAGGTAGGCACTGAAGGCCTTTTCCCCCCAGGGGCACCGGGTCGGCGCACAGATTGGCGCGAATGCAGAGACCGACTGGAACAAGGCCTGGTTCCGCAAGGCGAGGGTCAGTGCTCCGTGGCCTCCCATCGAGTGGCCACTGACTCCGGCCCGGGACAGGTTGATCGGGAACTCCTTGCTGACAAGCTCAGGCAATTCCTCGGTGATCCAGCTCTCCATCCGATAACGGCCACGCCATGGAGTCTGTGAAGCGTCCAGGTAGAAGCCTGCGCCGCTGCCCAGATCCCAGTCTTCATCTTCGTCCGCAATGCCCGTCTCTCTGGGGCTGGTATCAGGTGCAAGAAGGGCAAGCCCCAGTCTTGCGGCCATCCGTTGCGCCCCGGCCTTGGCCATGAAATTCTCCTCGGTACAGGTCAGGCCCGAGAGCCATATCAGGACCGGGAAGTCGCCGCGACCGGGGGGGAGAAACAATGAGAAACGCATTGTTCCGGCACAGCTCTCCGATTCGTGTGCACAGAACAGCACCCGTCCGCCGAACGACAGATGCTCCTGGCTGATTTTTACAGCGCCCACTGGCCGAACCTCAGAAATGGATGACTGACCGGATGCTCTCGCCTTCATGCATGACGTCGAAAGCGGTATTGATCTCTTCCAGCGGGTAGCGATGAGTGATCATCTCGTCCACCTTGATCTCGCCGGCGAGGTACTGGTCGACCATGCCGGGCAGTTCGGAGCGGCCCTTGACGCCTCCGAAAGCGGTGCCGCGCCAGACGCGCCCGGTGACGAGCTGGAAAGGCCGCGTGCTGATCTCCTGGCCCGCGCCGGCGACACCGATGATGGTCGATTCGCCCCATCCCTTGTGGCAGCACTCCAGGGCAGCGCGCATGGTATTCACGTTGCCGATGCACTCGAATGAGTAGTCCACGCCCCCGCCGGTCATCTCGACAATGACTTCCTGGATCGGGGCGGAGTGATCGGCCGGGTTGACCAGATCGGTTGCGCCCAGGGCCGCAGCCATCTCGAACTTGTCCGGGTTCAGGTCTATCGCGAAGATCCTCTCCGCCTTGGCCATTACCGCCCCCTGGATGACGGACAGGCCGATACCACCGAGCCCGAATACAGCCACCGATGCTCCCGGCCGTACCTTGGCGGTGTGCAGTACGGCGCCGATCCCGGTCGTGATCCCACAGCCCAGAAGACACACTTTGTCCAGCGGCGCTGAAGGATTGATCTTCGCGACCGCGATCTCCGGCAGCACCGTGTATTCGGAGAAGGTGGAGGTGCCCATGTAGTGGTGGATCATCCTGCCGTTGGATGAGAAGCGGCTGGAGCCGTCGGGCATCAGTCCCTGCCCCTGGGTCACCCGGATCGCCTGGCAGAGATTGGTTCTTCCGGAAGTACAGAAACTGCACTCCCTGCACTCGGGTGTGTACAGGGGGATCACGTGATCTCCGGGCTTCAGGCCCGTAACACCCTCTCCGATCTCGACGACTACAGCGCCACCTTCGTGACCGAGTATCGACGGGAACAGGCCCTCGGGGTCGGCACCTGAGAGTGTAAATGCATCTGTATGGCAGACACCCGTGGCCACAGTCTGAAGCAGCACTTCGCCGGCGCGCGGACCGGACACATCGACAAGCTCTATCTCCAGCGGACGCCCCGCCTCCCAGGCCACTGCGGCTCTTGCCTTCATCGCATCCTCCCAATCCAGAATCTGATCGCGCCGCCGGCGGGCGGCGTATCTGGATACATGATAGACCAGCAGCGATGCGCTGGTGCCAATGTCGGAAACGGCCTCTGGATTATGCTGTAGACAGCGGTCTATAGTGCTAACAGGTACTGATCCAGGAACAGACGATGGTTGCCGAACCCAAGACCCTTATCGAAGAGGAAGAAATCCGCCAGATGGAGGCTCTTTTCGAGGCTCAGAGAACGGCATTCGCGGCCGATCCCATGCCGGAAGCGAATCGCAGGCGCGAGCACCTCAAACGATTGTCCGACGTGCTGGTGGCGAACAAGGAGCGGCTGGCCGAGGCGATAAGTGACGATTTCGGCAACCGCTCCCGCCACGAGACCTACGCCGAACTGCTCGGTAGTATTCAGGGTATCCACTACGCGCGTCGGCACGTCCGCCGCTGGATGCGCCCGTCGCGTCGCCGCGCAGGCCTGCTGCTGGCCACCACGAGCTGCAAGGTTGTTTATCAGCCCAAGGGCGTCGTCGGTGTCATCGTGCCCTTCAACTATCCGCTGGTCTTGTCGATTGGTCCGCTGGCCTGCGCGCTGGCGGCCGGCAATCGTGTCATCCTGAAGATGTCGGAGGAGACCCCCCGGATCGGTCAGGTACTCAGGCAGGTTCTGGCCTCGGTGTTCGACGATGAACAGGTGGCAGTCGTGCTCGGCGAAGTCGAGGTCGGCAAAGCATTCTCCCGGCTGCCCTTCGACCACATGCTGTTCACGGGGTCGACCGAAGTCGGCAGGCACATCATGAGGGCCGCAGCGGACAATCTGACGCCGGTTACGCTGGAACTGGGCGGCAAATCGCCGACCCTGATCGGTAATGACGTCCCCATGTCGATGGCCGCCGAGCGCATTTGTTTCGGCAAGGCGCTCAATTCCGGGCAGTCCTGCGTGGCGCCGGACTACGTTCTTTGTCCGGCCGGGCGAGTGGACGAGTTCGTTGCGGCGATGTCAGTGACGTTTCGCAATATGTACCCACAGCTTCATGAGAATGTGGACTACACCTGCGTCATCAACGATCGTCACTTCAAACGCCTGGCGGATCACCTGGATGACGCGCGCTCCAGAGGCGCACAAGTGATAGAGCTCAGCAGTGACGGTGGCGGTGCGTCGGCCGAGACGCGCAAGATGCCGCTGTATCTGATCAAGGGCGCGAACAGTGAGATGACGGTCATGCAGGAAGAGATTTTCGGACCCCTCTTGCCGATCATTACCTACGACAACCTGGATGAGGCGCTGCGTTTCATCAACGACCGCCCACGGCCACTGGCTCTCAATCTTTTCGAGACGGATGCCGCGCGGCGCAACCACATCATCGAGGCCACCCACTCCGGCGGCGTCTGCGTCAATGACGCAATCACCCATTTTCTGGCAGAAGACCTGCCGTTCGGGGGCGTCGGCGATTCCGGCATGGGGCACTACCATGCGCGCGAGGGTTTTCTCACTTTCTCGCACCACAAGGCAGTGCTGTCGCGTCCCCGCATAAATACTGCCCGGGTGCTCTACGCCCCGCATGGCGGCTGGCTGCAGAACCTGCTGTATCGTCTGTTCCTGCGATAGGGGGATCCGATAGCGCCTGAAAAGGGACCGGGATGACGTCCAATCGTGATGAGACGGACAGCGCACGTCGTTTGCGCGAGCAGCTGGCGGTACTGCGCAGAGAAGCGGAACACAACGAATCTATTCTCAGGCGGGCGCAGGCAAGGGAGATAAACCTGCTGCAGGCCGGCTCCATCGTAGCCCTGTTCGACGAGATCGTGGACGGTTTGCGACAGTCACACGGGCTCGAAGCGGTGACGCTGGTGCTGCTGGACCCGGACAGCGAGATCCGTCACCTGGCCATGGGCGAGAAATTTGACCCCATGGGGCGGCCTGAGGTGCAGTTCGTGGACAACCTGGTCGGAATGGCCCCCCAGTTTGCGACGCTCTATCGACCCTGGCTCGGACCATACATCGGCGCCGATCATCGTCTGCTGTTTCCGGCAACTGACGGACTGGGTTCTCTGGCGATGTTGCCCTTGCGCCGCAAGGATCGACTTCTGGGTAGTCTGAATATGGGTAGTGCCGATGATCGCCGGTTCACCCGTCACCACGGCACCGACTTCCTGGACCATCTGGCGAACGTCACCGCGGTCTGCCTGGAGAATGCGATAAATCGTGCACGTTTGTTCCGCAGCGGTATCACGGACGTCCTGACCGGCTGGAACAACCGGCGCTACCTGCAGAGTCGGTTGGCCGAAGAGCTGGCACGCGCACAACGGATGACGACTCCTCTGGCCTGCTTGTTGATCGACGTGGACCACTTCAAGCGAGTCAATGATACCTACGGGCACCTTGCGGGCGATGAGGTCCTGCGGGAGATCGCCGATCGCGTCGAGGGCGAAGTCAGGGCCAGCGACGTTGCTGCTCGTTACGGTGGAGAAGAGTTCGCATTGCTGTTGCCGGAGACCCAGGCGCGCGACGCGGTTCGTCTGGCGGATCGGATACGCCAGGCCGTCTCCAGGGCTCCGATCGTGGTGGACGCAGACACGCACATAGTCGCGACGGTCTCGATCGGTATTTCATCCGTGACGCCGCCTGCCGGCATGACCGATCTGAAGAGCCTGGGTGAGCAGCTGATAGCCGAGGCGGATGTGCAGATGTATCGGGCGAAGAACAGCGGCAGGGACTCGGTCAGCTGGGAAGGAGCCTGACGGCGAGGCCAGCTCTCCGGCGACCGGATTACCCACTCAGCCGGGCAGACGCTGTCTACGAATCAGGACGAGAAACAATGGCACCCCGATGACCGCCGTGAGGGCCCCGACCGGCAGCTGGCGAGGGGCGAACAGGCTTCGCGCCAGGGTGTCTGCGATCACCAGCAGGCTGCCACCGGCGAGTGCCGCGGCGGGCAGGAGGATGCGGTGGTCCGAACCGGTGAATGTCCGTACCAGGTGCGGGATGACCAGGCCAACGAAACCGATGCTGCCGGCCGTCGTCACCGCAACCGCTGTCAGAAGCGAACTCGATAGATAGACGCCCACTCTCAATGGCTTCACCGAGACGCCCAGCGAAAGCGCTTGCAGATCCCCCCTCGAGAGGATATTGAGGTGTCTCGCCGCGAGGACGCCGGCGATCGTTGTCGCCAAAAGAAGCAGCAATGGCCCCTCCGGGTTCTCCGCGAACGAGAGATCTCCCATAAGCCAGAACAACATCCCCCTGAGGCTGGAATCCGGCCCCAGCGCCAGCATCAGGCTTATCAAGGCCGCGAAACCGGCCGCCAGTACCACGCCCGTCAACAGCAGTCGCAGCGGGGTCCACCCTGCCGGGCCGCTGGCAGAAACCATGAAAACCATCAGCGTTGCACCCAGGGCGCCCACGAACGCTGCGACGTCCACAAACAGACCGCCGAGCCCTATCATCAGCGCCATCAGGGCACACACGGCGGCACCCCCGGAAACTCCCAGCACATAAGGGTCAGCCAGTGGATTGCGCAGCAAGACCTGCATCAGCGCGCCAGCGACCGCCAGCAGGCCACCGACGGCGAATGCCGACAGCGCTCGCGGCAACCTCAGTTCGGCGACCAGTGTCCTCGGCAAGTCGTCTTCATTGCTGGTCAGCCCGGCCCAGACTTCGGCGACGCTGAGATCGACGCTGCCAACAGCCAGCGCGAACGTGATGGCGCCAACGGCAACCGCGACGAGCCCAAGCAAGGTCAGCGCTACATGCTGTTTTCGCAACTCTGGTTCCTTCGTTTGACTTGTGTCGCCAGTGACTGGCCGCGGTGAACAAGAAGTTATCACGACGCCGACCCGAGGTGCTGTTGTCGGCTTCGCGGCGTTTGTGAAAGAATGAATCCAACGGGAAGGATTAACGCCGAATGGCAGATTTCATAGACGAGGAAGGTTATCGGGCAAACGTCGGAATAATACTGACCAACGGCAGCGCCAGAGTTTTCTGGGCCGGCCGGGCCGGGCGTGACGGTTGGCAGTTTCCGCAGGGTGGTATCCGCCCGGGAGAGTCGGCCACAGCTGCCATGTTCCGGGAGCTGAACGAGGAGATTGGTCTGGAGTCCGACGACGTCGAGATAGTGGGCAGCACCAGGGGCTGGCTGCGTTATCGCCTGCCCAGGCGCTATGTGCGGCGTCATAGCTCGCCGCTGTGCGTCGGCCAAAAGCAGCGTTGGTTCATGCTGCGTCTGTTGTCCGCAGAGTCGCGGGTGCGCTTCGACACTACCAGTCATCCGGAGTTTGATCGCTGGCGATGGGTCGACTACTGGCACCCCGTTCGGGAGGTCATCTATTTCAAACGACGGGTATATCGCAAGGCGCTCGAGGAACTCGGGCAACTCGCCTTTGCCGACGGCCCACCGCCGTGCCCGGCTCCGAGACGCCGCAGCAAGTCGGCAGACTGACCTCCCAAGGCACGTCAGCGGGATGCCTGACAGAAGATGAAGACACCCCTGGTCGTCAAGGCTCGTCCTCCGCCGAAGACGCGGATCGCCCTGCTGGCAGCTATCGGCCTGGGCCTACTCTCTATCTGGGGCATCTTCGAGTGGGGTCGCCGGGCCGGCGGTTTCGATATGCTGGAGGCTGGCCAGGCGCGCCAATCTCTTGCCGAGCAAATCCTGACGCTGCAGTCTGAAAATGAAGAGCTGCGAAGGGCACTCGCGCTGATGCGTGCGGCTGACGGAGTGGACCGGGAGGCTTACCGGCGCGTGGCTCGTGAGTTGGACGACCTGCAGTCGCAGATCGCCGAGCTCAATGAAGAACTGGCTTTCTATCGCGGCATCATGACACCGGCCGAAGGCCAGGCGGGTCTGCAGGTGCAGACTGTGCAGATAGTGCCGGTGGATGGGCATCGGGCCTACCAGTTGCGTCTGATCCTGGTCCAGGCGGGCCGCAACGACCGCCAGGTGTCCGGCACATTATCGGTCGCGGTTGCTGGCGAGGGGCCGGAGGGAGCCAGGACCCTGGCGCTCCAGGACCTAAGCGATTCCACCGAGGGTCTCGCGTACGCCTTTCGCTATTTTCAGGTTCTTGAACAGGAGATCATGTTGCCTGAGTTGTTCCTGGCAGAGAGGGTGGATGTGCGGATCAGACCCAAAGGCAGGGGCCAGGGAGCGGCCGAGGTGTCATTCCCCTGGCTTCTCAAGGAGTACTAGGCAGCCACGATGTTCAGCAGAAGGGACAAGGCACGCAGCGAGATCAACACGCTTGTTGGCTCCCGCACCCGAATCGTGGGGGATGTTGACTTTGAGGGCGGCCTGCATCTTGACGGTCAGGTGTATGGAAACATCAGAGGAATAGAGGGCTCTGAGGCGATACTGACCGTCGGCCCCGACGGCGTGGTCGAGGGCAGCGTTGAAGTGGATCAGGTGGTGTTGGACGGTACAGTCCGCGGCGATGTCGTGGCCAGTGACCGGGTGGAACTCGGCGCGGCGTCCCGGGTCATGGGCAACGTCGTCTACAAAGTCATCGAGATGGCCAGCGGAGCCGAAGTCAACGGAAACCTCATCCATCACGACTCAGCACAGCCGCAATACGACGATGATTAGGGCCCACGCGACCCAGGAAAGCGTCCTCCCCGGGCGCCGTGGCTTCACTGGAAGACCGATTAGCCGGTAGAATCAGAACGACTGTAGACAAATGTTGGACACTATGGATTCGACAAACGACACAATGCATACGCCGCCGGCCCCGCTCGTGTTTACCGATGCGGCCGCGACCAAGGTGGCTCAACTGCTCTCCGAGGAAGAGAATTCGGAGCTGAATCTCCGCGTCTTTATCTCCGGAGGCGGCTGCTCCGGGTTCCAGTACGGCTTCACTTTCGATGAGAAGGTAGAAGAGGGCGACACCCGGATCGAGAACCGCGGCGTGACTTTGCTGGTGGACCCGATGAGCGTCCAGTACCTCATGGGGGCCGAGATCGACTACCGTGATGATCTCGAAGGAGCGCAGTTTGTCATCCGCAACCCCAACGCCACCACCACCTGCGGTTGCGGATCCTCGTTCTCCGTCTGAATCCGAAAGGATCCGACCGGACGCAGATCAGGGAGATCACGGCCAGATTATCGCGGCCGTAGATCTCGGCTCCAACAGTTTCCACATGATCGTGGGTCGGCTGCAGCAGGGCCGGCTATCCATCCTGGACAGAATCCGCGAGATGGTGAGGCTCGGCGCAGGCCTCGGTGATGATGGCCGGCTGTCTGCAGAAGCCTCGGAACGCGCCCTGGCATGCCTCAGCCGCTTTGCAGAGAGGCTTGACAGCCTGCGCGCGGGCAGCGTCAGGGCTGTGGGCACGAATACGCTTCGCAAGACCCGTGACCGGATGGAGTTCCTGACACAAGCATCCCGGGTGCTCGGCCATCCTATCGACGTTATTTCCGGAGTTGAGGAGGCGCGGCTGGTCTATCTGGGCGCCGCGCACAGTCTTCCCGGGGATCCTGCGAACAGGCTGGTCGTCGACATCGGTGGTGGCAGCACCGAACTCATCGCCGGCAGTGGATACACTGCGGAACGCCTTGAAAGCCTCTACATGGGATGCGTCAGCGTCAGTACCCGCTTTTTTCCCGAGGCGCGCGTGACGGCCAAGCGGTTCCGCCTGGCACGGCTCGCTGCTCGCCAGGAACTCGCGCCGGTAGCGGAACAGTTCCGTGGCGCAGGATGGGAGCGTGCCTACGGTACCTCGGGCACCATCCGCGCTACCGCGAAGTTGCTGGTAGATGACGACAATCCATCCGGGATCATCACTCGCGAGGGACTGGAGAGACTGCAGGCGGATGTCATCAACTGCAGAAATCTCAACAAGAAACGGCCCGCTGGTCTGAGCGAAGATCGGGCGCCTGTCTATCCAGGCGGGCTTGCCATCATCACGGAAGTCTTCGATGCGCTGGGAATAGAATCGATGATGGCTGCTGACGGGGCGCTCCGGGAAGGCTTGTTGTTCGATCTCCTGGGTCGGTTGACGGACGAAGACGCCCGGCAGCGAAGTGTCCAGTCGCTGCAGAACCGGTTCCATGTTGATCTGTCACAGGCTGCCAGAGTCGAAGCAGTGGTCCTGGATTTTCTGCGCCAGGTGACGCAGGCATGGGGACTCGAGGGGCAGTTGTCCCGGCAGCTCGTCGCCTGGGCGGCCCGGTTACACGAGATCGGTCTTGATATCGCCCACGCACAGCATCATCGCCATGCTGCCTACCTGCTCCGGCACGCCGACCTGGCGGGCTTCTCTGCCGGCGAACAACGGCTCCTGTCCGCTTTGGTCGGCAATCATCGCCGGCGCTTGCGCCCTGAGCTGATGGAGGGTCTGCCCTCATCATGGACCGTGCGCGCGCGCCGTCTGGCGGTGCTGCTGCGACTCGCGGTCCTACTGTGTCGGAGTCGTTCGGAAACGCCTCTGCCCCCGATAACCCTGACGGCCAGAGCGAAATCGCTGACGCTGGAGTTTCCTGGCGATTGGCTGGAGGCTCACCAACTGACATTGGCGGATTTGCGACAGGAGGCCAGGTACCAGGCCGCGTCAGGGTTGAGACTCCGGTATCGCTGACAGCGAGGCGCTTGTCAGCCAGGATAGATGGCGCCGAGCACGACTTCGCGAGTCGCGCCGGTGACCGCTGGCAGGTTACCGGGCAGGTTATTCATCGTTCGATGTGCGAGCCACCCGAAAGCAGCCGCTTCTACCCAATCGACCCCGATGCCGAGGCTCTCGGTAGTCTCCAGACGCCAGTCCGGCAGCCTGTCCGACAGTCGCTGCATGAGGGCGCGGTTGTGTGCGCCGCCGCCGCAGACGTAAAGGCCACCCGGCTCCGGTGCAGCCAGTTCGAGAGCACCGGCTACGGTGGTCGCGGTGAGTTCACAGAGCGTCGCCTGAATGGCTGCCGGTGATAGAGGCGTCTCGACGCTATCAAGCCGGTGCTGGAGCCATGTGAGATGAAAGTCTTCTGGTCCGGTGCTTTTCGGCGGCGGTCGCAGAAAGTATTCGTGCTCGAGAAGCACCTCCAGCAAACGGCTGTCGCAGGCAGCCGATGCGCCCCACTCGCCGTCCTTGTCATACGGTTGCCCCTGGGTTCTGCGCGTCCACGCATCCATCAGGTTGTTTCCGGGGCCGGTATCGAAGCCGATTACATCCATCCCCGGCAGCAACAGCGTCAGGTTGGCGATGCCGCCGATGTTTAGCACGGCCCTTGGCTCGTCGGGAGTGCTGAAAACAGCGTGATGGAAAGCTGGAACGAGCGGCGCGCCCTGACCGCCAAGGGCTACGTCACGGCGTCGAAAATCTGCGACGGTCGTTATGCCCGTGTCGCTCGCTATCACGTTCGGATCGCCGATCTGCAACGTGAAGGGCCATTCCCCATGAGGAGAGTGCAACAATGTTTGCCCATGGCTGCCGATCGCGCTGATGGATCCGGGTTGCCGGCCTGCCTTGTCAATCAACGCCAGCGCGGCTGATGAGAATGCGCGGCCGAGCGCTGCGTCCAGTTCACCGACCTCAGTCAGGTCGACAAGCTCCGGGTGCTCGACGATGCGACGCAGGATCTGCAGGGGGCCTTCGGGGATCGGATGAGAGTGAGTTGCGTCGATCCGGACCCGAGGGCCGTCAATCTCCACAAGCACAGCATCGATGGCATCCATGGAAGTGCCAGAGATGAGGCCAATGAAAGACTCGGTCACGCTGGTGCCCCGCGGAGACGGCCCTCAACCGGGGTCGGAGCGCGCTCAGTCGAGTTGGGCAAGGCGGGTCTCGCTGATCGCGTCGAGTTGAGCAACCAGCGGCCGGGTGGCCTCCAGGAATGCCTCGCGATACTTGGGAGAAACGGGTTCCGCCTCCGGCAAAGGCACCGTCCGCGGATTGCGATGGACGCCATTGAGCCGATACTCATAGTGCAGGTGGGCCGCGGTGGCCAGACCGGTGGATCCGACATAGCCGACGATCTGCCCCTGACGGACGCGACTCCCCTTGTTCCTTCCGCGGGCGAACCTGGAAAGGTGGGCGTAGAGCGTCGTGATGTTGCCGCCATGCTGGATGATGACGCAGTTGCCATAACCGCCGTTGCGACCCCGAAAGATTATCCGGCCGTCGCCAGCGGCCTTGATCGGCGTGCCCTTGGGCGCAGCATAATCCACCCCCTTGTGTGGACGCCTGGTCTTGAGGACCGGGTGCAGCCGATTCGGATTGAAGTTGGAGCTGACCCGGGAGAAGTCCAGAGGTGCCCGCAGGAATGCCTTGCGCACGCTGAGCCCATCGGGCGTGTAATAGTCCACTCTGCCCTCGGGATCCTCGAAGCGCAGGGCCCGATACACACGGCCCTGATTTACGAATTCGGCAGCCAGAATGTCGCCGTCTCGCAACCGCTCTCCGTCCTGCCAGACTTCCTGGTAGACCAGCGAGAAGCTGTCTTGCTTGCGGATTTCGAGGGCGAAGTCGACGTCCCATGCGAATACCCCGGCCAGGTTCATGATCAGCGTGTCGGACATGCCGGCTTCCGCGCCGGCCTCGAACAGCGAGGTCTCGATTTCCCCTTGCGCGAATGAAGCTCGGTGCTCGACCGGGTTGGCCATGAATTCCACGTCATAAGCGTCGTCGGCACGGGCGATCCGCATCGTGAGTTCCTCGCTCAGAGAGCGAGACAACGCGAGGACCCTCTCGCCGTCGTGGTTCACTTCGATTTTGTCGCCCGGCTTGATCATTGCCAGGGCGTTTCTGGCCTCCTTGAGGTCCAGCATCAAAGCGAGATCCGCGACGCTCAGTCCGTGCCTGCGAAACAGGCGATCGAGGTTGTCGCCCGGCTTGACTTCGACGACCAGATTTTCCCCTGCTGCGGGCAACTGCGGATCAGGCGGCTGTTCCACCAGCTGCTCAATGCCGGGTTCCCGGGCACTGACTGGCTCGGCTGGTTCCGCGGGCATCGGGACCACCTGAGGCTGAGGCTCGGCCGCTGCCGTTTCGCTGTCCTGCTCCGGCGCTACGACCGCAACACCGCCATCGGTCGCTGTGTCCTGGCCGGGCAGCTTTAGTCTCACGCGCTTGAGGCCGGTGTCGGGCGAGGGTATGTTCTGCTCAACTGCCGGGTCGTCGACGGGCCTGGAACCTTCCGGCAGCGACAGAAGAAGAATTCCCAAGGGCGCTAGCGCGACGACAGCAAGCAACTTCCAACGGAGTTTAGACGCAGCACCCGCCCGGGGTCTGTCAGGCTTGTAATCGTGCTTGAGCTGGCTCTTTACTCGACCCATGTACCAATTCTCTGCAAAATTGGACATAAGTTAGCTGGAGACATCCAGTCGGTCAATGCAAGGACTCCTGTTTTTCGGCTCGTAGTTTTTTAGGAGAACCAATGGCTTCCGTTCGGGACCAGATGGAGGAACTTAAGAGGGGTGCAGACGAGGTCCTGATTGAGGCGGAACTCGAGGAGCGCCTCAAGGCGGGCCAAAGGCTCCGGATCAAGGCCGGATTCGACCCGACCGCCCCGGATCTGCATATCGGTCATACGGTTCTTATCAACAAAATGCGCCAGTTTCAGGGATTCGGGCATGAGGTCGTATTCCTGATCGGCGACTTCACCGGAATGATCGGCGACCCCTCGGGCAAGAATGCAACCCGCCCGCCGCTAAGCCGCGATGACGTCATTGAGAACGCGCAGACCTACGAGCAGCAGATCTACAAGATTCTCGATCCCGAGAAGACTCTGATCATGTTCAACTCGAGCTGGATGAGCGGCATGGACGCAGCCGGGCTCATCCAGCTGGCGTCCCGACAGACGGTCGCGCGGATGCTGGAGCGCGACGATTTCAACAAGCGTTACGCCGGCAACCAGCCGATCGCGATTCACGAATTCCTCTATCCACTGGTGCAGGGTTACGACTCGGTCGCAATGAAGGCCGATGTTGAGCTCGGCGGTACCGATCAGAAATTCAATCTGCTTGTCGGGCGGCAACTTCAGCAGTCCTACGGCCAGGCTCCGCAGGTCGTCATAACCATGCCATTGCTGGAGGGACTGGACGGCGTCCAGAAGATGTCAAAGTCCCTCGGTAATTACGTCGGCATCACGGACCCCGCCGCGGAGATGTTTGGAAAACTGATGTCGATCTCTGACGACCTGATGTGGCGATACTTCGAGTTGCTCAGCTTTCGCCCTGCCCGGGAACTGAAGAATTTGCGTCGGGACGTAGACGAGGGAAGGAATCCCAGAGACGTCAAGTTCGAGCTGGCCGGGGAGATTGTCACCCGGTTCCATGACCAGCGGGCCGCTGAGGCCGCTCATCAGGAGTTCGTGGCGAGGTTCCAGAAAGGCGGGCTTCCTTCCGACATTCCGGAGGCCAGGATCGAGGCTGGACCCGCCGGTGTCATGATCGGAGAAGTCCTCACGTCTGCCGGCCTCTCGGCGAGTAATTCAGAGGCCTTCCGCATGATCAAGCAGGGCGCCGTCAGGGTCGACGACCAGAAAGTGGAAGACCGGGCGCTCCAGCTGCAGGGCGGCCACAGCTATGTCGTTCAGGTTGGCAAGCGTCGTGTTGCCAGGGTCGTCATCGATTGATCGGCTACCCCGCACGGCAAATACAGGAACCCAAGCACCGGCGATAGCCGGCAAAATCGATAAGGAGCAAGCAATGATTCGCAAAGCCGTAGCAACGATCGTCGCAGCCCTGGTGGCTACCAGTACGATGGCGATGGATCAGGAGAAGGCCGAGAAGGTCACAGAGGTCCGTCAGGCGGTGCTGGAGGTCGTCGGCTGGAACATCGGCCCCATGGCCGGAATGATCAAGGAGCGTATTCCATACGATCGTGAGATCTTCCGGCGCAATGCGGGGCGCATCGCGTTCATGCTCGAGATGGTCCCCGAGGCGTTTGGGCCGGATACCCGCGAGGCCGTCCTGGAGACCGAGGCGCTGGACGTGATCTGGGAGGACTTCGACGAATTCCGTGATCTTGCCGGCAAGGCTCGTGACAAGGCTGCGGCTCTGGAGGCGACGGCCGGCTCCGGAGAGTTCGCGCAGGTTCAGGCAGCTTTCCTGGAGATGGGTGAGGCGTGCAAGGCCTGTCATGACAAATTCAGGGAAGAAGACTGACTGATTAGAAAAAGTCGTCAGGATCCGGGGCGGGTGCTGCGGTCACTATCAGCCAGACGCTCGCCGCTGACGCTGCCAGCAGGATGACGGCAAGGATGACGCGCTGACTGGAGATAGCCTTGTCGCCTCCCGCCAGCGCTGCCGGCATTGAGCCCGTGAGCATCGGGCCGACCAGGTTTCTCCTCCAGCGCATCCAGTACTTGGCCATGACCGCCAGGTGCACAGCGATGAGAGTCAGCAACACGTTGAAGTTGCCTGCATGCAGGGCTTCCATCCTGTCAGTCAGGGCCGTTGGGGCGGCCGCGTGCCAGGGGCCCGAATAGAGGATTTCGTCGCTGTTGAACAAACCGCTGACGGCCTGCACGGCCACTGCCACCAGTATGACGATGACCGCCCATCCACCGATAGGGCTGTGTCCGGCGGCGGCCGGAGGATTTCCTTTTAGCCACAATGACAGGTAGCGCAGAGTGGGACCTGGCGCGGTCAGGAACTGGCTGAATCTCGCGTAGCGTGGCCCGACGAGCCCCCAGGCCAGTCTGAATATGACCAGCGTCAGGGCCAGGTAACCCAGCCTCATGTGCCACTCCATCCACGCCAGCCCGAGTTCGTGCGTGATCCAGCTCCCGACAAGGGACAGGACCAAGGCCCAGTGAAAAACCCGTGTGGGCAGGTCCCAGACGGTGATCTGATCGTTTGAGTTGGGAGGTTCTCGGACCATCGTTTCCTGGA
>Ga0316191_10000646_pt1 | contig 22870 bp, 22 predicted proteins | sample Eddworburr2cm_MG_FD_204928 | JGI IMG/M metagenome (GOLD analysis project Ga0316191, IMG submission 204928) | Coastal sediment microbial communities from Maine, United States - Eddy worm burrow 2 cm | ecosystem: Environmental > Aquatic > Marine > Coastal > Sediment | place: USA: Maine... | reverse complement strand
GCTGCAATAAACGAACACGCACATGTTTGGCACTAAACCCAGTCAACGATTCCATATCTACAGCTTCGTCTGCCAAGACCACTGGCGTTGCATATTCCTGTTTGAATTTCAGGGTTAAACTGTTTGCTGCAAACGATGCTTGCGGTGCACGCACTTGCCCTAGCTCAACTTCCAAACTTAAATCTTCAAACACTTTTGCTTTGAGACTCAATCCCACATCAGCGAGTAAACCACCACCTGTGTCCACAGCACCCCCACCCGCTACGCCTGCCGAAATCGAAACGGATGTCTGAAGTGATTCGTTGATATCATAAAACAAACCTGCGCCCAGTAAGATTTGCATATAACCATTGCTATGCCCTTGCATTGCGCCTTCTGCTTCGATATTCACAAAAGAAAAATTATTAACTTGATGCGCCCATTCAACGCCCACCAAACCAAGGCTTGCATACTGCGCACCACCGGCAGCATTGCTTACCCCTGAATGCACATCATATTTGCGGTACACCATTCCAAATTCATGGGCACTTAAATTACGGAAGTTCTCAATACTGTTTTCTTCAACCAAAGGCCACCAACTTGATGCAACTAAAGTATAGAAATTATAGGCATACGACATATACCCTTGCCCACTTTTGACATGCCCATTGGGGAAATTCACATGACTTACACCAAGACCCACGTCACCAACACCCGATTCATAAACCAAACCAAGGTGTTCGCGTAACATCAACCCACCACCTTGGAGCTGATACCCTCCATGACCACCACCAGCACCAACGAATATCCCAGCATGTCCCGTAAGGCTTTCGGAAATATCAAACGCTGCATCGCTAGCAAACCCAAGCGTAATAAAACCGCCTCGCTCACCAGTCATGGTGCCATAAGCTGCTGCACCCACTGAAAGCCAAGGAAGCTGCTCTACTTCAAATAACAACTGACCCCCCAGTAAACCCATGGTCTCATTGTTAAATTCATCCAGAGTAAGTGTCTCAAAACTAAACAACATTTGCGCTGGCGTCGCACTCGTGGAGAAATCATCTGATGCATGAGCTGCATCTGCCAGTAAAGGAAATAAAAATAATATTAAATGTATAAAAACTTTTTTCATGGTGGCGAAGATTAGCAGAAAAATCGTATGTTGTTGTACTTTAGCATTTAAAGGGCATAGTGCCGCCTCCAAAGCGAACGTTTACGTTTCATTGCCTGGTCAATCACTGACACTAAGCACACTGGAAAATCAAATGGAAAACCGTTGCATCAACTCGTCAGTGAGTCTTTATCCCGATGCAATCACATAAAAAAAACAATACATGTTATTTACAGAACTCGGATTATCGAAAGAAATCCTTACAGCCGTCCACGATGAAGGCTACACCACACCCACCCCTGTCCAAGCCCAAGCTATCCCCGTCATTTTAGATGGTCGCGATGTCCTTGCTGGCGCACAAACTGGCACAGGCAAAACTGCAGGATTTACTCTACCCATGTTGCATCTAATGCAACAAGGTCGCCCGGAGCGTCATCAACAACATCACATCCGCGCTTTGGTGCTTACGCCTACCCGTGAGCTAGCAGCGCAAGTTGGTGAAAGCATTCAGACCTATGGTAAGAATTTACCCCTTCGCTCTACCATTGTATTTGGTGGTGTAGGCATCAACCCTCAAATCGACAAGCTTAAACATGGCGTAGACATTCTTGTGGCCACCCCTGGTCGCCTTCTTGATTTGGTAGGGCAAGGTAAAGCTGATTTGAAACACGTAGAATTTTTCGTTCTCGATGAAGCCGATCGTATGTTAGACATGGGGTTTATCCATGACATCCGCAAAGTTTTAAAAATATTGCCCAAGCAACGTCAAAACCTGCTTTTCTCAGCAACCTTTTCTGAAGAGATTAAAAAACTAGCCAGCGGATTTTTACGCAACCCCATATATATTGAGGTAGCTCGTAATGAAACTGCTCATCAGGTCACCCAAGTGGTTCACCCTGTCAACAAATCCAAAAAACGCGCTTTGATTTCCAAGCTTATTTCAGAGGGTAACTGGCGTCAGGTATTGGTGTTCACAAAAACCAAACATGGTGCCAACCGCTTGACCAAACAGTTGGGTGATGATGGCATCCAAGGTGCAGCAATTCATGGCAATAAAAGTCAGACTGCACGCACCAAAGCTTTGGCAGGATTTAAAGATGGGAGCGTACGTGTACTTGTCGCCACTGACATCGCCGCTCGTGGCCTAGACATCGACCAACTTCCCCATGTTATCAACTATGAACTACCGAATGTACCTGAAGATTATGTACATCGCATCGGCCGCACTGGTCGCGCTGGAAATTCTGGCGAAGCAATGTCGCTGGTAAGCCCTGATGAAAGCAAATTGCTTCGTGATATTGAGCGTTTAATCAAAGCTGAAATCCCCAAAGTGGTAATTGAAGGTTTTGAAGTAACTCATGAAGAAGAAACGGTTGAACCCAAACGCCCACATAACAATCAGCGTCGTCGCAAGCCTAGCAGCATTCGAAAACCGCAAGGTAATAAAACTAGTCCACGGGGGTCCAATCGAAGAACGACTGGCAGAAAATCACCTGTAAAAAGATAAGTGCACACTAAACAACTGACTTACTGTAAAATCAGGTATCTTTTCTAGTATAGTGTTCTATGTCTTTGTTCACTTTTTTTAAACAACTCGGGCAGTAACCATGACTAAACTGAGCTTCAGAATGTGCATCTATGTATGTCTCCATTTGATGCCATTCGCCAGCTGAATCCATCACTTTCTTGCAATAAGAACATGTAGTTATCGTTCCTTCCAAAACTTTAATTCTTGTCATTGCTTCTTGAAGTTCCTGATTTTGTTTATGAAGCTGTTCATTGATCTGTTTTGCAACCCTCATTTGCTTTAAAGCAAAAACAAGCATACAGGTTGAAAAAACCATTGCAGAGGCAACAAGCTCATCGATTTCAAAAGCCTCATATTCCTTTGAAATCACTACGATTTGTTCAAGTACATCAAATTGAGCAAAAACAAAAAATGAGCCTATTGTAATGGCTAAAATAATGAGCAGGTCAGTTTTGGTGCTTGTTCCATACATTGGGGTTACCTCATCACCCCCCCCTCCGGTTACTGATTACAGTATTATTGTAGACTATGACTTGGAGAAAGCAAAAAATATTGATAGCTATAACGTGCCTCTCAAAGCTATATTCCTTTCCTTAATCACGATGCACATTTAATTCTTCACCTGATGTTTTAAACAAAGTCCAGTTTTTTTAGCCTGAATTACCTATGATAATCTACACGTGCCGTTTCTGTCTTTTATTCTGCCCTTGTGCTGAAGTCTTGTCTTCTCTGCCACCCTTGTTGGATATGGCATTGTCATAAGCATAGGGCTTAAGAAAGTTGGGAATTTTTCTCCCTTCAAGTTTTAAAAGGTCCTGAAGAAGCAAGTCCGCGGTTGCTTTGTCTTCGGCTGATTGAACTTCCACACGATAGCGGAACAACAATTCGGCAAGTCGCTCAAGCGAAATTTTCCAAGTGCTCTGGGTTTGTTCAAAAACCCAAAGGGAAAAAGCAAAGAAATGTTTGAACACATCACCATCTTGCCAAAGCAGAATAATGCTTTGTTTAAAATTGCCGCTGTTGTAATAGAGGTTCCAAAAGCGGGCAAAACGTTTCATTTTCTGAATATCGTCAAAACTTAAATCATTGTTTTTGAGAATGTCATAGGGTGGCAAATCTGAATAAATCATGCCGTACTGTTTATCGTGTCGCTCAAGTGTGGTGCCAGCGAGTTTTTTGAGAATGCCAATCTGAATTTCAGAATGGGTCATGCTGCACAGTTTATTCAAACCCTGGCCAAAGCTTTCAAAATCCTCACCGGGTAACCCCACAATCAAATCAAGGTGCATATGTGCGTTGGTTTCTTGCTCTAAAAATAGAATATTCTGCTCTATTTTACCTAACTTCAGATTGCGATGAATATTTTTTGCCACCTCAAGATTTAAGGTCTGGATGCCTATTTCTAATTGCAAGGAGGCTGGCGCAAATTGTGTCATACGTTCTTTTAAGGCATCAGGAAAATGATCGGGAATCACCTCAAAATGCACAAAATAGGACTTGGGTTTGGATAAAAAGAAGTCCAGCAGTTGGGAAGCGATTTTGACATTGAGATTAAATGTACGGTCGATAAATTTATAATTCCGAACACCACGCTGCCATAGTTTTTCTAAGGCCGCCAAAAATCTATCCGTGTCAAAATTGCGTACCTTCTCGTCAATCGACGACAAACAAAACTCACATTGAAAAGGACAACCACGGGACGCTTCAACATAAATGTAACGATTGTCCACATCTTCTTCAGTATAATAGTCATAGGGTATCTTAATGGCATTGATGTCAGGCAATGGTGCTTTGAAAATACGCTCTGAAGGTGGTAAGCCAGATAACAACGCCTTAGTTAGCTGATAAAATGCCAAATCACCCTCACCCTGAATGATATAGTCCGCAGCATCGAAGCTCACCCGCATAGGTAAATAACTCACTTCAGGTCCACCCAAAACCACAATGGTCTCTGGTGACACTTTTTTAAGCGTGGCCACAAGCTCAGCACATTGAAGAGCATTCCAGATATACACACCCAAACCTACAATTCTGGGCTTTAGTGACAGAACTTGTTCAACAGTGTCTTGAATATTGTCATTGATGGTGAATTCACGAATACAAGTATCACTTTGCAATTCTTGCATATTGGCAAAAAGGTAACGTAAACCTATGGCCGTATGCGTGTATCGCGCATTCAATGTACATAATAGAATATTGCTCATATGCACGAAGCTAGCGCTTTATGACTACAAGCCCAAGCGCATTAAGTTTCCGGGTCTAAATTTAATAACGTGTCAAAAGATGTTTGACGGTACGTCAAAGAATAAACAATCCAATCAACAAGAAGAGTCAAAGACCAAGTTGCCAGAGAGAGGTGAAACCTTATCAATTACACGATGTACGGAAGTTTTGCTTTATGGAGCCACCAATTCAAAATGATATTGCCAGCGTAACGAGTTGCTACAATACCTATCAAGGGGGGGGGGGGGGAGATAGGCACTGATGATAACAACCCGCTACGCTGGCAATATAATCTCTAAAGTCTTTATCCCTTTAAAGGCCAAGCATACCGTATATCTAGTCTTAGCAGGAAATGTGCCAATTTAAGATTCATTTCCAATTGCTCAACTAGCTTTGCAAAAACAATAGGTACAAATAGCCAAAAAATCCAGATGTTAAAATGATACCCTCAATTCGATTCACATTCCCCGCACTCTTAAACCCATAAGCCATTACTGCAAGCGCTACAGTGAAAACAAACATAATGGGTAAATCACGAACGAGAATTTGATCGTCAAATCCACCTGGAGAAATCAAAGCTGGCATCATCAGCACTGCCAAAATATTAAACATATTTGAACCAATGATATTTCCAATCGCCAATTCAGCCTCATTTTTCATTACACTGGCTATGGATGCTACCAATTCTGGAAGGCTGGTGCCAATGGCGACAATGGTCAACCCAATCACCAAGTCGCTTACCCCCATTAAAGTAGCAACTTCAATAGCTCCCCATACAACCAATCGTGAACTCAGAACCAAAAACACAATACCAATAGTCAGCCACATCACAGATGCTTTCATGCTCATATCTGCTGGAATCACGTCTTCAAATTCCGCTTCCAAAATGGAATCACGCTCTTTCATGCCCGTTTTTAACAACCAAAAGACAAACAGAACCAACCCGGTCATTAAAATCAAACCATCCCAAACATTCAAATCACCATCATACATCAAAGCCAAGCCAACAAACATAATCAGAAAAAGAACAGGGACTTCGCGTTTAAACAATTTGGACTGGACAAAAAGCGGCGCAATCATAGCTGTCACACCCAAAACCAAACCAATATTTGCAATATTAGAGCCTATGGCATTACCAATCCCCAAGTTATTGTTACCCTCCATGGCAGCTAAAGCCGCTACGACCATTTCAGGCAGGGAGGTACAAAGACTGACAATGGTCAGACCAATCACTAGGGGAGGAACCTGAAAGTTCTTTGCAATGCCTGAAGCACCCTCTACAAAGCGGTCTGCACTCCATACAAGTAATGCAAGTCCTATGACAATAGCTACAGCAGCAAGCAACATTCAAAGCCCTCCGAAAGCAACGCGAAGACTATCTTGGCTTTTTCAAAATGCTAACGCATAAAATTGAGCTTGAATCATCTCACCTCATCCTGCATCCTTGCACAACTCTATGTTGGGAGGCTCTAAGCTCATGGATGCATCTACACTTCACTCAGCTCGCCGGAATATGGTCGAATACCAAATTCGTTGTTGTAAAGTTCTCGATCCAGATTTGATTGATGTTCTGGTAAATTCACCGCGTGAAAAATATGTGCCCGAACATGTGCGCAGTCTGGCATACATGGAAGGTTCAGTTCCGCTCCCCTGCAAACAGGAAATGTTAACGCCATTGCAAGAAGCACAAATCCTTCAAGCTATCTCATTGCAAGGTAACGAGCGTGTTTTGGAAATTGGTTCCGGCACAGGCTACCTGACTGCATTGTTAGCGCTGCACGCTGCAGAAGTTGTAAGCTGTGAGATTCATGAGGAATTAGCTAACCTTGCAACAAAGAACCTCAAGGAAAATGGTATTGATAACGCTAAAGTGGTTCATGTAAACGCAATGGATCCTGAGGCCTTGAAGGCTGCCAAAATCGGCAAGAACTTTGACGTCATCGTCATTGCATCTGCACTGGATGAAGTTCCCCCACACCTTCAAGCTTTACTTGCCGACAATGCTCAAATGATTGCATTTATTGGCAAGGATATTGTCACACTGGAACACCACCGTATCAACAATGGCGCAAGCATTAAAGTTGGTATTACTGAAACCCGTTTACTGCCTGCGGAAGGTGTGATTAAAACACGCGAGTTTGTTTTTTAAGCCAAGCTACGCATCAACTCTCAAACAAAAAGGCAGCTTTAAGCTGCCTTTTTTTCTTATGATCCAATACCGCAAACAGAGACTTAGCTCATCATAGATAGTACATAAACCGCGCTATTGGCGCCCATGTGTAAAGCTATACTCACCCAAAGAGACCTGCTCCATTCATAAGCAAAAGCGAAAATAATGCCCCCCGCAAGTTGAGGGGAGACTATCAATCCGTGATGCAATAATGAAAAAAATACAGCACTGATTCCAACAGAGATAAACACTCCCCACTGCTCTCTCAACATCCTGTACACCAAACCTCTAAAAACCAATTCTTCCACAATGGGTGCCAAAACCACCATCAGAAAAAGACCAGTAACACCATGCAGCCATTCAGGCAACTTAATGTATGTGAACCACTCTGGCTGAATCAAGTACAATACACCCACAATCAATGTGCATAAGGTTGATATGATTAAGAAAATCCGCACATCTTGGCTTGATGGTTTTGATAAACCCAAACTTTCAAGCATACGAAAATGTTTAATAATGAATGCAAAACCAAGCAGTTCACAAAAACGCATCACAGTGATAACCAGTTGTTCTTTGTCTTGATAACCTGGAATATATTGAAGAAAAGCAGAGCCTATAAGCTCAATTGCAATGTAAATCATCACGCCCATCAAAATGAAACGTGATGGCAACATGAGAAACGGCTGCTGAGGAAAGAAACTCAAAATGAGTTACGAAGAAGCTAGTACTTCTACTGACACTTGATCATTGGTATAAATACAAATATCACCCGCAATCTTCATCGCTTCGCGCACACATGCTTCTGCATCCAAATCACTTTGGCGTACCAATGCTGTAGCTGCAGCCCTTGCATAGGAGCCTCCAGAACCAATGGCTGCGACACCCTCATCTGGCTCTAATACATCCCCATTGCCTGAAATAATTAAAATACGTTCGTTATCCGCTACAATCATCATTGCTTCTAATTTTCTCAACTGACGATCAGTTCGCCAATCTTTAGCCAGAGCTACAGCTGCACGGGTTAAATTCGATCCATGTTCATCCAATTTAGCTTCAAACTTCTCAAATAGGTTCATCGCATCAGCTGTTGAGCCAGCAAAACCTGTTAAAATTGATCCATCTCGAATAGCTCGCACTTTTCGAGCGCCATGCTTAATCACCGTCTCACCCAGTGACACTTGGCCGTCACCAGCAATGGCAACTTTACCATCTTTTCGCACGCAACAAATCGTCGTAGCTTTCCACGTTTCCATATGATTAAGCCTCACTTTCTGGGGATACAATATTCGCAGTAGCAATCAGCGCACCAATACCACCAACAATGCCGCCGCAAAACACCAACGGGACCAACAATGCCCAGCCACTCAGATCAACGCCCAAACCCACTTGCCAGCCTGATGAAAACCACAATAAAGGCCATTGTAATAACCAAGCAAGAAAACCTGCGCCACCACCCAGCAACAAACCCTCCAAAACAAAGGGTAAGCGCACAAACCATTCTTTGGCACCCATCAGTCGCATCAAATGCACTTCTTCAGCTCTTGCTAATAAAATCATGCGCAAGGTGTTGGACACAATCAAGGCCATAGCCATCCCCAGAATCAAAGTGGCAAACCAAGCAAGATTTTGAATCGTACTTAACACATCCCCTGCTTCCACCAATTGTAATTCATCATCGTTGACCATTGCATTTCTGGCTTCTACAGTAGATTTAATGTCATCGAGCACAAACTTTGCACGAGGTTCAGTCAACGAGACTTCGATACTTTCTGGCAAATGTTTAGAAAAACCTTCGGCATCCAAATCACTACCACCCAACCATTTCTCCATCCAGAGGTGCGTTTCATCCCTAGATATCAAATGCACCGATTGTACACCTTCAATGTCATTTAATTCTTTTTGCAGCGTTGCGATACTGTCTGAATGTTTCTGGTCAACATAGACATGAACCTTGACCTCTTGTTGCCACGTGCCTACCCATTGCTCCGCCCCTTGTAGAGCTAACCACAACACAGCAACAGACCACAATGCAACTGCCACTATCACCAAAGCTAGAATTTGATGCACGCCAAAAGGCGGAAGTTGCCAGCCACCTGGCAAACGCATGGACTCGCGATTCCCATTCATTTTCATATTCGGCTTATTTTTTTTCTTCGGAAATATTTTCATGAATTTGGACCTGCAAGTAAAGCACCCTGATGAAGTTGGATTACAAGACCCGGATGTGATGTTAAAAGATGTAAATCATGGGTAGCCATCAGCACAGTCGTACCAAGTTTGTTTAATGACATCAGCAAATCAAGGATATGCCTGGCAGTATCGTCATCCAAGTTCCCTGTTGGTTCATCAGCCAAAATCAAGTGTGGATTAGAAATCATGGCCCGAGCAATCGCAATACGTTGTTGTTCCCCACCTGATAAGGTTTCAGGATATGACCACAAACGGTCTTCTAAACCCACAAATGCCAATACTTTTTTCACGCGTGGTAAAAGACGCTCTGCATCCCAACCTTGTACACGCAACGGCATAGCAACATTTTCAAATACCGTACGTGAAAAAATCAATCTATTACCCTGGAAAATGATGCCGATGCGTTGCCTTAACTCTCGAATCTGGTTGTCTGAGGCATCCCTAACCATGGTTTCCTGTACTTTAAGCTGTCCTGACGTTGGTCGTATCCCACCGTATAACATGCGCAAAAGTGTCGACTTTCCAGCGCCACTTTCCCCAACTAAATAGACAAAACTTCCTTGGGGAATATCCATATTTAAACCCGATAAGGCGACTTTCCCAGTCTTGTATCGCATCATCAAATTACTCATGTGAATGATTGTTTCTTCTTGGCTCATGGGCTAACCGTAACTGCACAATTGCACGCTGTCAGTAGGCAAGCTTCACAAACTTTGTCAGAGTTGGGCAATGCGTATTGTTTGCCCTGAATGTCATGCCGCGTATAAGGTCGGCGCCATCATTAAAAATGCCATTTTGGTATGTCACCGTTGTCAAACTGAGTTTGATACTATGGGCAATCGTATTGTTGAAGACAACGAAACGGCAAAAATATTTAAGGCACAAGAAGAAGCTGCGCCCACCTTCGGCATCAGTGACTTGCTTCAATCGGGCATGCAAAGCAAAAAAGATCATATTTGGATATTTATGATTTTAGTGCTTATCGTAATTTCCGCATCAGGTATCGCTATGCGCTGGCAACATTGGCAGTACAATAGTTTCGTTCGCGCTATACAAATGGAAGTTTCCCCTACAACACCTATCCTTGATCGTGACTGGCTCATTATACCTGATTCAATCCACTCCCAATGGTTAACAAGAGCTGATCAAAGCCTTGTTCTATGGATTGAAGGACGAGTGCAAAATTTGGTGACCAGCAGCTTACCCGCGCCTGAAATCAAAATCACATTTGTTACACAAACAGGTAAGAATGTTGAGGTAGTCCAGGCCATAACCGAGCCTGGCGACATCAATGCTTATCAAGCTGTTCCTTTTGTTTCCCCTCCAGTAGATGAAATTCCAGTCCCCGCTCAGGGCACACGTGGTTTTATTCTACTGATTGAGGATGCCCCACATTCAACCCAACATATCTTACTTCATGCTTTAGCAGTGCAGAAGAAAGGTGCCACAACACTTTAACTTAAAGACTTTACTCATCATGCAACTTCCTCATACAGAAATGAAGAACCCAGCCATTGGAATTTTTGATTCCGGTATCGGTGGTTTAAGCGTATTGCATGAAATTCGCACCATGATGCCAGAAGCCAACCTGATTTATATCGCAGACACTGCTTATTTACCCTATGGTACTAAATCAGAAGAGGATATTGAAGAACGTGCAAAGCGAATCACTACGTTTCTCATTAGTCAGGGCGCAGTGATGATTGTTGTGGCGTGTAACACAGCTACGGCAGCCGCAGCGACTTTTTTACGTGAAACATTTGATGTGCCTATCATTGGTATGGAACCTGCCATCAAGCCAGCTGCATCACTCACAGAAACAGGAGTGATTGCTGTACTTGCCACTGAGAACACTACCAAGAGTAGTCGTTTGGCAGCATTAACTGATCGTTATGCCCACCATATCAAAGTATTGACTCAACCCTGTCATGGTCTTGTCGAGCTTGTGGAAAATAATGAAGCAAACAGCCCCAAGGCACTCACCTTACTGGATAATTATATTTCACCTCTGATGGATGCCAAAGCAGATGTTTTGATTCTGGGGTGCACCCATTACCCCTTCCTTAAACCTGCAATTCATCAGTTGGTGAGAGAGCGTATGAAGATTATTGATACTGGCAATGCTGTAGCTAGGCACACGCAATCTCAGTTTTTATCTTTAAACATCACTAGTCAGCAACAAGGTAAAGTGAATTTCTATTGTACAGGTGATGCACAATCAACCGGCAAATTTCTATCTATGTTATGGGAATCACCAATCAGCTGTAATCATATCAAAATTTAAGAAGCAGGCTTTTAAATGGGCACTACATTTTTGCCAGCAACATCCCCAACCAGGCCATAAAAATACACAGCACCACTGAACCAATGGTGTGAATCAAACTCATCGTTATTGAACCTTGCTCCATCAGGCGCACTGTTTCCACAGAGAACGTGGAGAAAGTGGTAAAAGAACCCAAAAATCCCACTGTTAATAACAAACGTAATAAATCACTTAAGTGCGTCCTATCCAAAAACCAAATCACTAGAAATCCAAGCAGGAAACTACCCACAGCATTGACAACCAGAGTTGCCCACGGATAACCCGCACCAAACCAGCGCTGCATCAATATCACAGTACCCCAGCGTGAGAGCGCCCCGGCCGATGCGCCCACAGAAATTGCAATGATTTGATACATCATGACTTACCCCTCCTGTCTTGATTGCGCTTTTCATTCCGCCTTCTTTCCAACCAGAGCTTTCGCTCCGCCAGCGTCTTTTCAAAACCGCGCTCTACAGGTTCAAACAAACCAATCTCATCCAACTTATCTGGAAAATGTTTTTGTGTCACCACACTATCAGCTTCATTATGCGCATATTGATAGTTGGCGCCATGACCGATGGATTTCATCAATTTGGTTGGCGCATTTTTAAGGTGCACAGGTACGTCCAAATGCTGTGTTTCTTTGGCCAACCGCCGCGCTGCTTTTTCTGCCATGTAAGTCGCATTGCTTTTTGGTGATAAAGCCAAGTAAATCGCAGCTTCAAACAAACCCTGTTCACCTTCAGGCGAACCTAATATTTCGTACATACGCTGAGCATCAATGGCTAAACTCAGAGCTTTAGGGTCAGCCAAGCCAATATCTTCGGTTGCCATACGAATCAAACGTCTCGCTAAATATAAAGGCTCTTCCCCAGCTTCTAGCATGCGCGCTAACCAGTAGCAGGCAGCATCAGCATCGGAGCTGCGGATGGACTTATGCAGTGCCGAAATCAAATCATAATGGGCATCACCATCGCGGTCATATCTGGCCTGTCGTCGCTGCCATAACAAAGCAACATCTGCCTCAAGCCAATGTTTACTGGCATCAGCATCAAACAATGACTCTAATGCATTCAGTGCATACCGCGCATCACCATCAGCAGCTGAGGCCAACCATCTCATCCCTTCTTCTTCAACTTCAAATGCAGGACTTTGTTCCTGTAATAATAACAGCCCTCGGTTTAAAATATGTTCAACTGCTTGGCGATCTAAGGCTTTAAGTACGATTACCCGGCATCTGGAAAGCAATGCGTTATTGAGGCTGAAGGATGGGTTTTCGGTCGTGGCGCCCACCAATATCAAAGTACCGTCTTCCAGGTAGGGCAACAACACATCTTGTTGAGCTTTATTAAAACGATGGATTTCATCCAGAAAAAGCAGGTACGTACGACCAGATTGTTGGGCTTGTTCAACCACAACCTGTACTTCTTTTTTACCTGCAGATACTGCAGAAAGCTGGGCAAAAGGCATATCTGCATGCTCTGCCATAATGCGTGCTAAAGTGGTTTTTCCTACCCCAGGTGGTCCCCAGAATACACATGATACCGCACGCCCTTCTTCGATTGCATGAGCAAACCAGCCATTTTGTTCGGTAAGCTCTAACTGACCTTGCACTTCATCTAGAGTTGTTGGCCGTAAGCGGTGAGCCAGTGGTGTCTGCACATCAACAAGCTGTAATCCCGGTAAGACCATATTCATGAAATAAGCTTTAGAACTTCTTGGTGAGCGTGAACATCAAGCTATAACGCGCATCACTATAGGTTCCAGCATAGGCACCTGTGGCCTCAATATTTGGATAATATACGCCTGCCCAGGTCACATCTAAATGCATGCCAGACATTTGACCACCAAAACCCAGTGATATGCGGTGTCCTGTTTGATCACCAATGGCAGGTTGGTAACCATTTAATTCATTCGCGCCCTGCTCGTATGCATAACCCATGCGGAATTGTGTCTCATCTCGCCAAAACCAGGTTAACCCCAACATCACATCTGTCGAATCTTTTAAATTTACAGCCAATGATTGGCTCACAGTACCAACATTGGACACACTTAAATCTTGAAAAGATGACCACTTACTGTGTTTTACATCCAGCTCGATACGCATCTCATCATCCAGTAAATCATGCGCTAAACCGACACTCATTTCTTCAGGTGTCGTGATGTCTGCACTTAAGCCACTGTTGTTAGAGACCTTAACATCAGTGCCTTGACGCAGGGTAACGCCCAAAGTCCAAAAAGGGGTAAATTCCCACCGCAACCCCGCATGGGCACCCACATTACTCCAGCCAGACCCTGAAAAAGACTGGCCTGAGCTGTTCATCACCAAGCTGCTATCATACAGGTCAAATCCCAATGACACACCTGTGCTATTGTTTAACCGCCAATAGCCATCAACAGAATAACGCTGCAAATCGACTCTTGTTTCATACAACTGATCAGCAAATGTACCCTTCCACCTTGTGCGTCTAGAATAGGGAGTGACTATGGAAGTAGCCATACCCCAATTAGAACCCTCGGGCATCCATGATACAGCAAAAATCGTTAAATCCTTAAGCCTTCCATCTCCAGGTCCTACATTACCTGAGAGGGTTCTGTAACGTGATTGATTACCAATCATGCCCTGCACACCCTCCTGCCATGCTAAACCTGAAGGATTGTAAAATGCTGCAGACAAATCATCTGCGCCCGCCACCACAGCATTCGCAACCCCTGCGCCTGCAGCGGTCAAATCTTCCTGTGCTATCCCACCTGCATAAGCTGAAAACCCACAAAAACATGTGGCTAAACATGCTGCACTCATTTTAAAGCCTAATTTCATTATACAGCTCCAATCACATCTACACCCTCAGGCGCTTTAAATTCAAAACTATCTTCGTTTGGTTGGTTTTTATTCACATCCGAAAGATTCAAACGATTCCGGTTAGCTAAAATATCTCGGCTCTCTATCCAAATCAGTTGCCTTGCTTCCACACCCAACCAAACTTCAACTGCATTTTTTGATTGTCCGATTCTCACATGCCATGCTGAAAAAAGTTCACCAAATGATTCAGTGCCTAACACGACAACTTCATCTAATCCAACACGTCCATCTAACAATTGAATCACGATCGGCTCAACTTCACCCAAATCCTCTAACCATTGCGCTTGCATCAAATCAGGTTCATAAAGCCAAACACCATGACCATTGCTTACATAAAGCTGTTCATAGGGTTTACTGTAATGCCATCTAAACTTACCTGGTCGCAACACAGATAACGTACCTGAAAACACACGAGTACTGCCCTCGGCATAGGATAAGACTTGCTCAAACTTACAAGAGAACCCTTGAAGCTTTGATAAGTGGGACAACGCCACTCCCAAATCTGACTTGCCTTCTAAAGCAACTGCATCTGTTGATGTTTCGGCATGGACCATCACCCCTGTTAGGCAGCAGAAAGAAAACATGAAAATGAGCACACAATGTTTGATTTTATTGGTCATCAAAACCTGCTTCATTGGCTGAGCGTGACAAGACCTTTCGCACACCACCAGCACCTGGTGCTGACACCAAACCATCTTGCTCCATTTGCTCTACTATGCGGCTGGCGCGGTTGTATCCAATGCGCAAATAACGTTGGACCATGGATACAGAACACTTGCCCTTTTGGACCACCAAATCTGCAGCTTCATTGTATTTGCTATCTTGTTCCTCACCGAGTTCATCATCTGAACTAGGCTCTGTTGGATCAACCTCAACAGAAAATACTTCCATGCGGTATTCTGGCTCGCCCTGTTTTTTCAAGTGCTCAACCATATCTATCACTTCTTGATCACTGATAAATGCACCATGTACCCGATGAACTTCCCTGCCTAAATTTGAAAACAAGGCATCACCATGACCCAAAAGTTGCTCTGCACCCATTTGGTCGAGGATAGTTCTGGAATCAATTTTCGAAGATACTTGGAATGCCAATCGACTAGGTAGGTTAGCCTTAATCAACCCAGTAATCACATCCACACTAGGCCGTTGTGTTGCTAAGATCAGATGCAAGCCAGCTGCCCTCGCCTTTTGTGCTAAGCGACAAATTGATTGCTCAACCTCTTTGCCGGCAACCATCATCAAGTCTGCCAACTCATCAATGAGCACCACAATAAATGGCATGTGTTCAGTGGTGTCACCCGTTTCACCTGCATCACGTAACGTTTTGGCAGCTTTATTGAAACTGGCAATATTTCGAACTTTTGTTTCAGACATCAAACGATAACGACGTTCCATTTCATACACTGCCCAAGCCAATGCCTTGGCGGCTTTATTGGGGTTGGTCACCACAGGCACCAATAAGTGTGGTATGTCATTATACATGGATAACTCAAGCATTTTGGGGTCAACCATGATTAACCTGAGTTCCTCTGGGCTATATTTCATCAACATGGAACAAATCATGGTATTTACAGAAACCGATTTGCCAGAGCCCGTGGTGCCCGCCACCAGTAAATGTGGCATTTTTGCCAAGTCTGCAACTACAGGTTGCCCAGCAATATCAACCCCTAACGCCATAGGCAGAAGATGTTTTTTATCAGCAAAGGATTTGCTCGCCAACACATCGCGCATATAAACCATTTCCCGTTCTTCATTGGGAAGCTCAATACCAATGGCATTTTTACCTGGAATATTACCTGCAACACGCACACTGTTGGCAGACATCGAACGCGCCAAATCATCTTGCAATGAAACCACCTTTGACACTTTGGTACCCGGCGATAATTCAAACTCAAATTGCACCACTACAGGCCCTGGCTGCACAGCAACCACTTGCCCTTCAACTCGGTAATCCAAAAGTTTTTTCTCCAACATGCGCGACATCGCTTGCAGGACTTCGGCACTGTAGGTTTTAACGGTATCTTTTCGCTCATTAAATATTTTTAAAGACGGAAGCTCAAATTCACCATTGGGTTTTCCCAATGCCAACTCAGGCTGATGTTCTTCAATTTGAACACGTTCCGCAATTTCAACCACTTCAGGGCGCACAATTTCAGGGGCTGACGCTGCAATGTGTACAGGGCGTTTCTTTTTCTCTTCTTGACGTGCTTCCCGCCCTTCAACTCTTTCCTGTCGGGCTTTGACTTTTGTCGCCAACCTTCCTTTGATTGACTTCACAAACGCAACCACTTGTAAACCCAACCAAGATACCCCTTGGAATAATTGTTTCATCAATAACAATAGTGAGACATGTGAAGCTACTACAAAACTGCTGAGCAACATGGCAACAAGCACAACATCTCGACCAACCATATATAAAGCCGAAGTTAAGCTTTGAGCAAACATATAACCTAATGCACCACCAGTACCTGCTGGTAAAGCTATATTGGTTACGTAAGTGGCACAAAGCGCTGAAATAGCTAAAGTAAAAGGAATCCAGAATAATGAAGTCCAATGACCAAACACTGGTCTTTTCTCAGTAGCAATACGGTATGCGGCAACCACCCCTAATACCACCAGCATCCATGCACCATAGCCTATAAACTGCATTAAAATATCTGCAAGATAAGCGCCAACAATACCCATCATATTTTCTGGCAGGGCATCAGTTGTGTGGTTCACCGATGGATCTGATGGAGAATAACTGAGCAATGAAAGAACCATCACCACTACCACTGCCAACAATAAAAATGCCAGCGATTCTCGCCATAATGCTTTGGGTTTCAATGCCTCCAAGCTCAAAGCTTAAACCTCCAATATGGTAGTGACGACCATGGGTCTGCGCCCTAATTTACGCTTACACCAACGACGCACCCACAGACGAACTTCTTCACGTGCTGCATCCATATCTGCAAGTGTTTCTTGATCGAATGTTTCTAAATATACACGCAAACTAGCCGCGGCCTCATCAAATGTTTCTTCTGAAAACTCATGATTTAATACTCCACGTGTCAACAATTCTGGCGTGCCTATCACATGCCCTTCATGTTGATCAATCAGTACAACCACCGTAATCATACCTTCTTCAGCTAACGCGCGTCTGTCTTTTAATACCGCGTAATTGACCTCATCACGTCCTGAATCGTCGACAAACACTGCACCTGCATGAAAATCAGGCCCATGTTTAATCCCCTCTGCTGTCACTTCAACGCTATGCCCATTTTCTGCGATAATCGTATTTTCATAGGGCACATTCGTAGCAATAGCTAAGTACTGGTGCTCCACCAAATTTCGATATTCCCCATGCACGGGATACATGTATTTTGGACGAGTAAGTTGCACCATGGTTTTTAACTCGTGGGCATTTGCATGTCCTGAAACATGTAAATGTGCTTGCCGCGAGTGCAATACCCTGGCTCCACGGCGATAAATATGATTGTAAAGACCTGCAATCACCCGCTCATTACCAGGAATAGATGAAGAAGAAAAAATGACCAGATCGCCTACGCCTAATCGTAAAGTTGGAAAATGATTTTGAGCAATGCGTGACAAGGCAGCTCGCCACTCTCCTTGTGAGCCAGTGGCAATAATCAATAGTTCTTGGTCTGGAATCCCTTCAGTCTTCTTCACATCTACGACTTGATTATCAGGCAAATTTAATCGCCCCATTAACTTGGTGATTTCAACATTCTTCTCAAGGCTGCGTCCAGCAAAAGCGATCTTGCGTCCATTAGCTAAACCTGCATCAATAATTTGCTGAATTCTGAACATGTTCGAAGAAAATGTGGACACAACGACTTTACCTGAACATTGTGAAACAGCTTGTTTTAAAGGTGCGCCTACACTTCCTTCACTTGCGCTGCTACCACTGGCTGTGGCATTGGTAGAATCTGAGCAAAGCATCAATACGCCTTCGTCACCCAAACGGGCAAAACGATGAAGTGCAGTATGGCGGCCATCAATCGGAGAGGGATCAAATTTGAAATCTCCAGTATGAATAATAGCACCCAATGGTGTGTGAATGGCAATCGAAACTGCATCCATAATGGAATGTGTCACTGGAATAGCTTCTACTTGGAATGAACCCACTTGAGTAAGGGTTCCATCATCGGGTAGAGGATGAAGCTCAGGCTTAAACTTAGCTTCATCCATCTTATGTTTAACCAGAGCTAAGGTAATGGGTGTACCCCAAACAGGTAATTTTAATCGCGGCAATAAAAAGGGAAGACCACCAATGTGGTCTTCATGTCCATGAGTTAAAACTATCCCATGAATTTTTAATCCCAGCTCATCCAATGCAGATATGTCTGGAATGGTAATATTGATACCATGTTGCCCAGGCTCAGGAAAGCCCATGCCAATATCGACAATAATGGCCTCATCATCTATGGCATAAACCATCATATTCTTGCCAAATTCGCCTACGCCCCCAAATGGGAAGCAACGAATTACAGGATTAGTCATTAACCATTGCCTCTACTTCCAGGTTTTATCGCTGGTAACTGCCCTTCTTTACACATAGGACATTCATCAGTTGCATACGTTTCAACATCCAAGGAGATTACAGTGTGGTGAGGAATATCAAAGCGCCCTTGTTGCTGTGGAGCACGGTCCACCACTGCCAATACAGTCGTAGGGTTACCACCAAATTCACGCACCACTTCAATACATTCTCGAACAGAGCCACCAGTGGTAATCACATCTTCAACCACCAACAAACGTGCACCTTGTGGAATGGAAAAACCACGACGCATCTGCATTTCACCCTCTTTACGTTCAGTGAAAATAAATGGTTTATTTAATTGACGTGCAACTTCCTGACCAATAACCAATCCACCAATAGCAGGTGAAACCACCATATCAAAATCATCGGCTTGAATCGTTTTAATCAATTCTGCTGCCAGAGCAGTTGCATTGGCTGGCTGCATCAAAACAAGCGCTGATTGAAGGTAACGCGCTGAATGACGACCACTTGATAAAACAAAGTGTCCGTTCAATAAAGCTCCTGCATTTTCATACATGTCTAACATTTCTTGTTCAGTCACGTGCTTATTCCCCTTTTTCTACGATGCTTAATTTTTTCATGACTGTGCCATTTTTTACATCGTCAATCAGCTCCATACCAGAAGTGACTTGGCCAAACACTGTATACTGACCATCCAAGTGAGGCTGAGGACCATAACAAATATAGAACTGGCAACTTGCTGAATTGGGATCAGTAGACCTTGCCATCGCAACTGTACCACGCACATGTTTTGTCGCATTAAATTCAGCTTTCAATTTAAAACCTGCATTCCCCATGCCTGTTCCCTCTGGGTCTCCACCTTGCGCCATAAACCCTGGAATAACACGATGGAAAGTTAAACCATCATAAAAACCTTTAGACACCAAATTCTTGAAACTTTTTACAGTTTCCGGTGCAACATCTGGAAGAAGCTCAATAACTACTGTACCCGTTTCCAATTCTAAATTGACAATATTACCTGTTGTATCCACCACTTTTTTCTCCTTATGTTTAATCGTTTCCTTAATCTCTTCTATACTTACTGTGCTATTTGTTTCCGTCCGTTCCATTGTAAAAAGACCGATAAATACGGCAAAAAACACTGCTGCTGCTGTAACTAATATTGCTTTGTGACTCACCTAAATAACTCCTGTGCTGAGGGTAAAACGCGCTGGGGCTGTAATATACTTGAAGTATCAGCGGCTTCAATGCTAGCTGTGCCCAAAAGGACATCGCCATAAATTATCTGGCATAATTCCATATTTTTTTCATCCCATTTTTGCGAGCCTGATTTGAGACCTAAACGCTGACCTTGCACAAAACGACTCGCATCATCTCGGTTCAACTCAATCCTACTCAGATCTCGCAACCAAGTTTGCAAGGGCACAATACATGCATCTTTATTTTCTTCTAGTTCTGCAAGACTCACCATCATCTGCTCTGGCCAACCGCCACTACTGGTACGACGCAACATGGTCACACAACCACCCACACCCAAAAATTTTCCAATATCTCGCGCTAAGGAACGAATGTATGTTCCTTTCGTGCATGAGACTCGGATTGTTAAAACTGGACACTCAAAATTCAGCAATTGAATATCTTTCACTTCAACTTCACGCGCCACCATTTCAATATGTTCGCCACTTCGGGCTAAGGCATGTGCCCGTTTACCATCTACTCTTATGGCTGAATATGTTGGTGGTATCTGTTGTTGCACGCCCACAAATTTGGCTAATACAGATTCAATTTGCTCTTGAGATATATCTAGCTGAGAAAACCGTTCTAGCACCTCACCTTCAAGGTCTAATGTGTCAGTTTGAAAGGATAAATCAAAGCTCACTTCATAACATTTTTCTGCATTCAAACCCATAGATGCAAAACGCGTAGCTTCTCCCAACAGAATGGGAAGCATACCTGTTGCCAGAGGATCAAGCGTTCCAGCGTGACCTGCTTTTGGTCTTTGTTTGCGATTTTTTTGTTCGGGTTTGGAAAAACAACGAATCACATGATTCACCGCCTTTCGTGATGTCCAGCCTTTGGGTTTATCTAAGAAAATAACACCACAAGGGTGCGCAGCCTCAGTCATACCTTGAACGAAGCATCCACAACAGCACGAACTTTGCTGTACACATCATCAAGACTACCTGATACGGCACAACCCGATGCGTAACGATGTCCACCTCCACCCAGGTTGGATGCAATCTCACCGACATCACAGCCATCCTTACCACGGAAACTTACCTTCCAGCGGGAAGCACTTTCTGGCCGGATAAATACCACCACCCTTACGCCATTCACACTTCTACTTACATCAATAAAGCCTTCACTATCTTCATGATTTGCGCCTGTTTCATCTAACATTTCTTGAGTGACATGCATCCAGGCCGAACGGCCATCATTCTCGATAGAGAGTGTTTGCAAGGCAGATGTAAGTAAAGACAATCTAGCAAGAGGTTGGCTATCATAGATGGCGTCTGCAGCGACTGATGGTTCAGCCCCTGCCTCAATCAACTCAGCTGTCATACGATGTACATCAGCATTTACTCTGTCCAAACGGAAACTTGCTGTATCTGTTAGTACCGCAGCATAAATTGCAGATGCACTGGATTTAGATAAAGGTTTACCCAAGTGCTGAATCAAATCGAATACCATTGCGCCTGTAGCACAGTAGTCAGCATTGACTATATTGATATCACCATAGCCAGGGTTGCTCGCATGATGATCGATATTGATTAAACAAACATGCTCAAAAAGGTTTTCTTGAAATCCAAGCCGTGAAAAAGCCCCGGCATCGAGAGCGACCACTGTATCAAACCCATTTATGTTGTTGATTTCACCAATTTGAATCACCTCTGAGGCTGGCAAATACTGACAAATACGCGGTACTGAATCACGGTTACAGATGGATACATCTTTACCCATGCTTTTCAAACAATCATATAAAGCCAGCTGCGAGCCAATGCCATCTGCATCAGGGTTTCGATGCGTGGTAAGCATGATGCGTTTGGCTTTCTGCAACTGTGTTACCACTGCTTGCCAATCTTCTTGAGGAAGTAAAATCAAGGTTGCTTCAGTCCTTGCATGGTATCCATCACACGATGCGTACTGTCCAATGCATCATCCCAACGAAACACCAAATCTGGCAGACGTTTTTTCGGCATAGCTTTGCGTAATAAATGTAAAAAGTTAGAGCGCAAACTATTCAAACGCCTTACTGCCTCATCTTTTTCTACGGGTAACATTGAGTGAACATAAGCAATCGCTTGCCCATTAGCATCAGACAGCTCAAACCGCGTCAAGCTCATACCCTGTAACATGGGATCATCCACATCACGTTGCAATAGTGTGGTTAACAAGCGGCGCATATCCGACTCAAACCGACGCAATGCAGGTGTCTTTGAATTCTTCATACCTTATAAAGTTGCCGCTACTTCCTCAACAATATAGAACTCAAAGGTATCCCCTTCTTTTACATCATTGAATTTCTCAACGCCAATACCACATTCATAACCAGTTTTCACTTCTTTCACGTCATCTTTAAAACGACGAAGTGAAGCAAGCTCACCATCATAAATAAGCACGCCTTGACGTAAGACACGAACTTTCGAGCCGCGAACCACATAACCATCAGTGATATAACAACCTGCAATAGCACCAACTTTCGGTGCCATAAACACTTCGCGCACATCAGCTGAACCTGTAACTTTCTCAACTTCATCAGGCGACAATTGACCAGCCATTGCCAACTTCACTTCATCAATGGCATCATAAATCACTTTATAGAAACGAATATCCACACCCTCTTGTGCAGCCAATTTCTTCGCTTTGGCTTCTGGGCGGACATTAAACCCAATCACAATAGCATTTGCAGCAGAGGCAAGCATCACATCTGACTCAGTGATTCCGCCAATACCTTTGTGAATCACTTTTACTTTCACCTCATCAGTACCAGCTTTAACTA
>Ga0316191_10000645_pt1 | contig 22875 bp, 24 predicted proteins | sample Eddworburr2cm_MG_FD_204928 | JGI IMG/M metagenome (GOLD analysis project Ga0316191, IMG submission 204928) | Coastal sediment microbial communities from Maine, United States - Eddy worm burrow 2 cm | ecosystem: Environmental > Aquatic > Marine > Coastal > Sediment | place: USA: Maine... | reverse complement strand
CATCCGGTAGTCCCACCAGCTGTGCATCGGCTCGTCAGGATGCAGAGTACGAATGGAGTCGGTCAACCCCAAGGCCAGAAATGATTGAAACATCTCCCGTTCGCGATCCGAGCACATAATCTTTCCCTGCCAGCGCTTGGGGTTATGCACATCCATATCGGCCGGGGCGATATTGAAATCACCGAGCACAATCAGTCTCTCATGTGCTGTGAGTTGTGCAGACAGGTAGTCGCGAAAGGCATGCAGCCAGCGGAATTTGTAATCGTACTTCTCCGAGCCGACCTCCTGACCATTGGGAATGTAGATGTTAACGACTCGAACCCCATCGATCGTAGCGGCCAATACCCTACGCTGGGGATCATCAAATTCAGGAAATTCCATATCGATATCTTTAGCCGGATGTTTGCTGATGATGGCAACACCGTTATAGGTCTTTTGCCCTGAGAAGGAGACTTGGTATCCCGCGGTTTCTATCTCCTCTTTAGGAAATTTTTCGTCCGGTAGTTTGGTCTCCTGCAGAGCCACAATATCCGGTTGATGTTCATTCAGATAGTTGAGTAGATGGGGCAAGCGAACGTTGAGGGAGTTAACATTCCAGGTCACGATCTTCATGCGAGGATCATGAAGTAATCGACTCATATGCACAACATGTAGTTTAGGGGTTTGAATTAAACCATATATGTGCGATAATAAACCCTGAGGCGTTTGAAACATAGAGGAGGCTAACGATGAACCCATTCCGGGCAAAGCGTATTGCCGACCAGTTCACGACAGTCGGCACATTTCAAGTGACCAGCAAGCTCTATGGTGTTGTTGTGAGTTATCGTGGATATCAGGCATATTTCGATGAGGAGTCGAAATTATGGCCCTACATTTTCCACATTTCTCATGCCGAGCACCAGGAAGCCGCAGTGGCTGAGGTTGAGGCGAAGCTGATCGCCTGACCCGAAAGCGCACGGGGTAATTTTTCACATTTCTTTCCGTTTAACTCGGGCTAGCTTCTTTTGCCTGAAAGGAGAGCGGCTATGAAATTGATCTATATACTATCAACGATCACATTGTTGGCGTTGAGCGGTTGCGGTGACACTGTCGACAGTCTGGCCGAAGACTCCGACCGCAGGAATCAGATTCTAAAAGCGTGTGCCGATATGGGTGCGGCTTCTCAGAATGATGAACTCTGCCGGATGGCAGCCAGAGCGCAGGTCGAGGCCGCCAAGCGCTCTATTAAAGGGGCATTCGAGTGAGAGTTTAGCTTGAGAGGATAAGGTGAGTCGCATCACATCGTATAGCTGATGGATTATGAAGAGTGGCATCAATTCACAGCAGAGGAGATGCCCTATGAATCTGTTCCGTGCCAAAAAAATTGCTGATGCCTTTTCTCAAGTCGGTGGGTTCAGCGTAGAAAACAGTTTCGGTGCTTTAAGTGTCGAATATTTGGGCCATAAGGCCTGCTTCTTTCAGGAAGACAATTTCTGGTCATTTATTTTCAATGTTGCCCGCGCCAGCCATGAAGAGAGCCCGGTTGCCAGAATCGAGTCCCAGCTGACTGCTTAATAGCGAATAGATTACAAGTTAAAGCCCGGCCTTTTCCATGGAAGGCCGGGCTTTTTTTATAGGCTCTTTATCACCCGTTTAATCGCACGCTTCATGGAGTCACCCGAGGCGTACCGTTTTTCCGGATCCTTCTGCATCGCCTTATCGAGAATGCCACGAACGCTGGCTGGAATCTCGGGCCTTATCTTGCAGATGTCGGGATGCTTCTCGCTCATGATCTGATAGGAGAGAGTGGCAATGGAGTCACCGTCAAAGGGGCGCTGGCCTGAAAGCAGAACGAACATGGTTGAACCTAGTGAGAACAGGTCGGAACGGCCATCCACCTTCTGTCCAGACATCTGCTCCGGCGACATGAAGCTTGGTGTGCCCAGAATGACACCTGTTTTAGTGCTGCTGTTAGAAGTAATACGAGCAATGCCGAAGTCAGCAATTTTGAGCACTTTCGTTTTCGGGTGGTACATCAGATTGCCCGGTTTGATGTCACGATGGACTACATCCTGCTCATGCGCATAGCTAAGGGCTCCGGCAATCTCAGATACAATTTCAAGCACGGTTTCAACCGGGAGGAGTAAATTCTTAGTGGCATAGGTACTCAGGGCGATGCCGTCGACAAACTCCATGGCGATATAGGAGAGATCGTGCTCCTCACCGGCATCGTAGATGGTGACAATGTTGGGATGATTCAGACGTCCGGCAGCTGCTGCTTCGTGAAAGAAGCGTTTACGCACATCTTTAAGCTCTCCTTCATCGAACTCCTGTGTCAAAGCCAGTGTTTTAATGGCGACGATTCTATCGATAGTTGGATCCCGACCGAGATAGACGACACCCATGGCACCTTTGCCGATCTCTTTTTCAACCACGTAACGGCCAAGTGTCGGCGCATGTTCCATGCCATCCATAAGTAGCGAGGATGTGGCATGCGAACCGCTTCGGAGCATGACATTCTGTTCCAGCTTATCGGCCTTGGTTCGGCGGGCAGCGACATCCCTGAATCCGGGACGGCGCGAAAGAATGTAGTCGTAGGCAGTCGCTGCCTTGCCGAACTGGCGCTTGCGCTCGAAATCGCTGGCTAGGTTGTATATCAAATCCAGATTACCATCGTTGACCGGGAGGTTGCGGAAACAGGCCATGGCCTTATCAAGCATTCCCTGCTCCTGATAGGACATGCCGAGCTCGCGGTTGGTGTGAGCGGAGTTGGCCATGTGTTCCATATGCTGGGAGTCGTAGACGCGCTTGGCTGTGAATATGATATGACCGAGCAGCAGCATAAGCGCCGGAACAGCCGTCTGCAGCCAGCTCTGGGTGGCAACCATCAGGTACTGGCTGGTTCCAAGTAGAAGAATCAGCAGAATCAGAGTTACCAGCGTAGTAGGCAGTACTTTCACACGTGACACAACCAGCGCAAGGTAGAAGGCGATAAATAGCAAAAGCCCCAGTTCAATCCAGAGGAATGTATGAGGGCGATTGTAGTAGTCATGATCAATGATGCTGGCAATGGCCTGGCCGGTTAGTTCCAATTTGTCGATGCGTCCAATCGGCGTGATGTAACTGGGCCTGTCATCCAAACCGATCAAGACGATCTTATCTCGCAGATCAATTGGACTCTGTTCTGCTTGCAACAGTTCGTTGGCCTTTAATTGTTTGAAGGGGGAGTTGCTTCCCTCAGGAAGGTAGTAACCGATGTTGAGCTGCATGCCCGGCGTGGTCTCAATGGTCTGATCACCAAGCGTGATGGAGTGGTGCAGGTTGATGCCAATATGGCGCGCCTTACCGGTGATGACCCGGTCAGCTACCAGTAGGGCCAGCGATGGGAAGTAGTTGCCATCCGAGTAAGCGACCAGAGGCACACTGCGAACCGTCTTATCCTGAACTTCAACATATTCGATGTGTCCGACACCGGATGACTTTCTGGCAAAATCAGGAATTGGCAGTCTGAAGGGACGATCTTCCAGTGTGCTCAAGTCCTCAGATGGAGCAATGAGTTTGGATTCGAGAGAGAGGTTGTCCGATTCCACATCTCTAATACGGAAGACCCGGATTAGCTTGGCCTCTTCTTCCGGATCTTCGCTTTCTGAGCCGGGCTCCATGGCGAGAAAAATACTGCGTGTCTTTTTGATGGCGCTGACCAGTTTATTGTCGGCATCAAGATCATCTTGTGCTCGTCTGGAGATATCACGAAGCAGTCTAGCCTCTTTCTTTTTCAGTGAGTTTTTTGCCAGCTCTTCTAGTTCAGTAAAATAGGCGGCTCCAGGAACCGACTGGCTGGTTGAAAGCGGCAGCATCAAGGCAACTGATTGCGGGCGGCCAGCAGCAACCTTGTCCAGCAGGTCAGCCAGCTTCTGACGAAGGCTGAAGCGTTGGTCCGGTTCCTGCGAAGGGCGCGATTCCATTCGGATGATGACGATATCTTTGGTGGCACCTGCAACACGGTGACCAAAACCCTGACTGCTATCGTAGAGAGTCCCTTCAAGTTGTTCGAAGAGAGGCAGATGCGTTGCCTTGCCTGTGGAAAAGATTATTAGGAGCAGTAGGGCAATAAACCACCCATGTTTTATAAAACTCAATCGCTGCAACGAATATCTCCCTTCCTTATTTTCAATAAATGATGGTGCCAAACCGATTGGTAAGGCAAATCTCCATCAACTGTAATTAAACTTTGACGGGGCGCCAACACTCAATCGCGGTTGTGATGATCAGGAGTTCTTTCGTGATAGATAGATGATCCAGCCAATACCTGCCACCAGCATACCAGAAGATAACAGCATCCCCATGGTTATGGGCCCGAAGAGGAAACCAAGTTGTTCATCGGGCTGACGAAAGTTCTCACAAAAGATTCGGGCGATGGCGTAGCCGGTCAGGAATATGGCGACGCGCATACCTTGTGGCCACGGCTTTTTACGGGTCAACCAGAGAATGAGGAAGAGCAATACACCTTCAAGTAACATCTCATAGAGTTGGCTGGGATGGCGCGGCTCGGGTCCGGCACCGGGAAAGATCATGGCCCACGGAATATCGGAGCCTGCAGAAATCACCCGCCCCCAGAGTTCGCCATTGATGAAGTTACCCATGCGGCCAAAGGCGAGGCCTAACGGGGCGACCACGAAAAATTTGTCCATCAACAGCATAAGTGGCATGGAATGTTTTTTGCAGTACCACCAGCCCGCAAGGATCGGACCGACCAAGCCACCGTGGAAGCTCATACCGCCCTGCCAGACGTAGAAGATCTCGATGGGATGGGAGCTGTAGTAGCCGAAGTTATAGAAAAGGATGTAGCCCAAGCGGCCACCAAGAATGACGCCGAGAATCAGCGCGGTGAATAGCCCTTCATACTGTTCCGGTTTGACGGAAACGTTCCATGCACCTTGTTCGATCAACTGACGTTTGGTCAGCTGCCAGGTCAGGAAAAAGCCGATCACATACATCAGTCCATACCAATGGATGGCCAGTGGCCCTATCTGCAGGGCGACAGGATCAATGTGAGGGGCAATCATGTGTAGAGGATCCAGAGCAGCAAACCACCAAAGAGAATACGGTAGATACCGAAGGCAACAAAGGTGAAGCGTTGCAGAAAGCTGAGCAGCAGTTGCATCGTGGCGTAGGCGGAGATGAAGGAGACGATGAATCCTGCAAGTAGTGGCATCAGCATGTCACCGCTGAACTCCTGCCAGTGTTTGAGCAGGTCGTAACCGCTAGCAGCCAGCATCACAGGAAGGGCTAGCAGGAACGAGAACTCGGCACTGGTTTTACGGTCAAGACCGACAAGCATGGCACCGATGATCGATGCGCCGGCGCGGCTGGTGCCGGGAATGAGTGCTGCGACCTGCGCGATACCGATCCACAATGCCTGCTTGTAGCTGACATCTTCGACATCGGTGGTGGCATAAACTTTATGGCGTTGCAGAAACTCAACCAGCAGGAAGATCAGACCACCAACGATAAACATGATGGCAACAATATCAGTGGTGAACATCGCCTTGATCTGTTTATGGAAGAGGAAGCCGACGGCACCAACAGGAATAAAGGCGAGTGCCACCTTCTGCCACAACTCCCGATGCGCCAGCGTCAGCTTGTCACGGTAGGTGGCGGTCACAGCGAGGATGGCGGCGAGCTGGATGATCACTTCAAAGGCCTTGTTATCATCGGTTTGCGCCAAACCCAGCCATTCACTGGCTACAATCAGATGGCCAGTGGATGAGATGGGAAGAAATTCGGTAATTCCTTCGATAATGCCAAGGATAATGGCTTGAATGATGTCCATGCTGGTTTGCAACCCTCCGTAGGTGCGACCACTCTACGGCTTGCCGGGATGATGCCAATGCTTTTAACTGTTGCCATCTGACTCTTTGGGGGAAACTTATGAAAGCCTTTTTTTCAGGATTAATGCGCTGGATGGATCGAATTCGGCGGGTTGTCATCAACGGCTTTATGCTGCTGTTCCTGATTATCTTCATCAGTGTGCTGTTCTCCTCCAAACCGGAAGTGCCGGAGCGTGCCGTGCTTGTGATCAAGCCCGAAGGAAGAATCGTGGAGCAGCTTGTTCGTCCGAATGCTGATTCGTTTCCCTTCTCTCTACCGGATAAAGATCAGGTGCTGATCAAAGATATCCACCGTGCGCTTGAACTGGCCAAGGATGATCCGAAGATCGAACTGGTCCGACTTGAGCTTGATAAGATGCAGGCAACGCCGTTGGCCAAGCTTCAGGATCTACGTCGAGCTATCGAACTGTTTAAAACAAGCGGTAAGCCCGTGATCGCATCGGGGCATGCCTATAGTCAGTCGCAGTACTATCTGGCGGCCACAGCCGATAAGATCTACCTGCACCCGATGGGTATGATCGAACTGACCGGCTTTGCTCTATATCAGAACTATTTCAAGTCAGCTCTGGATAAACTGAATGTCGATATTCATCTATTCCGTGCGGGGCAATACAAATCTGCAGGTGAGCCGCTGGTAAGAGATAACATGTCTGCCGCGGCCCGAACAGCCAACAAAGCATGGCTCGACACACTATGGGAAGCTTACAAGGCGGATGTTGCCGTCATGCGCAAGATTAAGGCTGATCGGATTCAAACCATTCTGGATTCACCTGCCAAATATCTTGCCGAGCATGATGGGAGCCTGGGTCGATTGATGAAGGCCGAGGGATTGGTGGACGAGTTGGCCGATCTTCATGATGCCGATAGTTATATCAGTACGCTTGTAGATGAAAAACGTTATAAAGATGTGGCGACCATTGGACTCAAGTATTATCTGAAGGCTACAGATGTGGTGATTCCCGAATCACCAAGCAAGAATTTGATCGGTGTGCTCACGGCCAGTGGCACGATTGTGAATGGCGAGCAGCCAACCGGCACGATTGGTGGTGATACCATTGCCGGGCTGCTGCGCGATGCACGACAGGATGAACGGATCAAAGCGGTGGTACTGCGTATCGATTCGCCGGGTGGCAGCGCATTGGCGTCCGAGGTGATTCGCAAAGAGGTGGAGCGTGTGAAGCAGGCAGGTAAACCAGTTGTTGTCTCCATGGGCAGTGTCGCTGCATCCGGCGGCTACTGGATCGCAACGCCTGCTGATGAGATATGGGCTCAGCCGACCACCATCACCGGCTCTATTGGTGTCTTCGGTCTTATGGCCGGCGTGGATCGCGGCCTGAATAACCTGGGCATCCATACCGATGGCCTGGGAACCACCTCCATTGCCGGAGGGCTGCGCTCGGATAGGCCGCTTAGTCCTGAGTTAGCCAAGATGTTTCAGATGGGTGTGGATGATGTCTACCGCGAATTTATTGATCATGTCTCCGAAGGCCGAAAAATGGATCCCGCTCGTGCAGATCAGTTGGCGCAGGGGCGAGTTTGGAGTGGGGTTGATGCCAAAGAGATTGGCCTTGTCGATGAACTGGGAGATTTGGAGGCTGCGGTGAAAGCCGCTGCCAAACGTGCCGACGTCTCAGGTGATTATCGCAAGGTATCCATTGAATCAAAAATGGATTTCGCCGAATTCTTTATGGAGAATCTTCTGAGCGATCTCAACATATGGTTTGGTGATTCGGTGGTGACAAGAATTGCCGCTTCACCGATGGCAAAAGTATGGATGGATGGCATCAACGGATTGGAGATGTTTACCCGCTTTAATGATCCGAAACAGGTCTATGCCTATAGCGAACTGCCATACTAGAAGGCTTGTTCCGGCTGATTAGTTAGCACAGGTGACCCTGTTTCGGCCGTTCTCTTTGGAGTCATAGAGGGCCTGATCTGCCCGCTTTAAAAGTTGCTCCGCATCATTCTTATCGCTTTTGGGATCACTCCCGCGCCAGGCGACGACACCGAGACTAATGGTGATATTGGGCATCTGTTGATGGCAGTGTTCAAAGGTGTGTCGGGCGATATTTTCGCGTATGCGCTCGGCCAGTTGGCAGGCACCTTCAACAGCTGTTCGAGGAAGCAGGATGGTAAACTCCTCACCGCCATATCGAAAAAGATAGTCGCAATCGCGCAACATCGGGCGTACGGCTTGAATCAGCTGCTTTAGAACTGCATCACCGGCATCGTGACCTTTGGCATCATTGATATATTTGAAGTGATCAATGTCGAACATGATTAGTGATACGGTGGAGCCATATCGCTCGGCCAATCGCCATTCTTGCATCAGTTGCTGATTAAAGTGGCGGCGATTATAGGCGCCTGTCAGCGCATCGGTGATGGCGATCTCCTCTAGCTCCTTGTTCATCTTCTCCAGTGCTGCCGTGCGTTCTGCCACCTTTTTTTCGAGCAGTGTATTGGCCTCTTCCATCTGCTGGTTGAGCTGCGCGTTGTGAATAGCAACGGTCGCCTGAGATGCCATCGCCCGGATCAGAGTTTCATCCTGTTTGTTGAAGGGTTCTACACGTGAACGCATCGCCTGAATCACACCATGGAGTTGATGGGCACCATCTAGCAGCGGGACACAGAGCATGGAATGGACGGGGTATGGCGTTGACTCATCTTCGACCTTGGCAAGATAAAGACGAGAGTCGAGCTGTGCATCTTCGATGTTCAGAAGTTCCTTGTTGCGGGCCACCCATCCGATCACACCTTGATCTATCGGCACCTTCAGTTCTTTTTTGTGAATGCCCTGAGCTACTTTCGCCTGAAGGAAGTTCCCATTGACCAGAAAGAGGCTGGTTCGGTCGGCCTTGAGAAGATGGCTGGCCTGTTCAATGATGAGATTGAGGAGCCGATCGAGATTTCGTTCGGAGCTTAACTGCGTTGCAATATCGAGCAGGCGTTCAAAGGCAAGCATCATCTCTCCTCTCTGCACCGTTTATTAAAGCACTCAATCCGATTTATATAAAGAGAATGGGGTAAACAGGTTGCGAAAATAAAAAAGCCCCAGCATTGCCGGGGCTCTATTCATGGTGTTTAGAGGGATTAAGCTTCTGCTTCCAGTAGCTCTTTGAGATTGGCGAAATCCATCTCCAGTTCCCGTTTGGCGATGTGACCGACGACGGGGGATGCCACCTTGAAAAAACGGCCGACATCAACACTTAAGGTACGATGAATGACAGTAGTGTCTCCTTTGGCTTCAAACTTCATTGAGGTGGCCATTGGGAACGGGCCTTTCGTACTTTTCGCAGCCCAGTAATGGCCATCTTCGCTATGCTCGGTAACCACCCAATCCTGTTCGATCACCCTGCCGAGGAACTTTTCTTTCATATGATAAATCGTACCGACGTTGGGTTCGCCCGGAGTTTTCTTTTCCGATTCCAGTACTGATGTCTGCCACATCGGGTCGTTGTTACAATCATCGACAAAGGCGATGACATCGGCAATCGGCCGGTTGATGGTGATACTAACTTCAAGGTTACTTAATGGCATGGTTCCTCCCTCAATTGACCGACAGTCACGATATTGCGCCATGACGGCATGGTATGTGCAAGTCCGTTCATCAGTTCATTCCGTAGTAGTATACATGATCCCTTGAACGCTCGTAAACACGATTCGATTCGGTGAAATGAAAAGGGCTGCCTCATTATTATTAATGGGCAGCCCTTTTAGAATCAAATCGGATCGACTTATTCGCGTAGCAGTTCGGTGATACCGGTCTTGGAGCGAGTCTTTTCGTCCACCTTCTTCACGATCACTGCACAGTAGAGATTCGGACCACCATTCTTGCCCGGCATGGAGCCTGACACGACCACTGAGTAAGGTGGCACTTCACCGTAGAAGGTCTCACCGGTTTCACGGTCGTAAATACGGGTCGATTTGCCGATATAGACGCCCATCGAGATAACGGAACCCTCACGGACAATTACGCCCTCGACCACTTCGGAGCGGGCACCAATGAAGCAGTTGTCTTCAATAATGGTCGGCGTGGCCTGTAGGGGTTCAAGTACGCCGCCGATGCCGACACCACCTGAGAGGTGTACATTCTTGCCGATCTGGGCACATGAGCCGACGGTCGACCAAGTGTCCACCATGGTGCCTTCATCCACGTAAGCACCGATGTTCACATAGGAAGGCATTAGCACGGTCTTCGGTGCAATGTAGGCTCCCTTACGCACTGTCGCAGGAGGTACCACGCGCATACCACCTTTACGGAACATGTCTTCACCCCAATTGGCGAACTTCTGCGGCACCTTATCGAAATAGTTGGTGGAAGCTCCGCCAATCACCTGATTGTCGTGAATCTTGAAATAGAGAAGCACGGCTTTTTTCAGCCACTCATTGGTGACCCATGTGCCGTTCTCATCTCGCTCGGCAACACGTACACCACCATCATCCAGTAGCTGAATGGCGCGCTCAATAGCCTCACGCACCTCGGTTTCAACATTGGACATGTTCCAGTTGTCGCGGTTGTCCCAGGCTGACTCAATAACTTCTTGTAGGTGATTCATACAGGCTCCATAACTTAAAAACTGATGGAGCCGAAGCTAACCTTCGGTGCCGGAACTTCAACATAAGGATGAATGAGTGAGGAGATCATCACCAGATGCCCAGAACCGGATCAAATAGCACTTGCCACTCTCGGTCATATCGGATGATGATGCGTTCATTAGCGAGGTATCACGATGCAGGTCACTATGCCTGATGCTCCTTTCGATGTTTCCGTCTTTTCTGCTGAATATATCTCGGCACGTAAAGCTTTTTTAGATGCTGCTCATGAGTGCGGAGCAACGCTTTCAACCTATCCGCACCTGTCCACAGGCCCTAATGGAGAACCATTAGCGACGGATGCTGCATGGTTGGGCCCTGATGACGCAGGCAGCGTGCTGGTTCTACTCTCTGCCACGCATGGCGTGGAGGGCTTCTGCGGTTCCGCGGCTCAGATCGACGGGCTTAGATCCTATGCCAACAAAAAAGATGCGCTCCCAGAAGGTGTTGCCCTGCTCATGATCCATGCGATCAATCCTCATGGTTTTGCATGGTTGCGTCGGGTCACCGAGAATGGTGTCGATCTTAATCGTAACTTTGTCGATTTCTCAAAAACGCTTCCTGAAAATCGTGGTTATGAGGAACTGGGCGCTTCGGTTATTCCCGACAATCTGAAGCATGAGACACTGATGGCAGCCGATGCGAAGTTGCTGGAATATTCCGATTTCCATGGCCAGGTTGCTTTTGAGGCCGCTCTGTCAGGCGGGCAGTTCACCCATGCTGATGGCCTCTTCTACGGAGGAGTAGCACCGACTTGGTCGCGTTTAACTACGGAAGAGATTGTTAAGGATTTCCGGTTGGCTGAACGCAAGCGGGTTGCGGTGCTTGATTTTCATACCGGCCTCGGACCCTTCGGATACGGGGAACCGATCTGCGATCATTTTCCCGGCACGATCGGTCTTGAGCTTGCCCGCAAATGGTACGGCCAGTCGGTGACAGAACCGGCTATCGGCACTTCAAGCTCAGTAGCCAAAGAGGGCCTCTCGGACTATGGCTGGCAGAAGATGCTGGGCGATACCGTCGTATTCATTGCGCTTGAGTTCGGCACATACTCGTTCGACAATATGACCCGCGTGCTTCGCGCAGATCACTGGCTTCATGCTCAGGGAGCAGTTGATTGGCATGCTGAACGGACTCAAGCCATCAAAGCTGATATTCGCAGACATTTCTATCCGGCCACCCCCGACTGGCAGCAGATGGTTCTTTTCCGCACCCGCCAGTGCATTACGCAGGCGCTTCATGGTCTGGCGAGTGATTAAAAAACAGCTTTAACTGTAGCGCGAGGCTTCAATGCGCCGGATGAACTCCTGCGTGATCTGCGTATAAAGCTCACCCTTCAACACCTTGTCCTCAACGCCATGGTCGATGCTCGGGTTATCGTTTATCTCGATAACAAAGACACCTTTATCCGTCTCTTTCAGATCCACGCCGTAGAGGCTGTTGCCGATAAGCCCTGCAGCTTTGGTGGCGATTTCCACTACATGAGATGGCGCTTTTTCAACGGGCATGGTTTCAAAGCCGCCATAAGTGGCCGTGCCGTCACCCTTATGATTGACGATCTGCCAGTGCCCCCTTGAGGCTCGGTACTGGCAGGCGTAGAGCGGTTTGCCATTGAGTATGCCGATACGCCAGTCGTAAGCCGTATACATGAACTCCTGTGCCAGAATCAGGCGAGAATTGCCGAACAGGTTTTCAGCGGCTTCTCTCACCTGCTCCCTGTTGCTGGCCTTGAACATGCCTCGTGAAAAACAGCCATCCGGTATTTTCAATACCATCGGGTAGCCGATCTGTTCCTCGAGCATGGTGATGGCGTTATCATCAAAGGTGGCACGATTCAGGGGGATGGTGAGCGGTGTCGGCAGGCCATGGGTATTCAATCGCTCCCACATGTAGACCTTGTTGGTACAGCGAAGAATTGATTTGGAGTCATCAATGACCGGAATGCCTTCGGCCTCCGCCTTGCGGGCAAAGCGGAAGGTGTGATTATCCAGCGCTGTGGTTTCACGAAGGAAAAGGGCATCAAACTCCGAGATTCGATGGTAATCCTTGGCCTGAATGAGTTCGACATCCATACGCAGCGCCTTGCCTGCTTTGATAAATCTTGCAATGGCATTGGCATTGGATGGAGGCATTTTCTCGTTTGGATTGACTAGAATCGCAAGATCATAAAGGGCAGGTTTGCGATCACTACGCTTTCGTTCGGAAAGGCGGGTGTAGAGGCGAATGCTCTGCTCGAAGAATTCGGCAAGTTCATTTTTAGCCCTATCCAGCCCCAAAGGCTTGATGGACGTTATCTCCCAGTCTTTACCCTTAACGATGCGCACCTTGATCAGCGGATAACGGAAGAGGTCGAACAGTTCTGTTGCCAGCCTGTTGAAGCGACGGTCATCTGCCAGTCCGAAGAAAATATGCAGGGTGAATGCCTCTTCCGGCGGTTCGGCAAGCCGCTGAATGGTTTTATGCAGCAGTTGATTCAATTCAGGCAAAGCAAAGGCATAAAGGCTTCGACGTGAGAGATCGAGGATGTCAGCAACGGTCGGCATGGGCAGGTCATTGCGTGCTTCGGCAAGAAGCGAGCAATAGTAGCCTGCGCTCAGGTAGGTGTAGCGGCGACAGAGGTTGATGATGCGCATCGGTCGCTTCTGCGGTCGAACCCAGCGAGTGAGATATTCGTCGGCTTCAAGAATACGAAGTCCTTCGATCTCCCACTTCCAGTCGGAAGCACGGTCAACAATGACGGTATAACGCGGATTTAGATTCATTGCTTCTCTACTTTCCTCTCAACTAATAGTGCGGCGTACTGGCGGCTTTTGCCGTAGCGGGTCATGCGTTCGAATTCGGCGCGTGGAATGGGGATGCCGATACAGGTGGTCTTGGTTTCACCCTCTTCAACATCCACATAAGGCTCATTAAAATAGATAAAGCGTTCATCGAATCCGGTAATCACCACCCAGTGAGGCGATTTGTCTCCGGTTAATCTGTAGGAGCTGATCAGAATGATCGGGATGGCCCCAGCCCTGAATCCCTTCTCCATCTCATGGCTGGTGAGAGGCCGATCTCGCATGCGAATGTCGGAGCGGCCGATCTCGCGGATGAAATCCTCCTGCACGATACGGATCACTTCGCGTTTCTCTTCGCTGCGAACTGACTCGACAAACATCTCAGGGTCTTTGCGAACGAAGAGCGTTACTTTGTAACCGCGCTGATGGGCTGAGAGAGCAAGGCCGTAAGGACTACAGCCCCCGTGGCCGGAAGTCATGAAGATGCTGGTTGCCTCACGCCAGAGTCTGAGCTCGAGCATGCGATCAAGTTTCAGTTTCGGTGACAGGGCTTTCATTGCCATCATCAGGCAGGCCGGACCGCAGGTGAATTCGAGGCTCTGGGGATAGAATGGAACCGGTGAATTCTTGGCTGTCAGGTGCGGCGCTAGCTCCTTTTCGAAACGCAGTGCATCACCATGATCCTCGTAATAGTCGGCAACCGTGGCGAATTCTCGGTAGTTAAGGCTGCGATAGAGTGCTTGTGCATTGGTGTTTTTGGTGTGCACCTCCAGTCGCATGGAGACCATGCCACGGGCCAGTGCAGCCTTTTCAGCCGCCTCGATCAGTGCTTTGCCCACCCCTTTACCGCGATGGTCGGGATTAACGGCCAACGAATACATGCGGGCAATGGAGGTGTTGCGATGGAACAACAACATGATGTATCCACGAATGGTACCCCGATCTTCGTCCACAAGCGTTATCGCATGACCACGAGTGAGCAGATGGCGAAAGCTTCGTTCAGAGAGGCGATCAATATCGAAACAGCGATTTTCAATCTCGACAAGAGCCGGAATATCAGCGGATAGAGCTGAGCGGATCATTGGGGTTTGATGGAGTGTATAAAGGGGTTAACCATGCGCAATTCTATAGTCCACGTATCGTTAACTGTAAATGAAATTTTACAGAGGCGTATTAGAGAACGATTTCCTCTGGGCGTGCATGGCTCAGAAATTCCTGATTCGACATCGTCAGGCCATAGGCTCCAGCCAGTCCGAAGACGGCAATATCGCCGATGTCTGCCGCTTCAACATAAACATCATTGGCCAGTTTGTCGGCGCTGGTGCACAAGGGGCCGCCGAAATATACCTGCTCCTGCTTAACAGACTCCTGTCCATCAAAAAGCTTGGCATCGTGCATACGGACAATGGCTAGCGGATGGTTAATGGAAAGGGCTGCAGGCCTACGGAAATGATTAATGCCACCGGCACAGACCACCTGTTTTTTCCCGCGACTCTCCTTGATATCAAGGATCTCTGTGCAGAAAAAGCCGGAATCGGCAGCCAGATAACGACCTAGTTCCAAGACAAAGTGGCGGCCTTCAAATCCGTAGCTGGCAATCATGGCAGCTAGACCATCTGCATAGGCCTGAGGGTTAAAGTCGTGCCCTTCTTCCAGATAGTCAACGCCGAAACCACCGCCGAAATCGATGATGTCACAGGTGACGCCTTCGTATTCAGCTTCAATTTTTTTTGTCAGGTCAAAGACCAGCTCACAGTTTTTAAGCAGGTCGGAAACATTCAATACACCGGATGCGGCATAGACATGCAGGCCACGGAAGTTGAGGTGTTTCAGTGCCAGAATCTGAGGAAGAGCATCATCGAGCTTCTCTTCATCGATACCGAACTTCTTGCTGCCGCCGGAGAAGGTGGTTTGCGCTTCATGGATATCGAAGTTGGCATTGATGCGCAGCAACACATCCATCTGTTTGCCCGCTTCATCACAGATCGCGTTAAGGCGATGGGCTTCGGCCAGTGATTCGATGTGAACGGTGCGCACATCGTTATTCACACTCCAGCTTAGCTCTTCCGGCGACTTTCCCGGGCCGGTATAGATCAAACGATTGCCTGCAAAGCCTGCGGCCACGGCACGTTCGGCTTCGCCAAGGCTGGCAATTTCGATGCCGACGGCACCGGCTTCAAATGCTGCCTGAAGAAATGCCGGATGCGGGTTGGCTTTCATGGCATAAAAGACTTCGAGCCCTTCCGGCATGATCTCCACCAGATGCACGATTTTTTCGCGCATGGGGGCAGTGTCGTAGATATAGCAGTTGAGTGTTTTGCCGGTTTCAGCTCGACGGCGAATCTCTGCTTCAATGTTGTTTGGAATGATCATTTTTTTATACCCTGACGGCCTTGAGTCTGCGTGCCAGTTCGGCGGCTTTTTCCGGCCCATCTACGAGAGCCGCTCGTACGTAACCTGTGCCCGGATTGATCCCATCAGCATCATCTGCGCCCAGATAGGAGCCGGGCAGGATGGTGACATGCTGTTGCTCCCACGCAGCCAGCGCGAAGGCCTCTTCGCTGCCCTTGGCATCTCCCACCTTCAGCCAGACGAAAAAGGAGCCTTCAGGAATGGCGCCACCGTAGATGTCGAAAAAGGCTTTTAAACTGTCCCGATAGACTTCCAGATGACGTTGCACGTGGGTTTCATCCGACCAGGCAGCAGCGGCAACAGCTTGAAGCGGTAGCGGTGTGGCAGGGCCGGTATAGCTACGTAACTTGGAGAAGCGTTTCAGCAATTTTGCATCACCCGCAATCAATCCAGAGCGCATACCCGGCAGGGCCGAGCGCTTGGAGAGCGAGTTCATGACGATACAGCGAGAATAATCATCCCGACCAAGCTTCTGTGCGATTTCAAGCAGGCCGACAGGCCGCTTCTGCCAGTAGATCTCCGAGTAACACTCGTCGGAAACAAGGGCAAAATCGTAGCGATCAGCCAGTTCGATCAGGGCTTTGAAATAGGCTTCATCAGCGATCCAGCCTGTTGGATTTGATGGTGAGCAGACATAAACCAGAGCGGTCTGTTGCCAGACATGTTCGGGAACGGCAGCAAGATCGGGAGCGAAATCGGAAGCTTCCGTACAGGGAAGAAGCCATGGCTCTGCTCCGGCTGTGATGGCTGCGCCGAGATAGATCTGATACATCGGATTGGGCATCAGCACATAAGGTTTGGATGCAGCCTCCGGATTGACCAAAGCATGGGCAATGGCAAAGAGCGATTCGCGGGTACCATTGGCAGAGAGCACCTGAGTTACAGGGTCAACATGTTCAAGGTCGTATCGCTGTTTGAGCCAATCGGCGATTGCGCCACGAAGACCCGGTCCGCCTACCGTGGTTGGGTATTTGGAGAAGCCTGAGAGATTCTCATTCAATGTGGCAGCAACGAATTCAGGTAGCGGAAGCCTTGGCTCGCCTGCACCTGCATCAATGTGTGGCAAGGCTTCGTTCGAGGCATGGCCATCGAACAATCTGCGCAGTCGTTCAAAAGGATAGGCACCGAGGCGATCAAGGCGCGGCTGATGCGATTTTTCAGCGGACATCAATTTTACTGAAACAGTTCGGCATCAACGCGAACACGGATGATCTTGCTCCAGTCGCTGAAGCGGCCAAGCGCATCGATAGCACGTACCCTGAAGGCGAATTCCTTATTCGGATCCTTCAGGTTGATCACCTGAGAAAGCGGTTTGCCAAAGTTTTCTGCGCGAGGGGTCTGTTCTTGGTAACGACGCCAGAACCCCGGGCAATTGCAGTAGGGATCAATCTCGGCACGATCAATTTGAAATCCGATGCCGTGACTACCGCCGCTAATTTCAACCTCGATATTAACAACATTGCCTGAGACCACATGGTTGACCTGAGTCAGTGTCGGCATCGCATCACTCATGACCGGTTGAGGTGGCTCTTTACGGCCACAGCCTGTAAGAACGAGCAAAGTAACGGTGATAATGAGTAGAAGATTACGCATCAGTTGACTCCAGAAGTGCTTTCCAGGAAGCGCATTGTTGGCGCACCTGTTCAGGGGCGGTGCCGCCGATATGGTTACGAGCTGCAACACAGGATTCGACAGAGAGTTGTTGAACCATCTCAGCAGTCAGCCGCGAGTCAATGGACTGACATGCTGCTTGATCCATCTCATGCAGTTCAGAGCCCGCCTTAATGCAGTGGCCGACCGACTTGCCAACAATCTCATGGGCTTCACGGAAGGGAACACCAGCGCGTACCAGCGCATCGGCAAGATCTGTCGCCGTTGAAAAGCCGGAGGCTGCCGCCTTCAACATATTTTCTTTGTTGACCTTGATTCCCGGTAACATGTCACCGAAGACGCGTAGGCTTCCTTCGAGATTATCGAAGGCATCGAAAACTGCGCCTTTATCCTCCTGCATGTCCTTGTTATAGGCCAGAGGCAGGCTTTTGACGGTGGTGAGAATAGCAACAAGACCACCGATAATGCGACCGGTCTTACCGCGAACCAGTTCAGGCATGTCCGGATTCTTCTTCTGTGGCATGATCGATGAGCCGGTGCAAAAGGCATCCGGAAGATCGACAAAGCTGAACTGTGAACTCATCCAGAGGATCAGCTCTTCGGAAAAGCGTGAGAGATGAACGGCGCAGATTGAAGCGGCTGCCAGCAACTCCATAATAAAATCACGGTCGGATACGGCATCCAGCGAATTGGTGCATGGGCCGTTGAAGCCAAGCAGTTCAGCAGTCTGGAAGCGGTTGATGTCAAAGGTGGTGCCAGCCAGAGCAGCCGAACCCAGAGGAGACTGGTTCATCCTTTCACGGGCATCAAAGAATCGATCCATGTCGCGCTCGAACATCTCAACATAGGCAAGCAGATGGTGGCCGAAGGTCACCGGCTGAGCTGTCTGTAGATGGGTAAAGCCGGGCATGATCGTATCGGCATGCTCTTCGGCCAAGTTTACCAGTACCCCTTGCAGGGTATGGATGCGAGCAATGACGTCGTCAGTTCGTCTGCGAAGATAGAGGCGGGTGTCGGTTGTCACCTGATCATTTCGCGAACGGGCGGTATGCAGTTTTTTGCCGGCATCGCCGATGCGGTCGGTCAGGCGCTTTTCAATGTTCATATGCACATCTTCAAGCTCAATCGTGAATTCGAATTCGCCACGTTCGATCTCAGCTTCGATATCATTCAGTCCGTTGATGATGGAGGAGAGTTCTTCGTCGGTCAGGATGCCTTGTGCATTGAGCATGGTGGCGTGGGCTCGGGAGCCGGCAATATCTTCAGCATACATGCGAGCATCGACATCGATGGATGCGTTGAAGGCTTCTACAAAACTGTCGGTCGGGGCATCAAAACGCCCGCCCCATGGTTTATCTGACATTTTAAGAACTCCTGCCGTGGCTCAAACGTCGGCAACTATAACGGCAATACAACTGTTCGGAAATGAGCATTACATCGGATTGGACAATTAGGGGGATGAACTTTGTATAAAAATCCTATATTCTCCGCCGCCCTTTGCGTATTGGGGATGGTTTTTAAAACAGAAAATGCGTCAGTTTCGAGTTTTTATTGAGGAGAATTCATCATGGCCTTGAATGTCTATTACGACAAAGATGCCGATCTTTCGATCATCAAGAGTAAAAAAGTTGCCATCATTGGTTACGGATCACAGGGCCATGCCCACGCCACCAACCTGAAAGATTCAGGAGTTGATGTGACTGTAGGTCTGCGTGCCGGCTCTGGCTCTATTGCCAAAGCAGAAGCTCACGGCCTGAAGGTCAGCGGTGTTGCTGATGCCGTTGCTGCAGCTGATGTTGTCATGGTACTGACACCTGATGAGTTCCAGTCTGTACTATACAAAGATGAGCTTGAGCCAAACCTGAAGAAGGGTGCGACGCTCGCATTCGCTCATGGTTTTGCCATCCACTACAATCAGATTGTCCCTCGTGCCGATCTGAACGTTGTCATGATTGCACCAAAGGCTCCGGGCCATACCGTTCGCTCGGAATTCGAGCGAGGTGGTGGTATTCCTGACTTGATCGCGATTCATCAGGATGCAACCGGCGATGCCAAGGCTCTATGCCTATCTTACGCCTCTGCTATCGGTGGCGGCCGTACCGGCATCATCGAAACCACATTCAAGGATGAGACTGAGACTGACCTGTTCGGTGAACAGGCTGTACTTTGTGGTGGTGCAGTTGAACTGGTTAAAGCCGGCTTTGAAACATTGACCGAAGCGGGTTATGCACCTGAGATGGCATACTTTGAGTGCTTGCATGAACTCAAATTGATCGTTGATCTGATGTATGAAGGCGGCATCGCTAACATGAACTACTCCATCTCCAACAATGCTGAGTATGGTGAGTATGTAACCGGTCCACGTGTGATCAACGATGAATCACGCAAGGCAATGAAAGAGTGCTTGCACAACATCCAGACTGGCGAATATGCCAAGCAGTTCATTCTTGAAGGTGCAACTAACTACGCATCTATGACCGCTGCACGTCGTAATAATGCTGCTCATCCGATCGAACAGACCGGTGAGAAGCTTCGTGCGATGATGCCTTGGATCAACAAGATCGTGGACAAATCAAAGAACTGAGAACGAAAGTTCGACTCTTTTTTAAAGGGTGGCCTTCGGGCTGCCCTTTTTTATTGGAGGAAAAATAACCTTATTTTAATTGTTGACAAACATCCGCCAATAGTAACAATTACTCATTATATTATCATATAAGGAGACTCTAATGAAAAAGGCTTTGATGATCGCAGCAGCTGCTGCATTTGTAGTCGGTGGATTCGCTTCTACAGCGATGGCTGGTCCGGAAGGCAAGTGTAAAGCGTGTCACACCTTTGAGCAGGGCGGTAAAAACAAGACCGGTCCGAATCTCTTCGGTATCATGGGCAAACAGATGGGTTCAGTAGAAGGATTTGCTTATGGCGACTACCTAGCCGGCAAACCGGGAACTTGGGATGAAGCATCCATGCGCGCCTGGATCAAGGACTCCAAGGGCGTTTCGGGTGGAAACACCAAGATGCCTGCACAGAAGATGGATGGTAAAAAAGCAGATAAGGTTATCGCATTCCTGAATGGTCTGAAGTAAGCCATATCGACTTTAGTATTTTAAAAGGCGGTCTTAATGGCCGCCTTTTTTTTAAAAATTGAGAATGAACGGAGCTATTGCTGATCCAGTTCTTTGTAACGCTCCTGCTGTTGTTGATCAATATCGTGCAACTGCTGTTGAACCTGTTTGCCCTGCTGGATCAGATTGCTACCAGTGATTTCACGAGCCGTTTCATGGCCGGACTCCTCGGCTTGTTCGCAGGCGGTAAGCAGTAGCGGTATCAATAGAGTCAGAACTAGTCGTTTCATGTTGTTCCTTCCAAATATTCAGCTATTTTCACTAAAGATATTGAGATTAAGTGGCTCCATTTTTCCCATCCAGAGGGTGTATTCGGTGTGATCCTTCAGGTCATTGCCAGTGTTGGCATGGATAAAGATGGTCAGCCCATGACGGTTCAATGCTAACCAGGGAACAACATCGCCAAACAGGTCGGTCGCGAGTGTCAGCTGGCAGCTCCAGCAGGGGTGTGGACCGACAGCCTGCTTATGCTTGTGGCCGACTGGCAGGTTGAACTTCTGAGCAGCCTCATCACAAAGCTTTGCAGCCTGCTCGTAGCTTGATGCATCGTAGTAGATATGTGCATGGAAATTATGGATCGGAGTCATGACCTCTCCATATTTTCATTTTCCAGAAGTGAAGGCCATTCACGCAGCGCAATGCTCTTTGCAGAGCCGAAGCCTCCCACCCAATAGATGAAGGAGGGGGTAAGTTTGAAGAGTCTGAAGTCGGAGAATTGAAACAGGGGCTCAGCATCCGGGATAGTTTCAATATAAATGGATTTAATGGTGTCACACTCATCTTCGGGGACGGCTACCACGTTCCCTTGCAACGAGAGTCTTGGCAGGGAAAGAGGTGAGTCGGCAGATGCTTCCGGCATACAGATCATAAAGCCGGCCTCGGGATGATCGGCAATATTGCCGGTATGGCGGGCAAGTTTGGAGAGGTGGAGAATGATATGACCCTGATCAATGGCGTAGGGAGCCATGGAGGCTTCAGGTCCGTTTTTTCCGATGGTAGCAAGCGAACCGATTCGACACGTGAGCAGTAGTGCCCGGATTTCGGAAGCGTACCCTTTAGACATCAGCTCTTATATTGGCGTTGAAGGTCGCGTTTAATATCCTTCTCTTTCTTGTCCTGTCGCTTGTCATAGAGTTTTTTACCCTTGGCAAGACCGATCTCAAGCTTGGCAAAACCACGCTCATTAAAGTATAGCTTGAGCGGCACAAGGGTCAGCCCCTTCTCCTTGAGCTTGCCGATAAGGCGAAGCAGCTCTTTCTTGTGCAGAAGCAGTTCACGTGAGCGTGCCGGTTCAGCCGGGTTGTTCATGGCAGCGGGTTTATAGGGGCTGATATGACAGCCAATGAGAATCATCTTCTCATTGCGGATGATGCAGTGCGCTTCGGCCAGGTTGGCCTGACCGGCGCGAATTGATTTCACTTCGGGTCCGGTAAGGATGATTCCTACCTCATAGGTTTCCAGAATGTGGTATTCGTGCCGGGCACGGCGATTGATGATGGCCATGGGCGCAGGCTATCGGTCGGATGCGAAGCTGTTAACAGTTATTCTGGTTAAGGAAGCGCTGATTAATTTAGCGCTTCCATGCGGTCACGGATGGCCCGCCAATATCGGCGATAGGCATCGTTGCCTTTGCGTAATGATTTTCGGCATCCTGCCGATAAATCAGCATCTCCTTAATGATATTATTGAAATACCCGACCCATCGCCTGACTATGCAGGTGCGAAGCAAACAAGCGATTGGTTGAAGTGATTTTATGGATGGTTTTAATCGGAAACTTGTATGTGAGAACGGGGCCACTGGCCGTGACATCGGCAATAGGAGCACCAAGTCCGGCGATAGATACTTCGCCGATCAGATCACCGGAGGTGAGTTTGGCAATGGTGACGCCATAGGATTTGATGTGAACAGAGCCTCTGGCAATAAAGAATAGAAAGTGGTTGAGGCCACCCTCCCGAATGAGGTAGTCACCTTTGCGGTAGCCTTGCACGATGGTTGAATCACAGAGTTGCTGAAGCTCGCTATCTGAGAGCGGTTCAAAACAGTGGAGTGATTTCAAACCTGAGGGCTCGATGCGCATGGGGGCATGATAGGCAAGCCAGAGAGGGGTGCTTGTGATGGAGGGCACTTATGTACCTAACATAAAAAAAGGCGGGCTCTGCGGCCCGCCCTTTAAAAATCAATTAACCGATTTTACTCAGCGAAGATAAGATTAGCTAGCTCTTCATAAGAGACTTTGCCTTTACCAACATCTTTTGCGATCTTCTTGTACTGACCAGTCATCATGCCACGTTTGCCATCATACTTAGCATTGGTGTTTGCAACCTTTCTGTCAGCTTCTGCAAATCCAGATGCAAGGTAGGCAGCCAAAGTAGCGCTGTCTCCATATGCAGCCTGAATGCTCTTGAAAGATGGACCAGTGCCATCTTTATCAGCCTTGTGGCATGAGCCACATTTCTTCAGGTAGCTACCAGCGGTAGCTTCGGTTG
>Ga0316191_10000643_pt1 | contig 22938 bp, 19 predicted proteins | sample Eddworburr2cm_MG_FD_204928 | JGI IMG/M metagenome (GOLD analysis project Ga0316191, IMG submission 204928) | Coastal sediment microbial communities from Maine, United States - Eddy worm burrow 2 cm | ecosystem: Environmental > Aquatic > Marine > Coastal > Sediment | place: USA: Maine... | reverse complement strand
CTTTCGAGCGGTGAAACGCTTCGATCAGGGATCCGCCATGCTGGTAATCCTTGCCGAGAATGGCCATCCGGCGGGCATCCGTGCGTTCGAGGGTACGATAAATCTGACCACCCGGGATTTGCTGTTCATCGATCACGAGCACCGATAGGCCGTAGGCGCCGGCCCGGGTGGCGGCCGCGCACCCGGCAGGTCCGGCGCCGACAATGATGTAGTCGTAAATGCCTTTCATGGTTCAACGCCCCGCAGACCTTTTTGTATCTTGATGGACATACCGTCGCGCACCGTCGTCATGCACGCTTGGTGGTTGGGCGAACCATCGATTTCCACCAGACATTCAAAACATACGCCCATCATGCAGTAGGGCGCTCGCGGGGTATTGCTGATGGAGGATTCTCGAAAATGATTGAAACCGGCGGCATATATGGCGGCAGCGACACTGTCAGAGGCCGGCACCGTCACCGGCTTGTCTTCCACCTTGAGAGTGACCATTTCGCCGTCAATCGGAAATATGCGTTTAAACATCGAACCTCCTCAGGCTGAAGTGTTCAAAATCTTCGGGTTTTGTTCCGTCCGCAATCCAGCATGCGATATCCGCAGCATATAAAGACGCCAGGCTGACACCGCTGTGAGACGTCAGAACAAACGCCCCGGGATAGGTTGTCGATTCATGATAAATCGGATACCGATCCGGGGTCAACGGTCGAAGGGCGGCCCAACTGCGTACGATCCGAACGTCGCCTAAGCATGGAAAGGCTTCAGAGGCCCGTCTGGCAATATATTGCATGATATCGGTGGTCACGTTTGTATCGTAGCCGACCGCTTCATTGGAGACGCCCAGCATAAAGCTGCCCTCGTCGGTCTGACGGATGCCGCTGAAGGGGTATGGCAGCAGGGGACCTACCCGCTCGGTGACCAAAAGCTGTCCCCGTTCTGGGGCAACGGGTATGTGCATGTCGAGCATGGCCGCTAATCGGGGGATGCCCACGCCGGCAGCCAAAACCAGCTTCGGGGCGCTGAACAGTCCTTTGGCGGTTTCGACTCGGAAACGACCACCATCGTGTCGAATATGGACAGCGGTGGTCCCGCCGTAATAGCGGCCGCCGCTCTGTTTGAACGCCATCTGCATAGCCCTGAGCAGGAACAGTGGATTTACATGTCCATCATGGGGGCTGAAGGATGCGCCGACAATCTTGGGTCCAAGCGCCATATTGGGAATGCGGGCCTGCAATTCATCACGTCCGATCAGTTCGCAATCGTATGTTCCCGATCTGGATTGCCGGCGGATTTCCTCAAAATGCTGTTCGCGTTCCGCAAAGGCTGCTTGATTGCGACAGAGCCAAAATCCGCCGGGCTTATGATACCCGATCTGCACGCCGGTGGTGCGCTCCAGCACCTCGCAAAAGCGGGGCCATTTTCGGGTAGCCTCGAGACTCCACTCCACATAACGTGGCATACCCTTTCCTTTGCCCTGGTACCACACCAGCCCAAAATTGCCGTGGGCAGATCGCAGGGCCATATCGCCCTCGTCAAGCATGACAACCTTCAGGCCGCTTTCGGCAAGACCATAGGCGGTTGCCGATCCAATGTTGCCGCCGCCGACTACGATGACATCTGAGATGTGATTTGCTGTATTCATAAGCTGAGGGGTATGGATTCCGGGTCCGGAGGTCACAACTTTAAGTTGCCCCCCTGGGGAGGCTCTGGATTTAAACAGCTGGAGTACTCTGACACGTTGTTACCGGCAGAACTTGTTTTCTCTGGCCCCCGGCAGGAGGATTTTCGACTGGCTTCGAGGGCCTTGATTACAATATTGGATTGCAGTCGCTGGATGATTCAGCTTGCGTCACCTTGTTCGAAGGGAAATTATGCATATTGGAACAAATTGTCAATAAATATTCCGGAGTGGAATCATCTGTCCATTAATCTATTGACAGCCCCAATCGGGCCGTGTAAAAAGAATTTTGGCTTCATGTTACCGCACCCTGATATGGTCTGCCCTCATCATTAGATATTCTATGAACATTTCGTTCCCATGAGCACACCAACGATTTTCGATAGAATTCGGTCGCTTGAGCATCTAACTCCCAGTGAAACCAAGATCGCTCAGTATCTCGATAAGGCCTATCCGCTGCTGGCTTTGGAAACGGTGACATCGATCAGCGAGCGGGCCCGGGTGGGGCGTGCCACGGTCGTTCGTTTCATTTCCCGACTGGGGTATAGCAGTTTTGCCGAATTCCAGCAAAGCCTTAGAAAAGAGCTCCTTCTCAAGCTTGAAGCCGCTGGTTCTCTGCGCCAAGGTCAAGCCGGGCAGTCCAAGGATTCCATCGACCAATTTAGATTGCACTGTGAACTTATCGCCAAAAACCTGGATGAGGCCTGTCGCAGGATCGATGAGCATACCTTGCAAAAATGTGCCGATCGCATTGCCGAGTGCAGCGGATCAATATATATTTTAGGACGCCGCATGTCCTTCGGCATGGCCTATCTGTTCAGTATCCAGCTTAGTTACCTGCGGGACGGCGTTGTACTGATCGATAATCTGGGGGGCAATTCACCTAATTACATCAACCAAATGTCCTCACAGGATATCATTTTTGCCGTTTTTCAAAGTCGTTATTCCCGGTTTACCGAGCAAACTGCCCAGGCCGGTGTACAGCGCGGCAGCCGTTTGATATTGTTGACCGATCGGGAACTCAATCCACTCTCTCACCTGGCCAGCTTTCAACTGGTAGCGCCAAGCGAAGGGCGTTACATTTTCGACAGCCGCTGTATGGGACTGGCCGTACTGGAAACATTGGTCAATCTGGTGGCAGTGCGGTACAAGAACCATCTGAGTCCAAGGTTTAAACAATTGGAAACGACCTTAAATGATTTCAATACATTCTCAACTTGGGGCAAGCCCGCGAAAGCGTGAAAGGGAAAGCATCCGGGTAGAGCGAGCCGGGCCTTGACGTCATCCCAGGCGGGGCTAATCAGGAGTAATGGAGTATTGGAGTAATGGAGTAATGGAAAAATGAAATAATGGGTATCAAAAGTGGATTCGTAAAAAGTCGGAATTTAGAATTTTGTTCATTGTAACACACCGTAACTATAAGCCCTGAAATTTTGTTTTTGTGCATTTTGCGCCTTTTTGCGGCCATATCAATTCTGTATTTTGAAACATTTTTTTTATTTTATACCAATATGGATTATGGACAGTCGGTCCTCCCAAAATCAGCGGCAAACAAAAGCATTGGCAGCATTGGGTCGGGCCAAGTTATAGTACTGATATCTATTGATAAATATCCATGAATATGTGTTTTCAGCCCCAATATCATCGTTTTCGAGGCCAAAATTGGCCAAATAAGAAACCTGTGCCTCGTGTTACAATTCACAAATCAGTCTAATTTAACAACAACGTCTCCTATTTCTGGAATTCCGATATAAGGATGAAACGAGAAACTATGATGTTCAGGAAAACTCTCAGCGACCTGATCAAGAATTTTCGGTTACAGCTACATCGGTGTACTTGGCATAGATTTGTTCTCGGTTGATATTGAGTTCTTCTTCGGTTTTGTGGACCGGGACATCGGCCAGCATGAAGACTTCATGGGAGGGAAAGATCCCGAAGTGTTGGCCCACAAAAACGATGAGTTTGTTACGGTTAAGGACCTTGAGTTTACGGCGGTACATTTGCCAAGTGCTTTGTTTACCCAAGGCTTCCAATTGTAATTGTTGTTGCTGCCATTTTAGAAAGGCAGTCGTGAGGGCTTTCATACCCATGGTCATGTATGTTTGGACATAGACGCCCTCTTTGGTTTTTTTAGGAGGATGCTCAAAATGCCAGTTTTGTTTAACCTCTCGAAAAAGTTTATTCTCCATAAGGCTGCGTTCATCATAGCGATCAAAGGTTATGAAGGGGTCTTTGATGTCGATATTTGTCACGAACACGACCTGTTTTTCAGGCGCAGGGGTTTTGTTGTCCCATGTTTTTACAACCACGGCATTTAGCGGAATAGGTACGTAATCTTTTTTGGTGCTATTGACTTTGGAACCCTGTGGATTAAACCAGTCACAGGTCAAAAGATCCGGTACACCCACCAGGGTGGTGAGTACTTTTTCGGTGTATTTGTTTTTGCCATAGCCATGAACAACTTCAACTTCACGAGTAACCGGGGCGAAACTCTCACAATCTAAAGCTAATTGGCGGGCATCGCAAGCGGCCTCCATATTTCTTTTCAAAGGGATGACAAACTCATGGCCTTGTAGGTCAATTTCATAGAGAACTTTACCGTCAAGGAAGCCGCGGTCCAGCACCAAAGAATCAATGGTGCTGGATATCTTCACATTTTCCTTGGCTTGTTGCAACACCGCAAGAACATGCAGATTGTCGGGTTTTTCAATAGTATCAATTTTGATGGCCAAAGGTATGCCCGTCTTGATTTCATAGATGGCCCAGACTTTCCACCCGTATAGGGTGACCGATACTTCTTTGAGTTCGCCGCTTTTGCGATAACCGCGTGCTTTTACTTTGCGTTTATGAGTCACGCGACCACATTCCTTGAATTTGTTGGTGGTTTCATACAAAGTGGCATCACATGCGGCATGAATTATTTTAGGGAAAACGCCCTGTTTGGCTAATTGCTCAATACAGCGGTTAAAGAAATTTTCAATGCGCCTGGGGCCAATTTTGACGATATGATTGGCCACCGTGTCTACACACAAAGAACCCCTGATTTCAGGCTTATGCGTTTTGCGAAGTTTAACCCCTCTTTGACAGCTGCCATTTTTTACCTGATAGGCATTGAAACCACACATGCTCATGAGCAGTTCATCAGTCAACAACAGATCGTTGATTTCGTCTATGGTTTTGATGGCACCGACAACTTTCATCAGGAAAACAAGCGTCATCTTGAAGAAGGCAATATTTTTTCTTTGTTGTTTTTGCGGATCAAGATGTTCTAAAAAGGGATAGACGCCAATTTGCTGCAAATAATTGAAAAAGGAATCAAACAAAGTCGCCTCGTCCATGGCGTAAACAACATCCATTTCATGATGATCAAACAGATGTTTTGCAACGATGCCATCATCGCGCTCGGCGGTATGCCAGAAGAGTCGGTCGCAGAGAGTTTGCTGTAATTGTTCCCGCGTCGTCATGTCTTAAAGCAGAGCATATAACGGCGGCAATGTCAAATCGGAGTCCTTGATATATATAACTATATCAAGTAGTTATGGCGTTTTTTATTTGGCCGTAATCATCTTTTATTTTTATACATATACCCCCTCTGGTATCAGGATGTGATCGTGGCCCTGTGTGGCTATTAGGCATTCTGCAGTCTATTCTGGTGGGGCTTTGTAAATATAATTAAAATTCAGCAAGTTACGATATTTTTTAAAAAATTGCAAATTTTTTAATCCTTATATCGGAATTTTAGTCCTATTTAAAACAGTTTGACAGATGACACAATAAAGACTATATTATCACTTAATTATGATCCAAACTAAAGGTGAATAACATGAAATTAAGTGAAGACCTCAAGCCGGTCAGCTATTTTAAAAACAATATGGCCGAAGTGATCCGGAGACTGAACGAAAACCAGGGCACCATGATCATTACCCAAAATGGTGAGGCCAAAGCCGCACTCATCGATATCAAAGCGTATGAGGATCTGCAAGAAACCCTGGACATGCTGGAAATGATCGCTCGAGGCAACAAAAACTTGGCCGAAGGACGATACAGGCCAGCTGAGCAAGTGTTGAATGAATTTGAAGAGCGCATTGAAAAGGATTTTTCCTGATGCCGTATACGGTTATATTGCTCGAAGAGGCTATAAAGGACATCGAAGCAATCTACCGATACATCCGAAAGTCCGGTAATAAAAAAGCTGCAAAGGATATGGTCCAAAACATCCGCAAAGCATGCAACAGCCTTTCAGAAAATCCCGAACGCGGGCACATCCCGGATGAGCTTTCACAGATCGGTCAGCTTGAATACCGTCAAATTATCGAAAAAAAATATCGCATTATTTACCAACTGGCTAACCCAAACATTTTTATTTTTGGTATCATCCACGGTAATCGCAATATCGGTGAGGTTTTAAGACGACACCTACTGCGATGAAATCCGACCAACTCGTGGGCCCAATTTTCAAAGATTTGGAATGTTTCGGAGCATAGTGGCTTTAGAAAATTGCCATTAAAAAAGGGAAGCCGGTGAGGCTTCCCTTTTTTGATTTTAATATTCAATATTTACTTAGAAGTTCCGCCCCGCATACTCATTGTAGGCCATGGCCACGCAAAGCCGCCATGAAACTGGAAGGAGAGATGGCGTCGGCAGTCAGTCCTCCCAAAGTCGGCTGCGAAAACTGCGAGGTCACTTCCATCTACATCCCGCCGTCATTATCATAGTCCCCCAGTTTTTTTCTCTAAAGCGACAAAATTATCTCCCAAATCGCGTAATTTGACACTTTTATTTGCCGACTTTCTTGCTCTGTAACTGCTTTATGGCGGCTAATCCATTTTTAATTTCCTTTCTTTGATCGGTTAGCATTTTCTTTTGATCTGCAAACTCTTTCTGCCGATCAGCAACGGCTCTTTTCTGAATGGCGAGTTCTTTTTTTTGAGCCGCGATTACCTCTTTTTGGTCAGCAACCTGTTTTTGTTGATTTTCAATCTTCCTGTTTCGGCTTAAGAGCTCTTTCTTTTGTTCTGCCGCAATCTTCTTCTGATTCTCTATCTCTTTTTTCTGTTTGGTAAGGATTGCCTTCATACTTGACATCTGTTTTTTTTGGTCGGCGATCCTATCGTCTCTATCCAAAAGCTCTTTTCCTTGGCTCTCGAACGTCTTTTTCAGTTCTTTATATTTGCCGGTTAATGCTAAATGCTCATCTTTGGAAACCAGACCTATCAGGCCCAGATAATTATGAAAGGACTTTGTATAGTCTTTCATGGCCAAGTTCCATGTATCTAAATAGTTCGACATATCTTTAACTTCCGGAATCCAATCCAGCCCGTAGAGCTTTCTGAACATGGCCGTCGAATCTTCATAACCACCAAAGCCGTAGTCTACCCAGTTGACCATATTTTCCAATTGTTTCTTTCCTTCGTCAGCATCCATCATAAAATTACCCCAGTATTTAAAATTTGTTTATCCATAAGATCTTTCTCCCCAACACAAGACGCCCCCACAATGAACTACGGGTCACTGAGCCATAAGCAAAATCAGCGGTCCGCGTCTTTTAAAACTTTAAGAGAAAATACCACATTTCTTTTCATTGTCAAACTAAAATGTTGCAACGCAAAAAACTTTATCATCCAGTTAAACCTTATGGATATATTATTTATATATAAAATAAACAGTGAGTTAAAAATTTTTTACCTCACTGGAATTCTCCATCTGATCATAGTTTTTATTGCGTTATATCACAAAACTATTGGCAATTGTTGAAAGGGTCGGTATAGGGATGTTCGGCGATGACCGGTTCCTTTTGATCGATGCAGCGCTGAATATCGGCAAAGTTCCCTGATTCAACCATGGCCTGACAATCTTTAAGCCCAAAATCCGGGACTATTTTTGGCATAAATCCCCAATTTTCAAAAGTCTACCGTGGTCCGATCCCAGTTCCCCAGACAGTAAGGCATTGGCTGCAAGTGAGAGTAAGGGCGCACGTTTTCATTTGTATATTAGCGATACTTCTTAAAAGGATCTTTGAGATTGATTGTTTGAAGGGCAAATGCGTGATGGAACCGCTGGAAGAAATATCGAAGTCCAAGTTGGTAAAATACAAGGTGACATTTTCTGAAAGGGAAGACAGGAGCAAAACTTTCCGCACGGTAAGTAACACCACTTCGATGCAAAAGGAATACTTTAAAATGGTGGGAATTAGGAACCCGATGAACCTGGAATACTTTGTGTGGTGAGAAAAGAAAAAGACGATTTCCCTGCGGTACATGAGTTAGCGGCTGCTAACTGTTTGATCAAAGTACAAACAGCAATGGATAAAGCGGATTGCAGAAGCATCCACAATCCAGCAAAATTATGAATTTGTTTCGCAATCTAAATGTCAGAATATTTAGCATGCATCCAGTCCCTCGGCCAATTTTTGAATACCCTCCAGGTCGAAATCTTCCGCCATCTGAACAATCTGTTTGCTGAGCAGCATGCAGGAATCTGATTGATCCTTAATTTCTTCTGCGATGGCATTTAGTTTCATAACATCCCCCATTTCAGCCGCATCGCGAATGCGCTTGGCAATATCATGGGATAATTCAGCAGGAATATCTGCAATCTCTTCATCGGATAGTTTGCAAACTTTTTCTTCAGCGGATGCACCAAGGCTCTGAACCGATTCCAGGGCTTGATTGAGCGCGTTTTCAAGCTCGGAGAATTTTAATTTTAGCTCCTTTGCTGATGGAGTTTTCTTTTCAATTCCTCTGACAAGTTTTTCCATTTTCACCGCGGCTGCCTGCAGGTCCATGGCCGAAAGATTACCGGCCAATCCTTTGAGATTGTGCACCAGGCTGTGCGTGCGCTCAAAATCTTCGGCATCAAGCGCCTCACGAATTTCATTTACTACCTCGTAGTAGTCCGCAGCAAAATTTAACAGCAACTTCCGATAAAGCTTTTGGTTTCCTTGCAAACGCTTTAATCCATCTGCCAGATCAAATCCCGGCAAAGATTCCGGGAGCTCCTTTTCAGCAGAGATCACGTTGGTCTCAACAGAGGGCTCGACGGAAAAAACAGGTTTCTGAGTCGTCACCCGTTTTTCACTTGGCTGGATCCATTTCTGCAAAGTGGCAAAAAGCTGATCCGGATCAATGGGTTTGGTGACATGGCCGTTCATACCGGCTTGGAAACTTTTATCCTCATCACCGGCCATCGCATGGGCCGTCATGGCAATAATTGGTACTGGATGCTGGATACTCGATTCTGGATACTGGATACTCGATGCTGGATGCTCGATACTCGATGCTGGATCCTGGATGTTGGAGGTTGGAGGTTGGAGGCTTGAGGCTTGAGTTCCGTCCTCTTCCTTCTGTTCTCTGTCCTCTGTCCTCTGACTTCTGTCCTCTGTCCTCTGACTTCTGTCATCTGTCTTCTGTCTTCTGTCATCCGTTCTCTGACCTCTGACCTCTGACCTCTGGCTTCTAGCCTCTGTTTCCCATGCATCAGAATCCGCGATAGCGGAGACTGATTCCCACTTCCGAATTTCTTTCGTGGCTGTATACCCATCCATCACCGGCATTTGCACGTCCATGAGCACCGCGTCATAATTCGTTTTCATTACTTCGTTGACTGCCTCCTGGCCATTGGTGGCCAGGGCAACAATCAGACCGGCGCCCTCAAGGATTTCCTTGGCCACCTGCTGATTGATCTCATTGTCTTCCACTAACAACACCCGTGCTCCCTGAATATGTTTTAAAGCCTCGGCTTCTTGTTCATGTTTCTGCGCAACCCTTGAAGATTCAGGCACCGCTTCGCCAAAAGCCTGCATAATCGCGTCAAAAAGCATCGAAGGGCTGATCGGTTTAATGAGAAAGCCGTCCAAGCCCGCCTGCTCGGCCTGCTGCATAATTTCTTCGCGGCCGTAGGCGGTCACCAGAATAATCGGTGGAATTTTGCTCAAATGCGTTTGGTTTTTAATCCGCTTGGATGCCTCGATGCCGTCCATTCCCGGCATCTTCCAATCCATAATCACCAGCTCAAATGGTTTATCTTTACTGGCGACTTCAAGTTCTGTGATTCCCTCCTTCCCGGACGCCGCCAATGAGACCTCAAATGAAAAAGATTGCAGCATTTCCTGCAATATGCTCCTGGAAGTGGCGTTGTCATCCACCACCAAAACTTTCATGCCGCGCAGTTCGGATGCGGGCTTGAAGCGTTTTTTGGCTTTTTCTTTCCCCAGACCGAAGTTGGCGGTAAAACTGAAGGTACTGCCTTGGCCGGCTTGGCTTTCCACCCAGATTTCCCCGCCCATCATCTCTGCCAGCCGCTTACTGATCGTCAGTCCTAAGCCGGTGCCGCCATATTTGCGGGTCGTTGAGGAATCTGCCTGCGCAAAAGGTTGAAACAGCTTGGCGGCTTGTTCTGCAGTCATGCCGATGCCGGTATCTATAACGGAAAATTTCAAGGTAACTTGCGCATTGTCTTTTTTGATCAATTCGGTGGCGACGACAATTTCCCCCGTATCGGTAAATTTTACGGCGTTGTTTGATAAATTAATGAGAATTTGCCCCAGTCGCAGGGGATCACCGACAAGTGCACTCGGGACTGAAGAATCGGTCTTAAAAAGCAGTTCCAGTCCTTTTTCCTGGGTCTTAATGCCAACGAGCGTAGAAATATTATCCAGTGTTTCCTCCAGCTGGAAGTCCACTGCCTCCATGTCCAATTTGCCGGCTTCGATCTTCGAAAAATCCAGGATGTCGTTGATGATCCCCAAAAGGGATTTGGCGGAGATATCCACCTTTTTCAGATAGTCATACTGCTTGGCGGTAAGGTCGGTTTTCATCGCCAAATGCGCCATCCCCATGATGGCATTCATCGGCGTGCGGATTTCATGGCTCATGTTCGCCAAAAATTCGCTCTTGGCTTTGGTGGCATCTTCAGCCTCGCTTCTGGCCTCATCGAGATCTTTCATCATGTTCAACATGGCCAGGCGAGCGTCATCCAGTTCATTGACACGTTTTTGAAGAATTTCATTGGTTTTTTTTCGTTCCGCGAAGGAATCTTTTAATTGCTGAGTCATACTGTTGAAAGCAGCTGAAAAATCTCCCATAAAATCGACTTCATGGTTGAAATCACCTTTGGCGATCTGTTGAGTCGTCCAGGTCAAATGTTTCAAACTTGCCTGCAAATTCTTAAGCGATTGCAGAATTAACAATTTTCCTTTGGGAGGTTCAAAATTCAAGTCACCGCTGGATATGTTGTAAACTAAATCTGTAACGCCGTTATATTCATTTATGAAGTTGTTTATATAGCTTACCGCCTGGTTGATTTCATTGTCCGGATAATCTTCGGGCAGCTCGATAGCCGTTGGCTTTTTGCCTTTAAGAATCAGATAAAATGCTTCCGTTATCTTATCTATATCTTCTTCTTTTACATTAAGCATTCGTTTATCCCCAACCCGGACAAGCCGGAATTGAAAATTGAAACCTTCATTTTCTTATAACCACTATCCTATCGGTACGGTATGACAATCGCTCTAGACGACTGCCTTCGCTTCAAACCGACAGACTCTATCGCCGGAACACCAGCAATCGACTTCCTTGGCGCTAAACTTTTTCCCAGTGTACTCGGACAGCAACCCGCTAATAAATCCCTCATCGTAGGTACAAATGGTTTCATCACTGGCCGGCAAGCCGGAGCAATCCAGATCTTCAGCGACGGTCAGCGTGAAGTTCATTTTTTCAAGGTCAGCTTCTTCTATTCTTAAAATGCCGATTTTGAGTTTTTTAAGCAATTCCTGGAGCTCGACAACAAATTCATTAAAATCATCTTTCCGGGTGATCAACTCTTTGCAAAACTCTTGGCCTGCCTGTTTACCGGCCTCGTAAAATATTCTATCTGCGGATTCAGCATCGAATTCCTTTATAAGCACATCCCTGAGCGTAAACTGCATCAGCCGGTAAACACTCACATCCATGGTATTCCCGAGATTGGGGCGACCTTCCCCGATATTTCCAATCATGCTCCAGTCGAATTGTAGCTCTTCTCTTTCTTCTTTAAACATCTTCCGTCCTCCTTGTAATGGGTTAAATGTCCATCAACAAAATTCCCAATAATTTGCAAACACTCTGCGATAAATTAGGTTTCAGGTGTCAGTAAATAAAAGATGTCAGTAAATAACAAATCCTGAAATCTGAAAACTGATTTGATTGCAACTGAGGGCTAACACCGGTGAAAGAAAGTCCATTTCATGAGCGTCTCCGATCAAGCAAGTCGAATTCGGTTGCTGACACCTGACACCCCTGGCCCAGACCCAACCTTGTATGAATCTGGAAGATAGGACATTATTGGGACCTCCTACAGTGAACAGCAATAATCCGTCATATCGCACCAGGGCGGGCCGAAACCTGAAACCTGAAAACGGCGGGTAAAGATTATCACCCATATCCCCCGCTGGATGGGCCAAAGCCGAGCCCAATGAGCCTGGACATTTACTCGACAATCTCGTACTTTTCACCCTGGCCCAATTGGCCCCGTAATTCATTTATTTCTTCCTTTAGTTGGATCATCTTTATTTCACGTCCGATCGCCAGTTTACTAAATTGCTCTAGTTCTTGAACATTCCGCTTCAGATCCTCTTCCATGTGCTTGCGTTGGGTGATATCCTGGGCAAAGATGGCCACTCCGATGACAGCGCCGGTCTTATCCTGAACCGGATAATAAAGTTGGTGAAAAACCATTCCGTTCCGAAGATCCTCAAAATCTGCCGGATTACCGGTTTGCAGGACGTTGTTAAAATGGGCTTTTCTGGATTCACGCAGATGTTGAGGTAAGATATCAAAACGGTTGATTCCGACGAGTTCTTCCGGTCTCCGGTGATGTCTGCGCGCGGCGGTCTGGTTTACCGCGATGATAATGCCCTCTTTATCCAGGAGAAGGAGCGATTCCTGGGTAGCATCCAGCAGCCCCCGGGCAGTCGCTCTGCTTGTTCTCAAAGCCTCCTCGGCCTCTTTGCGTTCGCCAATATCGCGAAAAACAACCACCGTGCCGGCAACGGAACCATTCTTGTGGATCGGGACACTGGTGTATTCTACCGGAAAAGAGGTGCCGTCTTTTCGCCACAGGACCTCGTCGTCGCGGCTGCCGATCACGCCCTGGGTCAGGCTGTGGAGCATCGGGCACTCTTCGATTGGGTAGGCGCTGCCATCGGGCCGGGTATGGTGGATCAGGTCATGGATCTTTTGTCCGATCAATTCATCGGCCTCGAAGCACAACATGGCCAAAGCGGCTGGATTGATGAAGTTCACCAAGCCATCCTCTGCCACGCCAAAAATACCCTCTTGTGCGGATTCGAGCAGCAAACGACTGCGTTCCTCGGCCTGCTCAAGGCGCGCTTGATTCTTTTTCAGTTCGGCCGTTCTTTCATCAACGCGAAATTCAAGCTCGTCGTGGGATTTCTGTAAAGCACGACTGGCGCGCTCTTGAATTACCACCGCAAAAACCAGTGAACCCAGCGCCAGTAAAACCGTAATTACCAACACCGTCAGGATTAAGGTTCGCGTGGTGTAAAACGGGCCAAGGGCATCGGCTTCATCGATTTTAGTGGCCAAACCGACACCCAGTTTATCATCCCATAGCCAGGCACCGTATACCCGCACCCCTCGGTAATCCCGGTATCCATCCACATTAAGGCCGGCTTTTCCCTTGGTTGCTTCCTGGGCCATTAGGGTCAGCGGCTGCTGGTATCCGGGAACCGAAGGGGAAAAGCCCTTGGTCATATCACCACCGGGGTCGCGTAGGCTGACCAATAAAATGCTATTTTCGTTCTCGCCGATCAGTCCGGCTTTGCGTAGATCTTCATCAAAACGACTTTCGGAAAGCAGCTTACCATAGCGGCCGAATGCATACGTTTCCCCGCTTTGGCCGATCCTTCCCAGCTGAATCAGCCGGCTAAAATCCATTGAGGGATCGACCCGCTGGGTGACCACGGCAATGACTTGGTCCTGGATATTTTTTACGGGTGCCGCGAAAAACATGGTCGGCGTGTTTTTGGGCTTACCATCAGAAGATGAGCTCAAAGCGACGTCGGACCATATGGGCGGCACCATGACAGCCGCACCCCGAAATGCTTTGTTGAGAAGATCCAATGCCTGGTTGGCAATCAAATTTCTGGCCCCCAGGTTACCATCGCGCATGGAGCCGATATTGACAAAATCCGGACTGATAATAAAAAATCCAGCCTGCCCAAACTGGTTTTTTCGGGGCCGGAAAAATGCACGCAATTCCTGTAAAGCTTCGCTTTTTATCAATGCGTCCTTATTGCGGGGGACTCTCAACTGACGTTCGGTCAAAGAAACGAGACGCGGATCCTCGGCCAGACGGGTCAGCTGAAATTTATTGGATTCGACCCAAAGAGTTAGTGACTCCTGGGTGGTTTGCAAAACGATTTGCAGGGCATCGCCCACATCGGCCTGAATTTTCTCTTTGACCCGCTCAAAAGCGAACCCGGCCAGAAAGGTCACCAGTATAATGAAACAGCCGGCTAAAATGATAAGAATGCTTAATTTTTGGATTGATCCGAGTTGAGACGATCGGCGATCTTTTCTGAAACCCTTCAGAAGCAAGCGTGATATAATGTGCCTTTCAAATAAATTTATAAAATATTTTATCTGCGGTTTCAACATCGAATTGTTTTATGAGCACATCTCTGAGGTTGAACTGCATCAACCGGTAAACACTGACATCCATACTTTTTTTATTTTAAATTGCACGGCTTCTGCAACCTTGGCGTGAATATGATCGTGGCCGATGATTTTGTCAACCCCATCTTTCTCTAACTGTTCCATGGCGGCATGATCCACCGGGTCGTGAATTTCATTGTTTTCATTTTTTCTACCTCCTTTACGATTAATGGTTTTAAAACCCAATCCGGTCAAGTTTAGCCGGTCGTAGCGCAGCGTAGATCCCGATTTATCGGGGAATTGAATATTGAATATTTAAAGAGTACGCCATTATAAAGAATCGCAAAAATTTCGTCATAACTATCCGCAAGGCATGCAACAGCCTTTTCAGAATTTCCCTTGGTCATCGTCCTTTCCTCCAGCGCCTCCGCTGTTGCTTGCGCACCATTGTTCGGCGCCCTCTTTGGTACTATGTTGATGTCTGACTTCTCATCAGCGGACATGCCAGGATTATGGCCACAGACCTTCCCTGACCGCTCCTCCATGGTATAACCTGGAGGATACTGATGAAATCTCCCGGTTCTCGAGCACAGAGTATCCACGCATGCGCAAGTTCTTAGACTCCGCGGGGCCGCTGGGCGGCTAACTGCTTAACGCCGAACACCGTGTTACCTTACCTCTCGGACCAATAGGTCGGCACCCCGGAAGGGTGATTTCGGAGCTCGATAGTTGGCCTACGCTTCCCCCAGTCAACGCTTCGCCGCCTCCTCACGGATAGCCGACGCATGACTCGGGGCCATAATAAAGCAGCTTCTCCTTTCATGTAAGGGACTTACACCCTCTACTCTATGCCGGTTTATCCCGGCGCTTTCGGTCCGACCCCAACTCCCCAGCGGGCCATCGAAATCCTGGAAACTCACCAGCCGGAACCATTGCCCGATGGGGCCGCCGAGCGTATACGATCGATTGTAGAAGAAGCTGAAAAGGAAGTGGGTGTGAAGTAAGTCTGAAGTTTTAATCTAAAGAATACCTCGCAGCTCTGCTGCGGGGAGGTTCATTTTCTGTTAGTCACTCTTGAGGTGGCAAAAACTATGTGTTATCAGTTATATATCGTCACACACTTCGATAATCGTCGAAAAAACAAAATTAGGGGTCTTCGTTTGACTTTCACAATAAATACGTAAAGGTCAAACGAAGACTTGACCCCAAGCACTGGCGGATTCGCTCTCGAAACAGCATCTTCCTGGATAACAGCTTCAGAGCCTATATTTGGTTATTGACAATACTCTATGAATATGTAAAATATGATTATCATATTTTACAAGGAGCATAAGAAATGGAAAAGCGTATATCTGCCACCCGGGCCGTGAGGGATTTCTCTGAAGTATTAAATACAATAAAATTTAAAGGCGTTCATTATATTATTGAAAGGGGTGGAAAACCGATCGCTTCCATGAAGTCGGTCGATGAAAAAATAGAATCTATGACATTGGGTGAACTGCAAACCTTACTTAAAAAATTGCCAAGGCTGGAGGAAGAACTGGATGCCTTTGCGTCGGATATTGAAGATATCTCCAGAAATCAACCGCTCATGTCAACGGGGGATTTATGGGAGTAATATTCGATACAAGCTTTCTTGTTGAAGCAGAGAGGCGAGAATCGGAAATCAATCAATTTTCAGAAAATCGAGGGGAAGATGTTTTTGGAATCAGCGTCATCACGGTCGCCGAGCTTCTTCACGGTGTGCATCGATCGGATTCAACTAAAAGACGGTTAAAGAGAAGTGCTTACGTAGAGAAAATCATCGAGCTGTTCCCAATCTATAACTTTGATATTGCAACTGCCAGAATATATTCAGAACTTTGGTCTGATTTAAGCAAAAAAGGAATTCAGATCGGTGCCCACGACCTCATCATCGGTTCTACCGCCCTCGCACTTGGCTTTTCCGTCGCCACTTATAACCTAAGGCATTTTAAAAGGATAGAGGGACTCAAAATCGAAACCCTGAAGCTTCAACAATAATCGTTTTTTTGGGGTTTTTACCGCTGGGGGAGCATACCCAGCAATTGGTTTGGTCCTGCTTTTGAGGTTCGGAAGCGTCCCGGCTATAAACAAGAACGTTGGTGTCAACGAAGACTTTTGCGTTCATAAAGCGCCTCGCGTAACGGCATTGGGTCGGGCCAAGTTATAATACTGATATCTATCGATAAATATCCCACGAATAGGTGTTTTCAACCCCAATATCATCGTTTTCGAGGCCAAAATTAGCCAAATAAGAAACCTGTGGCTCTCAAAGATGGTATGTCTCCCCGGCCTCAAGGATAAATTCTAACGAGCCGTATCGAAAAGATCAATGGTCCATGCGATTGCGAGCAAAATTCCTGCCAGCTGTTCAACATTCAGTTTTCCCACTTTTCTTTCCAAATAGCCCACTTCAATGGGTTGAATGAGATGAGCTTGCGCTATGGTGTCTCTGGTTAACTCATCAGTACCCGCAGGAAAGAAAACATGATTCGAGTAAGCGGCTCAATCTTGCACCCGAGAGGAGGTACAGGGAACAACCAATATCAACCGTCCACGATTAAGATCGTTTCTAGAGACAACAATGGAGGGGCATTCCCAATTTTCAAAAAATAACGTCCACCAAATTTCTCCCTGATTAGGATAGTCCGCCATCAGTCATCAGCCGTTTGAAGTTGTTTACCCAGACGCCCACGACAAGCCCGCACGAACTCTACATCTTCGTTTTCAAGTTCTTGTGACAAAAGCTTATCCTCAATATTGGTAGGTGGCTCAAGAATTGTCACAATCACGCGTGAACCATCAGATACTTTAATGGCTTCCGGCAGCTTCACTGAACTACCTTTGACAGTGCCCTGAATATAGATCATTTTTTCTACCATATGTTTTTTTGATAACCAGAGGCCACCAAAAGTAAAAAGTTTTATGTTACTTTTCCTAATCGCGGCTGCAAAGATTGGTTTCCAAAAAACGACCTAATTTCATTGGTGAAGTCACGGTTTTCAAAAGATGCTCAGAATTAGCGAATAAGCTGAAAAAAAAAGGGAAGCCGATAAGGCTTCCCTTTTTTTGCGTTTAAATACGATAACTACTTAAAAATTTCTACCCGCATACTCATTGTAGGCCATGGCCACCGTGCGGTAAACCAGATGGGACAACTTCGAAAACGGCAGATAGACGATCATGCTAAAAACCAGCATGAGATGGATGTAATATATCAAGTAACAAATAAAGGCCCATCCGGCAAGCCTCGTCAGCTCGGTCGCCATGCCGGTGGTGCCCAGTCCGAAAGCAAGCCAAACGAGGTACCAATCCCAGTATCCGGACACCTGATCTTCTTTAGCCTTGCGGTTTTTGATCAGCAGGATGGTTCCAACGATAATCGCAATACCACTCAGATTTGCCAGCCATTTGATAGGATTCAGCTGGGACCAGGGTCCGTGCAAGGGACCGTCGGGCAGCAAATAAGAACCATAGAGCACCAGAAAGATAATACTGGTCACGATAAAACACCCGATAAATCCATACATCGTCAACAGGTGGGCGATTTCACGATCTTTATTATCGGTGCATTCTGAAAACTTGCTGTGTTTCAGGACCGTCGGAATAATTTTTACCAAAGACATCAGGAACCCGACGGGCTCAATTTTCTCTTTCGTGGTCTTACCTTCCACCAGTGCATTTTGATGGATATCGCCCAGGAAGCGTTTGAGGCTCAGGGCAAAAACAGCGACCATAAAAATAGAACCGGGGACCATAATCATATCCACCAGCCAGGTGGAAATAAATTTGTAATGTTTGATCCCATCGCTGGTGTCCGGCGTAAAATCGAGCAGGCCGGTAATCAGCCCGATCACAAGAAACAAAACAGCCGGAATCGCCAGTAAAATCGGAAGCTTTTTGGGATCCTTCAAGGCTTGGGCTAAGGCTTTCGGCTGGGCGTATTCCGAAATCGTATAGGAACGAACGGCCGCCAGCACATCGCCCGGCTTGGCCTCCCGCGGACAGCGGGTGGAGCAATCGCCGCAGTTGTGGCACAACCAGATGTCGGAGTTTCCCACCAGCTTGTCTTTCAAACCCCAGGATGCGGCAATCATCTCCTTGCGGGGAAAGGGTTTGGTGTCCGGAGAAATCGGACAGGCCACCGAGCAGGTGGCACACTGGTAACACTTTTTCAAGTCCTCACCGCCCAGCGCCCCCACTTCCTTGATAAAATCCAAATCAGGGTCAATAACGTATGTTTCCGCCATATTTCTACCTCCTATTTTCCCGTCTTAAAGAATTTGTGATTTAAATTGCCTAAATAAAGTATAGAACTTTATAAACTCCGCGCTAAAATCCTTTAAACGGGTTCGGACCCATCTCTTCTACCAGGGCCGCAAAATCATCGATGATTTGCGGAATCTTGTCATACTCATCGATCGCCACCTGGAACTGTGCAACCCGCTCCTCTTCCAATGCCAGACTCGACAGGGCTTCACCGATCTTTTTCATCCGGATCTCGGCCAGTTCACTGCCTTTTACAAAGTGGCACTGATAGTCATCGCCGTGCTTGCAGCCCAGCAGAAAAACCCCGTCCATACCCTGAGCCAGGGCGTCCTTGATCCAGATGACGTTGACGGATCCCAGGCACCTGACAGGAATAAAGCGCACCTCTGCCGAATAGGTCATCCGGTTCAACCCGACAATATCCAGCGCCGGATAGGCGTCGTTTTCACAAACCAGCCCCAGGATCCGCAGCGGCGGTTCGTCAAAATCGTCTTCGGAAGGCACACCGACGGCCTTCACCATGGATCCGATACTGTCAATGCTGTAATCGACAAAGTTGATAATCCGCTCCGGGCAGCATCCCATACAGGTGCCGCAGCGCCGACAGCGCGCCGGATTGGGTTTTGGGGTTCCCTTCTCATCATCGTCAATGGCGCCGAATGGGCATTCCTCGGTACAGCGCTTGCACTGGGTACAGCGCTGGAAGAAAAAGTCCGGAAACGTCAGATCGCCGGATCTGGGATGGACCGAAATCCCCCGGTTAACAGATTCCAGACACTGGATAGCTTTGAGGGCCGCACCGGATGCATCTTCGACGGATTCTTCCACCGTCATGCTGCGCCGAATACCGCCGGCCGCATAAATACCCGTCCGTTGGGTTTCATAGGGGAAACAGATAAAGTTGGAGTCCGCATAGTCATCAAAAAGTGCATTGTCGCGGAATCCCGGACCCTGCCGATAGGCCAAATTAACCACCGGATCGTCTTTGGTGACCGGCACCATACCGGTGGCCAGCACGACCATATCGGCTTTGACCTGAACTTTTTCACCCAGCAGGGTATTGTCGGCTTCGACAATCAGGCCGTCGCCATTTTTAGACACAGCGCTAACCTCGCCTTTGGTTAGAAATATGCCGGGATCCTGCTGGATATTTTTATAAAAGTTTTCGGTAAGACCCAGTGTACGCATATGTTGATAAAAAACAAAGGCTTTGCCGTCGGAGAAATCTTCGCGCAGGTACTTGGCCTGTTTGAGTGCAACCAGACTGGTCACAGCGCCTGCATAGGCAAAGTCCTTGTCGTCGCCCTGGCCGGGGCTCTGGATGAACACCACCGATTTGGCTTCCCTGCCATCGGAAGGCCGTTTGATTTTACCCTTGGCGGCGATCTCTTCAAACTGCTGATTGGTGACAACATCAGCAATTTCACCAAAACCGAGATGGGCAAATTCCCCCGCTTCGGGTTGATAGGGACGCCATCCGGCGGCCAGGATAACGGCACCGAACTTTTCACCGTCCGGATCAAAGCTTAAAATGTCGCGTTTGCCTTCGTTGTATTCCATGAATTTTTCATGGAGCTGTTCGGCGGTGAGATCCTTGCCCTTTTCATCGACCTTCATCTCATCGGGCAGCGGATATGGGACGTCGAACGGTGTTTTCTCACCCGGTTTTTTGAGCGTAACGATAAAATCACCCGGCTCGCCCGCAATTCGCGCGGCCACGGTTTCGGTTTTCACCGTGATGTTGGCATAGTTGTCAATTTCCTTAATTTTAGCTTCGATGGTCGGCGGAATCAGGTTGTCATAGGGGTAGGCCCCCGGCAATTGTTTACGCCAGGTTTTGGCATTTCCACCCAGGGCGGATTCCTTTTCGACAATGGTTACCTCGTAACCCGTTTTGGCGGCATCGATGGCAGCTGAAATCCCCGTGATACCCCCGCCGATGACCAGAATTCTTCGGCTGAACGTATCGAGTAGATAAGGTTCCGGCAAATCGATTTTTTCCACCCGCGCCATGCCCATTTTCAGATAATCTTCGGCCATCATCTGAACATGATCGATAAATTCGTCATCATCTTTTTGTTCTTCTGTGGGAGCCGGATACTTGGATCTGGGATGGGACCAGACCACCTGTTCTCTGAGGTTGACCCGATCCACAATGCAGCCGTCGAAACGAAAAACATCATAGAGCACCCGGCGCGAGCAGGCTGCAATCACCAGGGTATTGATCCCTTCCTCGGCAATATCTTTTTTGAGAACTTCTACCCCTTCCTTGCCGCACAGAATCGGGCAGGTCTTTACCGCAAGTCCCTCTTCTTTGGGCACATCGCTTAGTTTTTCAATATCCAGCGACTCGCCTAACCCGCAACCTTCGCAGATATACACACCATATTTTTTATCCATGGATAACCTCCTACCTGTTCACCAGAGTTTGAATCGCCTTTAAAGCCATTCCGGTTGCATTTTGATTGGATGAAACCACGTCCGCCGGCTTATTGGCGCAACCGGCTGCAAACATTCCGCCGGTTTCAAAATCATTGATGATAAAACCGTCATCGTTATAAGTTAAATCCGCCGGAAGTTTGGTTGTAGCGGCTGTGGGCTGCATCCCGGTAGCCAGAACAACCATCTCCACGGTCTGGTGAATTTTCTCACCCGTTACGGCATTTTCGGCCACCACGGTGATGTTTTTATTCGCCGGATCTTCACTGACCTCCGCCACCTTGCCTTTGATTAAGAATATGTTTTCATCCTTCTTGATTTGTTCGTAAAAGCGCTCATAGCGCAATCCCGGCGTTCTCAGATCGATGTAGAACACATAAATTTTGGCCTCGGGATAACGCTCACGAACGTAGGTGGCCTGCTTCAGAGACGCCATACAGCAAATGTAGGAGCAGTAGGGCAGATAATTTTCATCCCGTGATCCGGCACACTGGACAAAGGCAATACTTTCAGGCTCTTTGTCGTCCGAGGGGCGCCCAATTTTGCCCTTGGTTGGCCCGTTGGGAGACGCCAACCGCTCCATCATCATATTGGTGATGATGTTCGGGTATTGGCCGAAGCCGAGGTTGTCGATTTTGGTCGCATCATAGGGTTCCCACCCTGTCGCCCATACGATGGCGCCCACATTAAAATTCAGCGTTTTGGCCGTCATCTCGAGGTCCACCGCATCATACTTGCAGGCGTCTTTACATCGCCGGGCATCGTCGCTGCCGATAATTTCCGGAGAAATCACGAAACGGGCCGGAAATGCCATTTCGAAGGGCAGATAAGCGCCTTTGACTTTTTTCATGCCGAAGTCAAACTCACTGTCCACCTCGGTTTGGCTGGCCTCGGCGCAATCGCCGCAACAGGTGCAGTTTTCATTCACATATCTGGGAGCGACCTTGATGGTCACATCATAGTTGCCGGGAGTGCCGTCAACCTTCTCAACCTCTGCCAGGGTTAATACCTTGATTCTGGGATTATCCTTGATGCGCCTGAAATTGATCTCAAGCCCGCAGGTCGGTGGGCATAATTTGGGGAAATATTGATTGAGTTGAGCTACCCGTCCGCCCAGAAAAGGATTTTTTTCCACCAGGAAAACTTCGTACCCCACTTCGGCCGCTTCCAGGGCCGTGGTCAGACCGCTGATACCGCCGCCAACGACTAAAATGCTTTCACTAGTAGGGGCTGCTGTTTCTTCTGTCATGCTATCCCTCCATGCAGTTTATAATTTCGTATTAGCTATCAATAGACTTAAAGCTTCGTATTCTGAATATCTGGATGCTTAAATGCTCTATGGCTCAATAACCATAAAGCCCTTAAGCCTGCAGACGAAGACAGTCGATTTCGCGCCTAAAGGTCCTTTTATGATTAATCACTAAATAAGCGATGCTCAGATAGGTGGAACTGGGTATTGGGTATCTCGGTATGGATGTATATCAGAAATCAGCATTTTATAACCTTTGAACTTTGAACCCTTCGTGTGGGGTCGAAGCCCTAAGGGCGTAGCCCCAAACCTGGAACCGATCACTTTAGTAACAAAAACCTCCAGGTGTCAAAGGACACCTGGAGGCATTATGTTATCGACAATACATCATAGTCGAGTTTCCGTTAATCTTTGAATATCTTAATGTAGTCTTTCTTGAAGATATCCCATTTCTGCTCTTTAGGATCATACTTGGAATTCACAAAGCAGAACCAGTTCTCATCATCCGTCCCCGGATAATCAGATTGATAGTAGAAGCCGGGATAGCGGGTTTCTTTGCGGAACTGGATGTGGCGCAGGTGCGATTCAAGCGTCCAGATGCGGTGCTGGATCTCCCAGGCTCTCATCAATTCGTG
>Ga0316191_10000642_pt1 | contig 22943 bp, 21 predicted proteins | sample Eddworburr2cm_MG_FD_204928 | JGI IMG/M metagenome (GOLD analysis project Ga0316191, IMG submission 204928) | Coastal sediment microbial communities from Maine, United States - Eddy worm burrow 2 cm | ecosystem: Environmental > Aquatic > Marine > Coastal > Sediment | place: USA: Maine... | reverse complement strand
ATTTAAGTCAAGATGTAACTCAAGCTGTTATTACTGTACCAGCTTATTTTAATGATTCGCAACGTCAAGCAACAATGGATGCTGGAAAAATTGCTGGTATTGAAGTTTTAAGAATTATTAACGAACCAACCGCTGCATCATTAGCATATGGATTAGATAAAAAACAAAACGAAACAATTCTAGTTTTTGATTTAGGTGGTGGAACATTTGATGTTTCAATTTTAGAAGTTGGAGATGGTATTTTTGAAGTTCTTTCAACTGCTGGTGATACAAATTTAGGTGGTGATGATTTCGATAAGGCTTTAGTTAATTGGTTAATGGATGACTTCAAAGAAAAAGAAGGTATTGATTTATCAAATGATATTCAAGCGTTACAACGTTTAACGGAAGCTGCTGAAAAAGCAAAAATGGAATTATCTACGGTAGAAAAAACAAACATTTCTTTACCATTTATTACTGCTGATGCAACAGGTCCAAAACATATTGACAAAGAATTAACACGAGAAACTTTTGAAAAATTAGGCGCAGATTTAATTTCTCGTTGTCGTATTCCAGTTGAAAAAGCATTAAGTGATGCTCGTTTAGATAAATCAGATATCAATGAAGTTGTATTAGTTGGTGGATCAACTCGGATCCCTGCTATTAAAGCATTAGTGGAGTCTTTAACTGGTAAAAAACCAAACCAAACTGTGAATCCAGACGAAGTAGTGGCAATTGGTGCAGCAATTCAAGCGGGTATTTTAGCAGGTGAAATTAAAGATATTTTATTATTAGATGTAACACCATTATCATTAGGAGTGGAAACACTTGGTGGTGTGATGACCAAAATTATTTCTCGTAATACAACAATTCCGGTTAAAAAATCAGAGATGTTCTCAACAGCTGTTGATAATCAAACGAATGTTGAAATTCATATTTTACAAGGTGAACGTGAATTAGTAGCTGGAAATAAAAGTTTGGGTAATTTTAGATTAGATGGAATTCCAGGAGCTGCACGTGGTGTACCACAAATTGAAGTGACATTTGATATTGATGTAGATGGAATTTTATCTGTTAAAGCAAAAGAAAAAGAAACAGGTGTTGAACAATCTGTAACTATTCAAGGTGCTTCAAACTTAAATGAAAGTGAAGTTGAAGATATGTTAGCAGAAGCAGAAAAATATGCTGCAGCAGATAAAGAGAAACGAGAAAATATTGATCTAAAAAATCAAGCTGAAACAGTATGTTTCGAAGCTGAGAAAGAATTAACACTTTTAAAAGATAATATTTCTGAAGAAAAACAGGATAATATTACGAAGTTAATTGAAAATACTAGACAAAACATTCAAGATAATGAAATAGATAACTTAAAGTTATCTCTTGAAGATTTAAAAACAGCAATGAAAGACTTAATTGCAATGAAAATGGATAATGAATCAAATTCAGATCCAATGTCTAATTTAAATGATTTATAATCATTTCAGTTTAATAATTTAAATTTAAACGAATCTTAAGATTCGTTTAAATTTAAATTATCATCAACAATAATACATTCAGTAGTTAAAATCATACTGGCAATAGAAGTTGCATTTTGTAAACCAGAACGAGTCACTTTAGCAGGATCTACAATACCTTCTTCATACATATTTCCAAATGTATTCTTAGCTGCATTATAACCAATTTCGAACTCTTGTTCTTGAACTTTTTCAATTATAACCGGACCATTAATTCCAGCATTTTCGGCAATTCGACGTAAAGGTGCTAAAATAGCTCGAGAAATGATTATTGCTCCAATAAGTTCATCTTCTTTTAAATTATTTTTAGACCAAGTTACAAGATTCTCTGATAAATGTGTTAATGTTGAACCACCTCCTGGAACAATTCCTTCTTCAACAGCAGCTCGTGTTGCATTAATTGCATCCTCTAACCGTAATTTTTTATCTTTCATTTCTGTTTCAGTTACTGCACCAACTTTAATAACTGCAATCCCACCAGATAATTTCGCAATTCTATCTTGTAATTTTTCTTTTTCATAAGCAGTATCTGCAACATTTGCTTGCTTTCGTAATTGCTCACAACGTACTTTAATCTCTTCTAAAGTTTGACCATCAGCTACAATGGTTGTTGAATCTTTTGTAACAATTATTCTGCGTGCTTGACCTAATAAATCAAGTTGAATATTCTCTAAACTTAATCCAGCATCTTGTGTAATGACTGTTCCACCAGTTAAGATAGCAATATCTGCTAGCATTTGTTTTCTTAATTCTCCAAATCCCGGAGCTCGAATTGCGACTACATTAACAATACCACGTAACTTATTTAAAATTAATGTTGCTAATGCTTCTTTTTCAACATCTTCAGCAATAATAAGAAGAGGTCGTTTTGTTTTTGTAATTTGTTCTAAAACGGGTAATAAATCTTGTTGAACTAAGGTAATTCTTTTATCAGTCAAAAGAATATAAGGATTTTCATATAAAACTTCCATTTTATCCGTATTTGTTATGAAATAAGGAGAAATAAATCCTTTCTCTAATTTCATCCCTTCTGTAATTTCAAGTTCCGTTACAATTCCTTTCCCTTCTTCTAAAGAAATAACTCCATCTTTTCCAACTTTAGCTAATGCATCCGCTATTAAAGATCCAATAACATCATCATTTCCTGCAGAAATTGATGCTACATGTTGAATAGCTTGAATATCTTCAACTGGTTGAGCAAATTCATTTATTTGCGTTACTAAATACTGTGCTGCTTTTTCCATACCTAATTTGATTGAGATGGGATTTGCGCCAGCTGCGACATTTTTTAATCCTTCTTTAACCATAGCATATGCTAAAACGGTTGCAGTTGTTGTACCATCTCCAGCAACGTCATTTGTTTTCGAAGCTGCTTGACGAATTAACGAAACACCAGTATTCTCAATATGATCTTTTAAATTAATTTCCTTCGCGATTGTAACTCCATCATTTACAATTTGAGGTGAACCATAAGCTTTTTCTAATACTACATTTCTACCTTTTGGTCCTAAAGTTACCGAAACAGCTTCAACCATAATTTCCATACCACGTTCCAAAGCACGTCGAGCATTATCTTGGTATAAAATTTTTTTTGCCATAATTTTTTTGATTCAATTATTTTTTATATTTCTAATAAAAATATCTAAAATATTACTCTAATTCAAGAATTATTAATTTTGCAAGTTTAAAATTCAATTCTATTAATTTTTTTTAACTTTACTAAATCAATAGAAGTGTAGTATTATCATTATTTAGAATTATATTTTGGGCTTGTAGCTCAGTGGACTAGAGCACGTGGCTACGAACTACGGTGTCAGGGGTTCGAATCCCTTCTTGCCCAATATTAGTTTCTATTTCTTATACTTTATAGTTAACATTTATTACGTTTAGTTTGGGGTGTCGCCAAGTGGTAAGGCTGCGGACTTTGACTCCGCCATTCGTAGGTTCGAATCCTGCCACCCCAGTTTAACAAATTAAGATTAGAAAATTAAATAAGAAAAAGTTGTTTTAAATCACTAGAATTCTCATAATTAGCTTAAAATTAAGATTATACTTGATAATACGCTTTAAAAAAAGTTATAATATACTATATCTAATATTACTAATACCATTCTGAGATTCGAAGAATTACTAAAAAATGAGCAGATAAAAGAAGCAATTAAAGAAAGACCAGAAAAATACCGGCTTTTGATAGAGACTAAAGCTGAATAAAAAATACTTGATAAAATTCGATAAGGTATGGTATTATTATTATGTCCACTATTAGAATTATTATTATTGAAATATGGTATTACCCATCATTAAAAAAGTTGTTTTGTTTGTTCCAAATAAGTTAATAGCAATTAACAATAACGTTAATAAAATTATTAATTTCCCGGAAGCAGCTGATAAAACTTTTACTTATATTACCAAAGTAACGGGAGCTACCAGTGGAGCTGCGGGACTAGCAAAGGGTAGTGTTGACTTGGCGGAAGCCATAGCATGTCAGGATGGAATCTGTGCGTTTGTGTCCGCGGTAGGTGTGACTGCTATTGTTACAATGCCGATTTCCGTTGGTTGCAAGGTATTTGTCTGGTCTTGTAAAAGATCAAAATTACCTTGGGGAGGTTGTTAGTATTCTAATAGAAATTCTATAAAAACTATACTAAATTTTAAAATTTAGTATAGTTTTTATAGAATTTCTGCTTTTTTTAAGAGAGCTGAAACAGTTTTTGTTGGCTGTACACCACATGTTAACCATTTTTGAATTTTATCAGCATCGAACTTATATTTTTTCGAAATTGGATCATAATATCCAACTTCTTCCACTGGTCTACCATCACGTCTTGCAGAGTTTTCCATGATAACTAATCGGTAGGAAGGCGATCGTTTTCGTCCTATTCGTTTTAATCGTAATTTTAACATAAATTTAATATGAATATTTATTTCACTAGTAATTTGAAATTGAGAGAAGAACTTAATATATATATACATTATCGACGAGAATAGTACTCAATTACAAGTAATTCATCAAGTTTTAAATGAACATCATCTCGGTCACAGTAATCTAAAACTGTTGCTTCTAATTTTGATTCATCGAATTTTAAATTATAAGGAAGTTCTTTTACTTGATTATTTTTAATGTTATTGGTAACTAAAGTTTTGGAAGTATTTTTTTCCTTAACACTAATAATATCATTAAGCCGACATTGGAAACTTGGAATACTAATAACTTTTCCATTTACGGTAATATGACCATGATTCACTAGTTGTCGAGCTTGGGGAATACTTTTTGCAAAACCTAATGTAAAACAAAGCGTATCTAGACGCATTTCTAGTAATTGCAGTAAAATTAAACCCGTTACACCTTTTCTTCTTCGTGCTTCTTTAACATATCGAAATAATTGGCTCTCTGTTAATCCGTAATTGAATTTTAATTTTTGTTTTTCTTCCAAACGGATACCATATTCTGTTAATTTTTTACTATTATCAGGTGAATTTCCATCTTTTCCAGGACGATTTAATTTTCTTGATTTTTTCGTTGTTAAACCTGGCAAAGGTCCTAATCGTCTACTAATTTTTAATTTAGGTCCTCGATAACGTGACATAAAATAGATTTAATCGATAAATAATTTTTTAAAAATACTTACTATAATTAATATAGAAAACTAGCAACAAGGGCGAGTGACCGGACTTGAACCGGCGAATGGTGGAACCACAACCCACTGCCTTAACCACTTGGCCACACCCGCCATATTGTCTTGACTAATACTCTATCAGTTAATATGATTAGACGTCTAGGTTATCTAATAAAATTTTTTAGAAATTAAATTATGGGTCAAATGAAAGAGTTTTTATTAAATGGTGAAAAGTATTATATCAAACAAGATATAAATCTTTTAGATTTAGTTGCTTATTTTAATTACAATAACGCTCTTTTGGTTTTAGAATATAATAAAGCTATTTGTAATAAAATGTACTGGAAAGAGACTTTTCTTCAAGATCAAGATCAAATCGAGATTGTAACTATAGTTGGCGGTGGATAATTCTATAAACTAATATAGAATTATCTAATTTAGCTAGCTTTTGTAAAAACGAGACCATTTGTTTTCCCATATCTTTCCATAAACCGCATAAATCTATCCCAGGTTTCTGGACTTTTCATAATATAAATAGATTCAATTGCTTCTGCTTTACCGTTAATAAATCGGGCATTTACGTCACGTGTTTCTAAAACTCCTTCTTCATCTACTAAATACATTCCAGTGATTTCACCTTCTTTTGCAGTACTTTTATCTAATATATTTGGATTTTTAAATCGAAATGTCGCTGTTCCAGTACTACCATCACGCGATCGTGTTAATCGAACATCTGGTAAGACTTTTTCATCGAGACCTTTTATAAATTGAATTTTAGCTTCCATAATTTTTTAGAGAAATAATATACAGTTAGACTTGTTATAGAATCTTTATATTACTGGATTTTTCGAAAAAAAACTAGAAAATTACTAACGTCAAATGTTGGTTCGCTTTTATATAAAAATATATAAAAAATTGAATCCTAGAAGTAATAGAATAACTGGTTAGATTTATGAGAATACGATTAATATTAATTATAGTGGGATAGTTTTTATTATTTTGACTTTTAGTAATACTATTGTTTATAATATCATTGGCTGAATCTTAGCAGGTTTTGCTTCCAGATTGAATTACTGATTTCATTTCATATTGTTTAGAAGCACTTATCCAATCTAATTATAATAAATGGATTTTAACAAAAATAATTTTAAATAGATTTTATATTTTGCAAAAAATTTTGTAATTTTAAAGAGTTTATGTTAGAATTTATTATATACAATATCCTCAGTAGCTCAGTGGTAGAGCAATCGGCTGTTAACCGATTGGCCGTAGGTTCAAGTCCTACCTGGGGAGTATTTATAAATTAAAAATTTTATGAGCAATGATTTTGATCAATTAGAAATTGGAGGGAAATTTTTTAATTCTCGTCTGATGTTAGGAACTGGAAAGTATAAAACAACAAATGATGCTGTAAAAAGTATTGAAAATAGTGAATGTGAAATAGTGACGGTTGCAATTCGACGTCTTCCAACGAACTTAAAGAACGATAATACTAATTTTCTAAAGAGTTTAAACTGGGAAAAATTATGGTTATTACCAAATACAGCGGGATCTCAAACGGCAGAAGAAGCTATTCGAATGGCCTTCTTAGGACATGAATTAGCATGTCAGATTGGACAAGAGGATAATTTTTTTGTCAAATTAGAAGTTATTTCGGATCCAAAATATCTATTACCAGATCCAATTGGAACTTTAAAAGCTGCTGAATTTCTTGTTAAAAAGGGTTTTACAGTTTTACCATATATAAATGCGGATCCAATGCTTGCTTTACATTTAGAAGATTTAGGTTGTGCAACTGTTATGCCATTAGGTTCACCCATTGGATCAGGACAAGGTTTAAATAATTTAGCGAATATTAAAATTATTATTGAAAATGCTCAAGTTCCAGTTATAGTAGACGCAGGTATTGGAACACCAAGCGAAGCAACAGCCGCGATGGAACTTGGAGCTGGAGGTGTTCTGTTAAATACTGCAGTTGCCCAATCTAATAATCCTGCTCAAATGGCTGCAGCAATGAAATTAGGAGTTCAAGCAGGTCGACTTGCTCATTTGGCTGGTCGTATGGAGAAAAAACATTATGCGATAGCTAGTTCACCTTTAAATCAAATCAGTCAGCTTTCGTAAATAAATATAACAAATAAATAATTAAAATTTAAGAGATTCAGTTAAAAACTGAATCTCTTAAAATTACTAATTTTTTTAATTAGAGTTTTTTTTAAAGAACCGTGAAGCTTTTCCTGCTGAATTCGATTTAGTTAAATTTTGATTCTCTGAATCCGAATTTTGATTCAGTTCTGAATTATCTATATCTGAATTCTCAGTTGTTACACTAACAACTGAGTCATTTTCACTATTAATTGAACTTTCTAATAAACTTGGATCAACATCACTAAAATCAACTTTAACTTCTAGTTCATTGGTATACGTTAATAATGTCCCTTCAACTTTTTTTCGACTTACAATAATTTTAGTATTTGGATATAAAGTTTTTGATAGACATTGTTCTGCAAGGGTATCTTCTAAATATTTCATGATAGCTCGACGTAATGGACGTGCACCATAAATTGGATCATAACCTTCATCTGTTAAAAAAGCTTGAACAGCTAAATCAACAATTAAATAAATTCCTTTTTCTTTTAATCGATTTTGAACCTGTTTAATCATTAAACCACAAATTTCCCAAATATCAATTCTTGTTAAATGATTAAACACAATAATTTCATCCAGACGATTTAAGAATTCTGGTCGGAAGAAATTTTTTAGTTCTTCGTTAACTAATTTAGTTACTCGATCAAAGACTTCTGGATCTTTAATTGGTTCAGGAACTGGTTCCCAACCAAGAACAGCATCTGGAGTAATTTTAAATCCTCGCTCACCTTGCTCTGATTTAGATTTAATTCCACTTTCACGTTCAATAATTTTTGCACCTAAATTAGTCGTCATAATAATTAATGTATTTGTAAAATCAATTACTCGACCTTTCGAATCTGTTAAACGACCATCATCTAAAATCTGTAGTAATAAATTAAATACATCTGGATGAGCTTTCTCAACCTCATCTAATAAAACAACGGAATATGGTTTTGAACGTACAGCTTCCGTTAATTGACCACCTTCATTATAACCAACATAACCGGGTGGCGAACCAATTAGTTTTGCAACTGTATGTTTTTCCATGTACTCAGACATATCTAATCGAATCATACTATCTTCACTGCTGAACATATAATCCGATAAAGCTTTTGTTAATTCTGTTTTTCCAACACCTGTTGGACCAGCAAAGATGAAACTTGCGATAGGACGATTTGGATTTCTTAAACCTACACGAGCACGTCTAATAGCTTTTGAGACAGCAACAACTGCATGTTTTTGTCCAATAATTCGTTCATGAAGTGTCGATTCCATTTTCATTAATCGTTCTGATTCTGAACCTGTAATTTTAGTAACAGGAATTCCAGTCCAGTTTGAAATTACATCAGATACGTCGGTCTCAGTAACCATATCTACATCGCGACGAGTAAATCCACGTGCTTCATTCGTTAAAGCTGATTGCTTCATGATTCGAATATGAGTTCGTACTTCCATTTCATGATCTAATAGCTGCTTAGCAGCTTCAAAATCATGTTCTTTAATACATTCTTCTTTATCTTTGATTGTTTCTTGTAATTCATGCATTAAACTTCTTAACCCTAGTGGAAGACGTCGATTTTCTAATCGTACTCGTGCACCTGCTTCATCTAAAACATCAATGGCTTTATCTGGTAAGTAACGATCAGCAACGTATTTATCGGAAAGAATAGCAGCTTGTTCTAAGGCTTTATCATGATAACTTAAAGTATGATGTTGCTCAAATTTCGATCTTAATCCACGTAGAATTTCAATGGTTGTTCCAACACTTGGTTCTTCTACATGAACTGGTTGGAAACGTCGTTCTAAGGCTGGATCTCGTTCGATATATTTTCGATATTCATCATTTGTTGTTGCTCCAATACAACGGAATTTTCCACGCGCTAAAGCAGGTTTTAAAATATTGGCTGCATCAACCGCTCCTTCTGCTGCTCCTGCTCCAACTAACGTATGAATTTCATCAATGACAATAATAACAGCCGAATCATTTTGTGCTTCTTCAACGATTCGTTTTAATCGTTCTTCGAATTCTCCTCGATATTTTGTACCAGCCAAAATGGAACCCAGATCTAAAGCCATAATTAAGCTTCCATCTAAGAAATCTGGAACTTTTTCAGTTAAAATTAATTGAGCCAATCCTTCTGCAACAGCTGTTTTTCCTACACCTGGTTCGCCAATAAGAACAGGATTATTTTTTGTTCTTCTAGCTAGAACAGCAATAACATCATCAATCTCTTTTTCACGACCAATAACGGGATCTAAATTACCATCAATTGCTTCTTTTGTAACATTTTCAGCATATTCATCCAACGTTGGAGTTGGACTACCTTTTTTCTCACGTTCTAATAAGAATTTTTCTGCTTGAGTTAATGGACGTAAAATTTCTTCTTGAGTTTCTTCAATATACGTTAAAATTAAATTTCGTAATTTTTGGATATCGACGTTTAATTTATCTAAAGTTCGCATTGCAACCCCGTCCGATTCAGCAATAAGTGCTAATAGAATATGTTCAGTTCCGACAAAATTTTGTCCTAAGTCTTTACTTTCATGAACTGCCATTTCTAAAACTCGTTTAGCTCTGGGAGTAAACGGAATTTCCGATGCAACAAAACCGGTACCACGACCAATATATAATTCAATTTCCTTTCGAGCTTTTTTTAACGTAACTTTAAGTTTTTTTAATGCTCGGGCACCAATTCCATGTCTTTGACCTATTACACCCAATAAGAGTTGTTCAGTTCCCACAAAATTATGACCCATTCTTCGTGCCTCTTCCTGAGACAGCATAATAACTTTAATTGCTCCTTCAGTAAATTTTTCAAACATAAAAAAAGTTAGTTATTCTAATTATTGATAACTTGTTAAATTCTATTCACTTTAACTTACATTATACACACATTTTTCAAACTTTTTACTGAAACTTGGTTGAATGTATTTTTAAAAAGGGTTTACTAAACTAAATTTTATAAACTTTCAGTGTTAAAAACCATCTGGGAACGGAGGGACTTGAACCCTCACGCCTATCACTAGGCAACGGATTTTAAGTCCGTCGTGTCTACCAATTTCACCACATTCCCAATATATATATCGTAATTATATTTATAACCTACTATAAATGCAATATTATAGTGAAAGTTAAAGAGGCGGCACCCAGATTCGAACTGGGGAATAGAGGATTTGCAATCCACGGCCTTACCACTTGGCTATGCCGCCACTTATCTCTATTATAGTACATTATAATTGAATCGTACTATAATTATTTAATATTAAACTAAGTTTATTTCTTTAAGAAAGAGAAAATCGTTATAAAACAAATTAAAAAAAATTTTAAATAACAATAAGAGTAATATTATTTTTTAAATATATTTTTTTATTTATTAAATTCATTTTAATAAAAATAGTTGAAAGATCATAGTCTGTAATTAAGTTAAAAATGGAAAATTCTTTTAGTTTATCAATCTATAAAAACTACTTCAATCGAAAAAAGTGGATAAAATTTGTTCTTTAGTGAAAGAAATCTTGAATTATTGAAGTATTGAATAATTCTATTAAGACAAAAATCATATATGTATATTATTGAAAAAAAGATTATTTTTTGTTAATTCATTAATATTTAATTTATCATTCTTAACTAATCGGTTCGAAATATAACCTAATTCTTCTTTTAAAACTTTATAGATCGTACTTCGACTTTTTCCAGTTATTCGAGCAATTTCAGTAACAGAAACTCCTAAATCTTTGTATTTCTCAACAGTTTTAATTAGATCTTTGTTGATAACACTTTTTCGTCCTGTATATTTATTCTTTTCCTTCGCAGCCTTAATTCCTTGTCGTTGACGCTCTTTTCGTCGAGCAGTCTCGAATTCAGCGATAGCAGTTAAAGCAGTAGAAATGAGTTGACTGGAAGGAGAATTTTCTAAATAATCTCTGGGTAAATCCAAAACCCAAAAAGCAACACCTTTTTCAGCTAGTTGATTTTTAAGTATTTTTCGACAGAAATGTAGAGTATTTCTAGGGTTTACTCTATTTTTACAGTGTTAAGAGGGTAGTTAATAAAATATTTTTATAGAAGGGTTGTAAGATTTAAATATGCTCTCAGCGACGTGTTAAGGGGTCTAGAATCAAAATAAATTAGTTTTAGTTAAATGGGTATGTAATAAAATTTAGTGCTTAAAATGGGCTTATTTTATGATAAAGAGGAAAGATAAAATAGTTAGACTGAGAAATACGATTAAATATTATTAACGTTAAATCAATCTTCTTCTTTGTCTTCTTCCTCCTCCGCTTGCATTTCTTTCTTGCGACGGTCTATAATTAAATTCAAATCATCAATAGTCAAATAAGGAATCGAATAATATAACTTAAACCAGAAACCGTCTTCTTCCTCAATTATAAACGCTTCAATAGCTTCTTTAATAACCGCTGATGTTAATTCTCGAACAATTATAAATGGGTAGAGTGGTTCTAAAAACCTTTGTTTTCTTTCGTCCATATGAGAAGCTAAGGCTTGAGGTGTTGTAACCTCTAACCAATATTTAGAATCATCATCTTCTAAAGTAACAAATACGTCTGCGCTACCATTATAAATATCAATAGGCGCTCCACTCATGAAAGTTACACTTTTAACTCTGGTTGTTTTCATAACTTAATAAGCTTTTGGATTTATTTTTATTTTTGTATCAGATTGAGAATTCACGACTGTTGCCAATGTTTCCATATTCTTGTCGTTTGATCTAAGACCAAATGCAACAATATCTGAGTTACCAGTTGTTGGATCTACTTTAACTATTATACGAGCAGCCCGTTTACTTTTATGGGCATTTTTTGTGATTTTTTTCAGATCTGAATTTGATTTATAGGATTCGTCAACTTGTAATTGTTCTGCAGACTCACATTCACTTTCTGTATCTGAACTTTCTTCCATTCGACGAATTAATGTTTCAATATTTTCAACCCGTTCTTCTGTTTTTTCGATGCATTCTTTTTCGGGTAATTTTGGAAAACCATCTCCGCCTGAATCGGAATCAAAATCATCAGGTTTTCCTGGTCCTGAACCATCATTGTTTAATTTACGATCAAAAATACCCCGAGGGCGTTGAGTACGACTCTGATGTTGTTGATTTTGTTGTGTAAAATCAGCATCAGCTTCACCTGCTGAATGAGCTGGTGTCAGGCCTGAGAAATAGACAGTTGCAGCCATAAAGGCAGCAATGATTGATTTACGAAATTTACCACTAGTTTTATAGAAATAGATAAATAAACCTAAAAATGTTAAAGTTCCTAGTAATCCAAATGTTACCAAATATTTTTTCAAAATCTTCTCACCTCCTTTTTTATATTACTATTATACTATTTTTTTCCAATATCATTAAATGTAGCACAATTTAAGTTTTATGCAAAGTAAATTACAAAATGAGAATTTCAGCTTGAAATTTTTAACACCATTGTTTTTGGTTGTTTGCTATTGGTTTTATCTTAATATTTATTTAGGTTTTTTTTTATCGAAAATTTTTTATAATTTTTTTGATAATATTGAATTTCAGAAAAAATTTAGTTTTAAAAACATAACAAAAATTATTATTGATTTTTTTTGGAAGCTTATTAAGAATTGGTTTATACGCATTGGTCAGAAATTTCTGTTGTTAATTGATGCAATCGATGGGTTAATTAGAGCGGTAAAAATTTTTCTAAAAAAATTTAAACACAATCTTCGGCGATTAAAGAACTTGTTGCAAATTTTTTGGGAAACTTTTTCAGTATTTTGTTCGTTAGTGAATGAAATTTTGTTTTTAAACAATATAAGAAATTGGGTAATTCAGTGGATAAATCTTATACGATTATTAATGACCGAATCGGTATTCATAACTAGAATTGTATACGGTTTATACTTGATTCTTTTAGGGGTATTTGGAGTATTGTTGGGCTTTTTATTAGGTATATCTAGGTGCGAGGACGAGGTAAACGAGGTATATGTATTCCTTTTATTACTTTTATTAAAAATTCTTTATAATAATGGATTCGATGATGTTTTATTAGAGCCTTTACGAATTCGTTCTTTAGAACCTCGTAACATTGAAGAATTTTCTAAATTTTCTTTGCAAGTTTGCGAACCAAGTAATTCGCGTCCGTCCAAACTATTTTTAGGAGAATTTGTTGAAAAACCTCAAATTCCATTTCCACTATTGGAGGACCCGTCTATCTCAATTGACGTTGATTTTCTGTTCGAAGAATCAACAAATTATGAATTTGAGTTATTTAGATTTTATCGAAATGTAAATCAAAAAGTAAAATCTTAGTGAACAGAGTCACTAATATTTTCTTTCTTAATGTCTCGTTTCATAGATAATAAATTTCTTAATTATTACTCAAAAAACCGTCCGTTTGGATGAAATTAATGGGTACAAAAACGATCCATTATAATAAAAATGAGAAGTACAAAGCTTCAAAACGTTCTAACCCTTTATGTTTACTGTCTACTAGACAAGTTTAATAATCCCATAATCCGATTAAGAATTAAAAAATCGTCCGTAATAGTTTAACCGGTTAAAATAGTCGTATTTTGATAGCCTCATTAAAAGAAATAATTTTAGCTTTTTGTATTAACGTAAGTGTTAATTTTTTTGTTTCAAGGATATTTCCATTTTTATTTAAAATAGAAAAAGTAGGTTCGAAAAACTCTTTCAACTCATTAAGATAGGTGACTAATAATATTTTCATTTCTTTCTTTTTGCGATTAGATACTGAAAATTTGTTTAAGAAATTATCTAGATGTAAAATTTTTTTTCTATCCTTAACGGCTAAAACACGTAATATTTCAATTTTAATATACAAATCATATCGGTTTTTATAACATAAAAAACTCCGTGGTAAAAGGAAGGGGTATTGATAATCATAAATTTGTTTCAAAATAGACATTCTTACAATTAAAAATCTTCCTTCCTTTAGAACTTTAAGAGGCCCAGAAGAGTAAGAGAATTTCTCACTCTTCTTAATTATTTTATATTTTATTCTAATCACTCAAACCTACTCATTTTCCACTCCCATTTTAGATCAGGATATCCCCTACTCAACCTGTAAAGAGGCCTTCAAGCGTTTTTAAATGCCCTCTCAGAGCATATTAGATTCTCTAATCCCCCTGCATAGAAATATCTTATTTATTCCCACACCCAGAACTGTGTGTTTGGGGTATACTTCAAATTTAGATACATTTTTTAGAAATAAAATTAATTTTTATAAGTCTTGTTTTATTTTTTAATTTAGACTATAGTTTATTTATAAAATTAAAAGTTCTATAAAATATTTCATGGAAATAAAAAATAAGTATGGTTACGTTCGTGTAAGTTCCAAATCACAAGAGTCCAATTCTTCCATTGAATTTCAAAAACAACGATGAAGAGAAAAGATAAAATAATCTGGACATTTTAAAAAATATTGCATAGTATAATTTATACAAAACTTTAATAAATTTATTAAATCTTATGAAACGTGAAGTAGAAAAATTTCCTTATGGAACTGGTTCAGGTTTATCGGAAACTGAAGCCAAAGAAAACTTTGTAAATTTTTGTAAAGAATACGGTCCGTTAACTTTAAGAATTGGTTTGTTTGCTTTGATGATGTCTTCAGCTGCATTTGCAGCAGATACTCCTGGATCTGGTCCAGTTGGTCCTCCTGGAAATCAGTGCGCACCAACACCAGCTCCGAATTCACCCAACGTTCTCCCAGCTACAAAAGAACTAATAGGTATTGCTGCCGTTGGTCTTGTCTGCGCAGCTGCAGCAGCTAATCCGGTAACAGCTATGGGTATAGCTGCTTGTCTTGTAACAATTGCGGCAAAAGCTTGTAACAAGCTTTAGTGCTCCTGAATGAAATACTTAATTCAGTTATATTTAAATTACTCATTAATATTTTTGTAAAATGAGTAATTTAAAAGATTTAGACATCAGCAATTCGCTCCTGTCTTTCCTGATCAGATAATTTGGTAACGTAAGCCGAAGTAGTATCTAAGTTTCGATGACCAATCGATTGTTTGACAAATTCAATATCTTTGGAATCTTTCCACAACTGGGTAATATAGCCAATTCGAAAGCTGTGACTGGTAATATTTGGTTGCCCAGGAAGTTGTTTGGAAACCGTTCGCATAACCTTGTTAACGCCTTTGGTAATTGCTTCGCGACGTAACTTTTGATAATGCTTGGTTTCCGATGTAAAAACGTAATCATCTGGTTCTTTGATTAAAAGAATAAATTGAAAATCTTTTTTTCGATCTTGAATAATTTTCTTGCCTTCCTTGGTAAGAAATGCCTTATGATTGCTAGGCCCACGTTTCGAGCGATCAATGGCAATCCAAGATTCTTGAGTTAGTGTTTTCAGTTGAGATACCTTGATATTTAAGAGTTCATTGATGCGTACACCAGTAACAGCCAGAAGACATAGCGTGAGTCTTAACCTTACATGTAAATAAGTGGGTCCTTCAGCCTCTTTGATTAATTCTTTGTAAATTTCCGCAGTCATTGGATCACGCTTCGGTAGACGTTTTCGATTTGCGCGAGCTTCTTTACGAGCGGCTTTTTCTTCGCGTTCTTGCTTGATTGCATTTAATTCCTTAAGAACTTCGTCTAATTGCTGCTTCAGTTGGTCGTTTGATTTTAAAAGCTCTTCATTTCGTAATGCTAATCCGATAAACCCTTTCTGCAAATCATTTCGAATAGCTTGAAGTTGTTTCAAATTATTAGTTTGCCCTTTTACTAAAATATTTAACTTAGATTCAACTTCGGATTCTGTAATTAATTGATTATTTTCTTTTTTTTGTAATTTATTTTCCATATGAAATTTTTCCTACTTTGAATGTTCAATGTGTATTTATTTGTGATTTAGACCTTGTTAAAAAACTCTCCAAGGTACGGAGAGTTTTTTAACAAGGTCCCCTTTATAAATACCGCAGAATATCAAGGTTTTTTAAAATTGTGTGTTTTAAAAACTGCTTTTTATGTGTGGTCTAACCACATGTGGTCTAACCACATGTGGATTAAAACTCTAAATTAAAAATTAATGAATTAATTTTATAAAAATTTGACCTTAATATTTTCAAAAACAGCTATTTGTGAATGGGATGAATTTAAATCGATAATCTGTAAAACCTTATTCGATGAAAGATCTAAAACTTTATCCTGGAGCTTTCCTTCTTGTTGTAACATTTTTATATAATGGGTAAAATATTCTTGTATTTGTCTCTTATGTTGATTACTTAAAACAGATGGATAATTTTCCAAGAATTGTGCTATATTAAATTCTTTTCTGAGATGGATAGAGCTGTAAGTTTTAATAATCTCAAATAATACTTGAAATTGGTGCTTATTTAGCTTTTGTTGAAAAACATCAGAAAATAAAAATGGATGTAAGTAATCAAATAACTCTTCTGCAAGCCAAATCTCAACCATTAAAATATTTTGTTCTGACTTGTAAACGGATACTTCAGGGACGGTAACAAGCATCCGATAATGCTTATCCGAAAACGACTCAATAACAAAATTATTTTTTACCATATCAAAAAAGGTTTTAAGCTTCTTAACTTGGTAATAATTAGGAGTTAGATTGTTATAATTTAGAAAGTCGCGAAGTGAGAATCTGTATCGTCTAAATTCGGATGTTAAACGTTTGGTCGTGTACTTTAATTTCTTAACATAAGCTAATAATCGTAAAAGAGTAATTAAATGCTGTTTTTCTTTCAATAGCTTGTAATCCATTTGATTGAGGTAGTGAGAATGAATAGCTAATTCCAGAGATAATGCGCTTCTATGTTGATAGGGACGTATTTTAGTGGCTAGCCAATCTATATGAGAAGGCTGATTTAAAGAACTAAATATTTCAAAAGAATACTTAAAAAACTGATAAGCTATCTTACTTTCAAATTCGTATTCTTCAAAGGAAGATGTGATCAATAAGTCTTGAAAATCCTTAATAAGATCACCTTTCATCTCAGCTTCAAATCTTAAAAGATTATTTTTTTGATTTGTATAAATTCTATAATGTTTAGAACTTCTTCGATTACCAATTTTAAGAATTAAGCCTTTTTGATTTCGTTCAGAAAGAAGGTTTTTAGAAGAATGTAGCTCTTGAAATTGTATGTAACAAGAATTAATAAAATCTATAGTCGAAATTGGATCAGTGGATTTGGAAATTTCTTCCATTGAATAGCCCTTTGTTTAATAAGTTTATAAAATTGTTTTCCGCTAACTCCAGGAAATTGAAGTTGGATAATTTCTTTTTGATAAGGAATTTTCATGATAAAATAAACTTCGAATTGATTGTAAAAACTATTATTATTGTTTATATCTTGTCTAGATTGATTGGAATCTAATTGTTTTTGATAAGAATTAAATCCTAAATTTTGGAAATAAGAAGCTAAGCGGGTTATTTGTTGAGGAGTAATTCGCTTAATGTTGAAACTAATAAAATCAACTGAGAGTAACTCAGTTTCGAACAATCCAAAATCGTGATGAGTGATCTGATTCATAAATTTTCTCCTTATATTTGAATAAAATTGTTTGTAATTTTGGTAAGTTTTGAACTAAGAATAACAGGTATTGTAACTAGAACACAGAACACCTAGATTAGTTAAGAATGATAAATAGTACTCAAAACACAATTAGACAGTCTTATTGGCCTTTATTTCGTCGCTACGAGCTATATTTATTACTATGTATAGGAGAGAAAAAATGACTCAAAATAAATTAAGTTTTGAATCCGAAAATTTAGTTGTTGATTATATTACATTTAAATTTCAATATTTAGACAATCGTAATCAAACAAGAATTGCAAAGTATCTTTTTCAACTAGGATTTAATTCTTATCAAGAATCTGGAAAATTGGCCAAACCAATCAAGGAATCTATTTTGGCTAGTGCGAATAATCAATTTGAAGTACGTTTTGTTGGAAATAATTCTCATTGGCAGGGCACTTTACTTAATTTTTCTGGATCAAGTGCTTACTTTTTTTACAGTCTTACTAAAAAAGGATTTATCGATTGGGAAATCTTTTCTTCAGGAGTTCTTTGTCGATTTGATCTCTATTACTCTCGAAAAAACAAAAGTCAAGATAAGATTTCTGGCAAAGATTTTTTAGAGAATTGTCAAACAAAATTTAAACAAATCAATAAAAACTTTAGTCTCGAAAAAAATCGAAAAGGGTGGATTTTAAAAATTGGAAGTCGCAGAAGCAATAATTATTCTCGGATTTATGAAACCAAAAATTATTTAAAATTCGAACACGAAATGAAAGGAAAATTTCTTCAAAAACATCATCTTTTGTTAGTCTCAAATAATTTAGAAGAATTTGAGCAAAAACTTTCCTCACATTTCTTAGTCTATTTTGGAAAATTATTGCCCCTTCATTTATCTTATCTGGATTGGTTAGTTCTTAAGTTGCGACCCATTAGAAAACAACACATCTTTCAACCTGGTTTAAATTCTGATTACATAAAATCAGAGAAATTCCTGAATAAAAAAACTTTTGTTATGTTTCTTCACTTTTTAACTTATGTTCAACATCTAGATTTTGAAATCGAATATTTAGGCAAAACTTCTTATCGACAAGTTATTTTTAAACTACGAGATTTTTTACAATTTCAAAATCCTAGGGTTAAATCTACTAATCATTATCAATTAGAAAAAGTAAAAAACTTTATTCAACAACTCCAAACTGAAGTATTTCTAATTTCATTTGATGACAATCATTTTCAAAGTCTAGTAGCTATACCTAAAGTAAAATTGGATAAATGTCCAAAACAAAAATGTTGGGTAGGAAGAGTTTGGTTAGTTGAGGAATTATTTTACTATCGATATCCGTTTTATTTACTTAATTTTTTTCAACAAAAACTTACAAAAGATGAATTTGAAGTTCGAGTTAAATTTATTCAAGTTTTTTACTCTCTAGATGTTGAAAAAGAATTTTTTATAAAAGAATTCTTAAATTCTTATTCATCTGTTATTTCCAATCAACGGGTAAACAATATTAAAAAGTATTTTATTCAATTGGTTCGACTTTTTAAAGAACACGATTTGATAGAAGACAATTATAAAATTATTTCTAATGGCTATTACTATTCTACAAAAGAATTAAATCCTTGGCATATTTCAGAAGGATTTGTTATTTACGAAAAATTTAATTTTTAAGCTTAATATGTTTAGGATTTGTACGGGCTTAGAGTAATCATACAAAATTGATTTAATTTATTTTTTTATAACTGCTTATTAACCTTTTAATCAGTAATTATCAGGCTTTAAGCTAATTCTGATAAATAAAACACACCTTTAAAAACAGTCCGTATCAGGGACTGTTTTTAAAGGTGAGATGGACTTATAAATAGAAAATAAAATTTTAAGTTGCTATAATTAAAAATTAATAATATTATTAATTTTTAATTTTATATTCTCGTAAATATGATAAATATTAAAAACGCACTTTCACGTCTTAAAGGAAATGTTAAAAATAAAATAACAAATATTAAAAATGGTGCCCAAAAATTTAAAGAGAATTTTTCTGAAGCCAAAAGTAAACCAAGATCGAAACGAAAATCTTTATTCTTAGGTTTTACAACTGTTCTCGGTATTTTTGGAGTAACATTACTTGCTCCAGTATTGCCAGCTGTTGCAAAAGATGTTCCAAAAAATACACCAAAACCTGGTGAGGTGTGTCCTGCTCCTCCCCAACAACCGGCGTTAGTTCCAAGTCAACAAATTATCGGTGGGTTGTCTGGTGCGGCTGCAACTATATGTGCTTTAGCCGTTAGTTCCGGTTCTTTTATAGTTGGCGCAGTATGTGGTGTAATTGTAGTTGTTGGTATTTTAAAAGCTCAAGGAAAATAAATGGTTGGAAAAGTGAAAATAAATTCACTTTTCTAAAACCATAAAACCAGTAATTTTACCTACCTAATATTAAAAGCCTACCGATTTTTTTTATCTTTCATCTTCACCACTAAAACCTGCTTCTTTTCAACTTAATTTTAGCCATATTTACCTAAAACTAATCTATTTTCATTATAGGCCATCTTAGAGTCATCTCAGACGATATTTTAATCCCAGATCTCTAAACAGAAATATTTCAATTTTTCTACTTCTCTCATTCTAAAAATAGGGTATACTCTATTTTTATAAGAGGATAGGGAGAAATCAATCAGAGATTTCAATTCAGGGATATGAGATTGAAATATCGTCTGAGAGGGCCTTTATGATCGATTTAAGGGCACTTAACATGTTGAGTAGGAATACTTATGTAGGTATATTTGAGTCAAAATAGGTAGGTTTTAGTGGTGAAGATGAAATAAAAAATAATTAAGAAGGGTGATAGAAGTTATCACCCTTCTTAATTATTTTTTATTTTGAAAAAAATTTTTTGAATCGAATCGCGAAATGTATCCTCTGACATTGCGTCCTTTTGATCTTCAAACTCAAATGCATAAAGACACGTTTCATGTATGTTTTCAAATAAAGAACAAAATTCATCTAATTCTAAATCAATCCAAAAAGTAGATAATTCTTCAAAATTATTAAGAATTTTGTGAGACTTTTTTAGATCTTCGTTTACCATCTCTATAAATTGAGCTCGAAATATATTGGGATTAATTGTTTCATTTAAATATTTTTGAATTAAAGCAAAATAGTTATTTTTGTTATTATAGAAAACTTGAGTTTCTAAACTTGATTCAAAAGACAGTAACTCTAGAAATATAGGGTCAGCAAAAAAATCCTTATTTTTTTTTGTTAAAGAATCTTTTTTTGCTAGTAATTGTCGATACCGTGATAAGTTAAATGTAGCCATTGAAGTTTAAATTTTAAATTTAATAAATTCTATATTATTTACCCGCATTAGGGAACAAATGAAAATTATTTTTAGCTAAGTTTATTAAACCAATTCGAGTTTTGATAACAGTCGTTCTCCAGGTATTAGTTCTAGCATTAACAAAATGAACTTGCCCGCTTTCTTTGTTTATATACAAGCTGCCCGGTTCTTTTTGTGCGCCAATAAACCCAGGTACTTCAACTAGATTTTCAGTACTCAGTGACTTAGCATTTGCAATTTGAAATTCAATAACTTTGTCTCGTGGTACCGTTTTTTTCAAGTACTCGATTCGATCTTTAGGTTTTAAAGATCGTGCCTCTTTAGAATCAAAATTTTTTGATGTTTCAAGATTATAAACATCTTGATGGTAATACTTTTCGAGTGCTTTGTCATATGTCAACAAAACCTCTGATCCAGTTTTTGTCTCGACCCTAAGAATAGGATTGCCATTTTTATCGAGTTTATAAGCAAACTCACCGTACTTTTTATCTTTTTTAAATTCTTCTTCCAACTGACATTGTTCAGCTGATTGCTTTTTCTTTTTTTTACTCTTTTGAGTAAAATCGTCATGATGAGTACTAGGTTCTTTTGATTTTTGCTCTGTTGAAACCGGACACTGATCATCGAAACTAGCTCCTTCACCTGGACCTGGATTGCCTGCTCCATTCAGTCTTGTTTGTTCTCGTCGTGCGCCAGTCTGGGGACGATTGGTGATCAAACCTCGTGGAGCTTTCAAAGCTGGCGATGGCGTAACCCTTCCTGGTTTTAAGCCCCTTGCTCCTGCTGGACGATTCACTGGTGAGTGTGACGAAAATCCTTGAGCTAACCCTGGTCTTATTGTTGGTGAACTCGAATTATTGCTTGCCAGAATGACTTGTTGATTATTATCTTCAAGCAGATTAAACTCTAATTCGCCATTAACTCTTGCATCCAAACTGAATAATACAGCGAAAATAATACCAGCTGATAGTATAATTTCCTTATTCTTAGAAGTAATTTTATCTTTAATAGTACAAAAAATTTGACCATTTCTATAACTAACTTTTACAACTTCTTCGCATATTACATCAGACTCGCTTTGTAAAGGGAAGAAAACTTGCTCTTGAATCTTTCCTTCTTCTTGTAAATTTCTTAAATAACGTAGGAACAATTCTTTAATCTTTTTCTTTCGTGTACCATTTAGCTTAGACGTATATAATTTAGAGATATCAAAGTCCTTCCTAAGGTTGGTAACACTGAAATTCTGAATGATCTGGAATAATACAGAAAACTCATCCACTGACATTTTCTTTTGTTTGAAATAATCGGTGAATAAAAATGGTTCATAATAGTTGAATATTGTATCGGCTACCCAAACCTCTGCCATCCATTGATTTTGAACCTTGGTTGCATAAGCCTCTGGAATTGTTACCAACATTCTATAATCTTTATCAGACAAAAATTTCAAGACTATATTGTGCTCCAGAGAATTAAAAAAGTCTATTACTTTGGCTAATTGATATTGATTTACTTTTGTGGTAGGATTAGCGAAATATAAAAATTCTCTTACCGGGAATTGATACCGCCTAAACTTCGACTTTAAGTTTGCTATCTTATAGCCATCCAGTGTTTTCAGATAGGCTAAAAGTTGAAAAAGCCTGATCAATTCTTGCTTTTGAATCTTTTTCATTGGGTACTGCTCCATATAGTGGATGTTGATTGTTGTGCCTGAGTCAGCTAAGCCGTTTCTAGTTTGTAAAGGGCGAAGGCGTTGAGCTAGCCATTCCACCTTTTCAGTCTCCTGAGAATACCTAAACAGCTGGTAGGTTTGCTTCAAGAACTCATAAGAAATACGCTGTTCTAACTTACTAAATTGTTTTGTTGCTAATAA
>Ga0316191_10000641_pt1 | contig 22947 bp, 22 predicted proteins | sample Eddworburr2cm_MG_FD_204928 | JGI IMG/M metagenome (GOLD analysis project Ga0316191, IMG submission 204928) | Coastal sediment microbial communities from Maine, United States - Eddy worm burrow 2 cm | ecosystem: Environmental > Aquatic > Marine > Coastal > Sediment | place: USA: Maine... | reverse complement strand
TCTTCTCCGGCGGTCGCGCAATCACGACGGTGGTGGGTGTCGAGCGTATCTTGTACGTCTCGATTGCGCCCGGAACCTTGCCGATGTCGGCCTTGACGACGTGGGCCGTCTCGCCGTATTCATGGGCCAGCTCGTTGACGATTCCGTCCATGACCTGACACGGCGCGCAGCCGACCTGGAAGAAGTTGATCAGCACTGGACGGCCGGAAGCAACCATCGGCTGGAGCTCGTTGAGGCGGTGGATCCTACGTGCCTTGGTTTTGCGTTTGAACATTGTCGTTCTCTCCGGTGCCCTCGTTGTCGAGGGCTGGGTCGGGGAAGTATGCCCGTTTGGTGCGCTAGTTGGGAGATCGTGCCGGTTTTGCCGGATGCTCGCATCGACCAGAATGGCCGCAACACGACTCGGGAGTGCACGATGGCGAAGATCCACGGTGGCCGGGCGATCGCACGAGCCCTGCGAAAGGAGGGTGTCGACACCGTGTTCGGTCTCACGGGCGGCCATATCCTTCCGATCATCGACGGCTGCGTCGAGGAAGGGATTCGTGTCGTCGACGTGCGCCATGAGCAGGCAGCAGCCCACGCCGCCGATGCCTATGCCCGCTTGACCGGTGGCCTCGGAGTTGCGCTCGCGACCGCGGGGCCAGGTGTCACCAACACCGTCACGGGCATCGCAAACGCGTGGTTCGCCAACAGCCCCGTGCTCCTCCTCGGCGGGCGGCACCTCACAACTGAGGATCTTCGCGGCGGCCTCCAGGAGATGGACCATCCCCGCATGTTCCATTCGATCACAAAGTGGGCGGGTACTGCCCATGAGACTGCGCGACTCCCGGAGTACATCGCAACAGCTTCCCGGCATGCGTTCTCGGGGCGCAGCGGACCGGTGTTCCTGGACATCCCTTGGGACGTGCAGGCAGGGATGGTCGAGGAGGATGCGATCGGGTGGCCGTCCGGCTATCGCTCCAATCGACCGGCAGGCCTTGACGACGATGCGCTCTTCGAAGTTGTCGATCTACTCAATGGGGCCGAACGCCCGGTCGTCTTTGCCGGTACCGGATACCGCTGGAGCCGCTACCGCGATCCGATTGGCGCGCTCAACGGGCTCGTCGACGCCATGCAGGCGCCCGTCTACCTGAACAGCCTCGCCCGCGGTTCGCTTCGCTGGGATCATCCCTTGCTCGGCAACCGGACCCGGTCCGACGCACTGCGGTCGGCGGACGTCGTACTCGCCCTCGGCGTGGATTGGGATTTCCGCACTGGGTACGGCGCCAAGGTCGCACCGGACGCTGCAGTGATTCAGATCGATGCCGAATCATCGAGAGTGGGCTGGAATCGGCCAGCCGAGGTCGGGGTGGTCGCCGATCCGGGTACTGTGGCCGCGCAGCTCGCCGACCGTGTTGAGGGAGGCAGTCGGGCAGATTGGCTCGAGCAGATTGCAGGGATCGAACGGAGGAAGCAGGCCGCTGCGGACGAACTCGCTGCCTCCGGCAGTGGGCCGGTCCACCCTGAGCGCTTCGCTCGCGAGGTCGCCGACTTCTTCGGCGACGACGCCATCGTTGCCGCGGATGGCGGGGACATCGTTTCGACCACGGCCAAGTGGCTCCGGACGAGCAGACCGAGTGGCCTCCTCGACCCAGGACCGTTCGGATGCCTCGGTGTCGGTGCCCCGTTCGCTCTCGCAGCCAAGGCGGTCGAACCCGAAACCCGGGCCGGCATCGTCTACGGCGATGGATCGTTCGGATTCAACGGGATGGAGTTCGACTCTCTGCTGCGCCATGAGATGCCGGTGGTCGGCGTCGTCGGGAACGACGGTGCGTGGAACAACATCAAGGCGATCCACCGCATGCTGTACCCCGACCGCATGGTCGCCTCCGACCTCGGAGTGCGGCGGTATGACCTCATGGTTGAGGGACTGGGAGGCTACGGCGAGTTCGTCGAAGACGCCTCGGAGCTTCGGCCGGCCCTCGAGCGCGCCCAGGACAGCGGGGTCCCGGCCCTCGTGAACGTCCACATCGCAGAGCAACTGAGGATCAGTAGCGCCTACGGCGGGTGAGGGCCGCGAGAACCAAGGCCAGCGACCTGATGCTCGTGGCCTACAGCAACACCAACGCGATTGCGCCGAACGCGACGCAATAGATCCCGAATGGGGCGAGGCCGGCTTTGGCAATCACGCGGAGAAGGAAGGCGATCGCCCAGTAGCCGGTGATTGCCGCTACCACCATGCCGACGATCGTTGCTGTTGTGATCCCCGAACCGTCGGAGATTGCTCGCGCCACAGAGAGAAGTCCGGCGCCCGCGATGACCGGTATGCCGAGCAGGAACGCAAATCGAGCAGCCTCGACGCGCTGCATTCCGCGCGCCAGTCCCGCCGAGATCGTCATGCCAGACCGCGACACTCCCGGGACGAGAGCGAACGACTGAGCGAGGCCGATGAGCCCGGCGTCGGTGGGCGTGAGGTCCTCGGTGGTCCGGCTACCCGGTCGGAGGAGCATCGTCCCGAGGAGGATGAGTCCGGTGACGATCAGCATGACTGCCACGACCGACGGCCGCTCGGTGAGTTCGTCGAGTTTGCTCTCGAACGCAAGGCCGAGGATCACCGCAGGAATTGTGCCGATGACGATGATCGTGATCATCCGCCGACCGGCTCGATCGAACCGGGCCATCGCCACGAGGTCCTTTCGGAAGTACACGAGCACGGCGAGCAATGTGCCGAGGTGGAGCATCGCCGACGTTGCGAGGTCGGGGCCATCCCGTCCCAGCAGGGCAGGGATGAGGACAAGGTGTCCGCTCGAGGAGATCGGAAGGAACTCGGTGAGTCCTTGGATTGCTCCCCACATCATGGCATTCAGCATTGGGAGGAGGTTAGGAGTGTCCTACGGCTCAAGAAGGATGACCAAGGTCCCTTCGCTTGCGGCGATGGCGATCAGGGTGGCCGCGGCGGGTGGCACGGCGGCCATCCCCGACTCCTCGAACGACATCAGGTCGTCACTTCCGGCTGTTACGACGATGCCATCGGTCTCGAAGCCCGAGGCGGGGTCGACGAGGCGAATCCGAGTCCCCGGCAGCGCGGTTGCGGGCAAAGACACGGGCACCGACCACCATCCTTCCGGGATCGTCGTGGCACCGGACACCGCGGACGGCACGATCGGTTCTCCGGCGGGGACGTCTCGGGCGGCGACCGGGTCGCTGAGATCGGGCAGTGCCATCGTTCCTTCGGGGACGCGACGCCATTCGACGTCGGCTTCGGTGATTGTGGCGCCGGCTGCGATCGCACTCGTCGCAAATGGGTAGAGGATGTCGCTGCTGCCCCTCAGATCCCAGAGGAACGCGACGACAACCACCGCGGCGGCGGCTGCCCATCGCAGGTAGGGGGGCCGGTTCAGCCAGAACACGAACCGAATGTATCGAGTCTCTGCAACCGATGGAAGGGGGTCGATCAATGACCCCTCTCCGCGGTCGCCTTACGCAAGCAGGGGGAATGGTGGGGGGCCTGCGTTCGGTTATCCGCGGAGAGGGATCTTTCCCATTGTTGCGCGTTGTGCGACGATGGGGAAGCTTCTTCGCTCCACCGGTCGCATAAACTTCTCTCAGTGGACGTTCTGATCCCTCTCGCGATTGCGTATCTCGTCGGCTCGATCGACTTCGGAGTCATCGTTCCGCGGGTCCTCGGCGTCGATATCTACAGCGTTGGGAGCGGCAATCCGGGTACCTCGAACGTCCTCCGCTCGCTCGGGAAGGGCCCGGCCGCGCTTGTTCTGTTGGGTGACGGAGCCAAGGGCGCCCTGGCGGCTGCGATCGGAACGGTATGGGCCGGGGCCGTCAGCAGCTTCATGTCCGCAGAGACGCTGGCGGTTGCGTGTGCATTCGCCGCCGTTGTCGGACACATTGCTCCAGTTTGGTACCGATTCCGTGGCGGCAAGGGTGTGGCGACGGCAATCGGGGCAGCGGTCTACCTGGCCCCGATCTTCGGCCTGATCCTTGCGGTGCTCTGGCTCATCGTGACACTCGTCTTCAAGGTGGCGTCGATCGCGTCGCTCGGAGCGATGGTCCTGTACGTTCCCGGCCTCGCACTCTCCGACTACCGCGGATGGGCGCTCGTTTGGGCCGCAGCGATCGCCGTACTGGTCATCATCCGCCACACTCCGAACATCCGCCTGCTCGCTGCCGGTTCGGAGAGAAAGGTCGCGGGATGATGCGGCACCTCGCCGATATGCAGGGCGAAGTTCTGGATCGCATGCCGCGGCTTGAGGCAGTCGAAGTTGCATTCGAGGAAGCCGTTGGTGCGGTGCTGGCCGAAAACGTCATCGCCCCGGAGAGTCTTCCGGGATTCGAAAACGCCGCGATGGACGGCTTCGCTGTTGTGGCTTCAGATGTCGATCGACCATCCGTCGAACTCGAAGTTGTTGACGATGTCGCCGCAGGATCGCTTCCCACGGCAACGGTCATGTCGGGCACGACCGCCAGGATTATGACGGGTGCGCCGATCCCTCCCGGTGCCGATGCCATCGTGCCGGTCGAGGTGACGGAGATGACCTCCGAAGGCCGAGTCCGCATTCTCGAGCCGGCAACGGTCGGCGACCATGTGCGGCCTGTGGGCGGAAGTGTGCGCGTCGGGTCCCTGGTGTTCGAAGCGGGCTTGCGGCTGCGGCCGCCCCACGTGTCGGTGTTGGCCTCGATGGGCGCTCTTCCGGTTGTCCGGCGGCGGCCGATTGTCGCCATGATGTCGACCGGAGACGAGTTGGTCCCACCCTCAACGAAGACGCTCGAACGGGGAGCGATTCGCGACTCGAACCGAACCCTGTTGCGGGGTCTGCTGACCGAACTCGGCTCAGAAGTCCGTGACTACGGGATCGTGGGAGACACGCCGGACTCGTTCGAGGCTGCGCTCGGTGAAGCCACCGATGTCGCAGACGTGGTGGTAACGAGCGGAGGTGTGTCGATGGGCGCCTACGACGTCGTCAAGCTCACGCTTCGCGAGCGAGGGACGGTGGACTTCCTGAAGATCGCCATGCAACCCGGGAAACCCCTCGGGTTCGGAACGGTGGACGAAACCCCGTTCTTCGGCCTTCCAGGAAATCCCGTCTCCGTGTTCGTCTCCTTTGAGCAGTTCATGCGGCCGGCCCTTCTGGCGATGATGGGCGCCGAGCTCCTCTTCCGCGACCGAGTCCCCGGGATCCTGGATGACGGGATCACTACGAATCCGGGGAAGGACGTCTTCGTTCGCGTCACGACCGATCGCGACGGCGACGGGAGATGGCATGCTCGCTCCTCGGGAGGTCAGTCATCCAACGTCCTCTCGGCGTTGGCGTTCGCCGATGCCCTCGCCGTCGTCCCGGTGGGTGTCGGTCGGGTCGAGCCGGGCAGTACGGTTGACTTGGAGATGATCCACTGGCCTGAAACGAGAACGCGCGAGGAGGCACTCGGTGACCGATGAACTCAGCCACATGGATGAGGCCGGAAACGTCAGGATGGTCGATGTCGGTCGCAAGGCGCCGACCGCACGCAGGGCTGTAGCCGAAGCGACGGTCCTTATGGATCGTGCTACTCGGGAGCGGTTGTTCGCCGATGACCTCCCGAAGGGCGATGCCGTCGCAACGGTCCGAATCGCAGCCATCCAGGGTGCCAAACGAACGTCATCGCTCATTCCGCTGTGCCATCCGCTCCCGATCGAATCCGTGTCGGTCAACATCGAGCCGACTACGGATGGTGCCGTCATCACCGTCACGGCAACCGTCACCGCGAAGACGGGAGTCGAGATGGAGGCCATGACCGGCGCGGCCGTCGGAGCCGTCGCCCTCTACGACATGATCAAAGGCGTCGATCGGGGTTCGCAGATCGGAGCCGTCCGGTTGCTGGAGAAGTCTGGCGGGCGGTCGGGGGAGTGGCGGCGTGAGTAATAGGACCGCCGCAGTTGTGACCGTGTCCGATCGCGTGTCTGCCGGCACCGCGGAGGACCGCTCGGGGCCGGCGGCCATCGCGCTGCTCGAGTCGGTCGACTTCGAAGTGGTCGAGTATCGCGTGATCCCCGACGGAATCGAATCGGTTGCCGGCGCGCTGACCGAGATTGTCGGCACGGTTGATCTCGTTCTGACCACCGGGGGCACCGGCCTCACGCCCCGGGACCTGACTCCGGAAGGCACCAAGTCCGTTCTCGAGCGCGAAGCACCGGGGCTCGCGGAGGCGATGCGTGCGGCAACCTTCGGCGAGAATCCGCATGGGATGCTCTCCCGCGGGGTTGCCGGTACGGCCGGAGCGACGCTCGTGGTGAATCTCCCGGGCTCCGTTCGCGGGGTTCAGGAGTCCCTTGCGGTGATCCTCCCGGCGCTCTCGCACGGAATTGAGTTGCTAGTACAGGAGTCTTCCGACCACAATACGTAGGTGGTCGGGCAGCAAAGATGCTTTGAAGCCGCGCGACACGAGCCTACGCTCGCTCGAACGGCGGAGTGCAACTGATGGGCATAATCTTTTTCATCCTCATCGCGGGGGCCTGGGCAGCGTTCTTGCTGCCCTCGTTCTTCGATCATCGGCGGGAGAACCCGAAGGCAAGTACTCGCGCGTTTGCGCGCTCGAAGGAGAAACTTGCCCACGTCACCGTTGCCCAAGTGGGAAGCCCCGCATACGCACAGCGGCATGCGCAGACGCGTCGCCAGCGGATCTTCATCGTCCTGCTCCTGACGGCGTTTGCCGCGCTGGTGATCGCCGTCCTGCAATCGAGCACGCTGTGGCTCGGAATCACGATCGTCGTCGATATGGCGGTCGGCGGATACGTGGCGATGATGCTCACTGCGAAGCAGCCCAAGGTTGTCCGCCGTGCACCCGTCGTCCCGATTCAGACGCCGGTCCGCGACGCACCGACCACGGCTGCCGACCTCAACGTAGAGTCGGCCCCGCCGACGGTCCGTGTCATCGCCGGCTGAGCCGGTGGACGTGCCTCGCCCCGACCTCACCGCCGTCGAGGCGGAGGTCCGCGCCGATCTTGATGAGAAGAACGCAGCCCGCGAGCTCGCACTGAAGAACTGCAGACTCATTATCCGCACTTCGGCCAATGCGATTCGGGCGCTGCATCGCGGTGAACGTGATCGTGCCGAAGAACTGCTTGCCGAGGCTCGGGCCCTGATCGACGAGGCCGAAGCACCCCTTGCCGACCATCAGGACATCTACCACGCCGGCTTCTTCTACGACGCGGTGAAGGAGTACGCGGAGGGTGTGCTCACCGGCGCTCTGCTCGCCGGAGAGAGGTTGCCTTTGCCCTCGGAGATAGGTGTCCATTCTGTTCCCTACCTGAAGGGGCTCGGGGAAGCGGTCGGGGAGCAACGCAGAAGGATGCTCGACCTCCTTCGCGCCGGTCGCATCGAGGAAGCCGAAGCAACGTTCGTGGCCATGGACGCGGTCCTCGACCTGCTGACGTCGCTCGACTACCCGGACGGCATGACGGCCGGCCTGCGGCGCACGACCGATGTGGCACGGTCACTCATCGAACGGAGTCGGTCCGACCTCACGACCGCCGTTGTTCAGGAGCGGCTTCGCTCCGAACTCGGCGGGGCCTGAGGCCTCGATCATCGACCTCGCCCTTCCGAAGGTTGGGTACCAGTGGAACCGGCCGCCTGATACACTCCCGAACCGTTCGGGGGTGTAGCTCAGTTCGGCAGAGCACTACGTTCGCAACGTAGGGGTCAGGGGTTCAAATCCCCTCACCTCCACAAGTCAGGAGTCCTTGCACAGCAAGGGCTCCTCGTCGTTTCGGGGTGGCTTGCCTACAGCTCCAGTCCGGGTTCCGTGCGCGTTCGGTGCGCGATCGCGTCGGCTATGAGCTGTTCGAGGCGGTCGGCGGCGATTTCGTCGAGTGGTTCGTAGAGGTGCCCGTAGATATCGAGCGTCGTCTTGATTGAGGAGTGTCCGAGCCGCGACTGCAACAGCTTGGGGTGGGTGTTGGCAGCGATGAGGAGCGCGGCATGGGTGTGTCGTAGGTCGTGAAACCGACATGGTTGGCCGACGGATGCTGCCACGGCGGGGAGCCAGAATCGTTGCCGGAAGCTGCGGCGTCGCAGCGGTCCCCCTTGCGGGGCGGTGAACACCCGTTCGGTGCGTCGGGTGGTGTGTTGGTCGAGGTGGGCGGCGAGGTCACCGGCAACAGCCTGGGGGAGGGTGATAGAGCGTTTCGATGCTGCTGTTTTGGGTTCGGTTTCGGTGATGATTCCGCGGACTTCGGCGAGCGAGCGTGTGATCGTCAGCCGACGCCGCCCGAGGTTGAGGTCTCGGGGTTGGAGGGCGGCGAGTTCACCGAACCGTGCTCCGGTGTAGCCGGCGGTGAGGACAAGGGAGCGGTAGCGGGTGTCGATGGTGTCTACGAGGTGGTGGAGTTCCTCGACGCTCAGGAAACGCTTCTCGACCTGGGAGCGCCGTGGGAGGTTCACTCCGGCACAGGGTGTTCGTTGGATGAGGGCGTCGTCGACCGCGGCGTTGAACGCCATCGACACCAACCCGTGGGCGAGTTGGATAGTCGCAGGCGCGTAGCCCTCCTCGGTGAGCTCACCGATCCAGTCCTGGATGTCGTGGCGGGTGATGTCACGGAGCCGCCGGGCACCGAAGTGGGGGAGGATGAGCGAGCGGAGGTACGTTTCGTCTCGTTCTCGGGTGGAGTCGCGAATGTGGAGCCGGGTCGCCATCCACCGGTCGCTCCATTCCGCAACGGTGAGGGTGCCGGCGTCGGGGTCGATCCAGTCACCGCGGTCGATTAGGGCGAGTTCCTGGCGCAACCACTTCTCGGCATCCTTGCGCCGATCAAACGTCCTTGAACGGGTCCGGCCCCCGGGTGTGCGGTACCGCGCCTGGTAGCGACCCGAGTGAGTTCTGCGGATCCACCCGGCCATCAGGCGCCGTCCTGGTGCCAGCGACATGTGGTTGAGTTCCACCTGTTCATGGGACGATCGTCGGATACAACCCTCTCACCAGAGTGTCACCAGAATGTCAGACCGCCGGGAACCGTTGATGCATAAGGGATCCCCGTGTCGCCATTGGGAGTTCGTGGAGGCTGGATTCTGGTCGGTGGCGCCTCGTTGGAGGGTTCCTGACACTCTGGTGAGAGGGCTGCTGACACTCTGGTGAGAGGGTTGGGGTGTCTATTGCCCGGTCATGGAGTACGAAACGCTCACCGGCCCCAATGGAGATCCCGTCGTCGAAGGAGGCTTTGTATGTCCCGTAGGTCCTTCATGGTCCGAACACGACGTCCAGTTCCTCTCTGAATCGTCCAGGACCCAGGCACAGGACCATCCTCCGCATCCGACTCACACCAACAGGCCAATGCAGTCCCACGATCGAGAAGCCCACATACGAATTCTGAGAACCACGACGGCCGCCGACGACCGCCACGATCCCGCGAACGAACGGTGCACTCCCGTCGCAACCGCGTTCGCGCGCCAACCCTGTCAAATCACACACGCACCTGCAACAAGTTGCCCGATGTACACATGTGCACATCGCAGGTGGCGTTGATGGACATGGATAGGGGCACGTTGGCGAGGATCGACCGCAGGCTGCTTGCTGGTCTGGGTGACGATGAGGCGTACCGGACGCTGCGGGTGCCGGCTACTGGAGCGAAGTGGGCGACGTGGAAGCGGTATTGCGATTCGGTGGGGGTCTCGATGGGTCGAGCCGTCAGAATGCTCATCGATCGAGAGCTCATCGGCGTGTTCGGTGACGTCACCGGTGACGAGGAGCCTGTGTTTGCTCAACGGGCCACAGAAGAGATGGCGAGTCGAGAGGCCAAAATCGCAATCCGAGAGCGTGAGGTCGATACGGATGAAGAGCGGATGCGCGAGCGGAGTGAGCGACTGCGACGTTGGGAGGATGCACTTGAGGCCCGAGAGCAACAGGCTGAAACTGTGTCAAAGCTCACGTCACGTGAATCGACGGGTCGCGCCAAGATCGGACGCAACGAACGCTGCCCCTGCGGGTCAGGCCTCAAGTACAAGCACTGCCACGGCCTGGCCGGCCGCCGAACATATTGAATCTCCTATGTGTGTTGTTTTGTCAAGGTGCTTTCGGGTTGGGTGGACAGGACTGGGTTGGGCGACACCGTATTGGTGGCAGGCTCCTATGAGGTCACACCGCCCTGGCGGATGGGTGGGTGGGGTCGACAGGTCATTATGAGGACAGCATCCAAAGACGCGTCAGCCGGTTACTGGGTCAGACCCCACCCAGGTTTCATGCGGCTCGTGGTAGGTGTTTGAACGTTTGGCGCGCAACGTAGCGTTTCAGGCACCGCATGATCTCGCGTGTAGAGAGGCCTTCAGCTCGGCGCCGCCTCACATAGTTGCGGGTCTCGTCGTCGCTGGACATGCGGGTGAGAACGATCTGGTAGAGCGCAGCGTTAGCGTGGCGGTTCCCGCCATGACTTAAACGGACACGGCCGCTCGTCTTGCCCGAACCGGCCGGGACCGGAGCGACACCGCACAGATGCGCCCACGACCGTTCCGAATGGAGCCGGTCCGGGTTATCGCCAGCGGTGACCAACAAGGTCGCTGCGGTGACGACACCGACGCCGTGACAGGCGAGCAGCGACGGCGCCGTGGTGCCGATCAACTCGGTGAGGGCGTCGTCGATGGTGCGCATCTCGTCGTTGAGGTCCCGGATACGACGAGCGAGACCCCGCATCACGACATGCGTCGTATAGGTCACCGGGTCGGAACCCTTACGGGGCCGCATCGCAGCCACCTCAGACACCAAGCCAGTCTTGTAACGGTCCTTGAAACGGACCCGCACCTCTTCCGGACCCGTGAAGACGATTTGGCGGAGCTGGTTCAACGTCTGATTGCGTTGCATCCGTGCCGAACGGTGCGCAATCATCAACACCCGGATCTGTTCCACCGTCCCGTCACGCCGCTTCGGCGTCACCCTCGCCTCGCCGGATAGGGCGGCTCTCGCTGCAGACTCGGCGTCGATCGGATCCGACTTGCCCCGTTTGCGGCGCTTCTGACGGTTCGGCCGATCCACCTCCACCACCACGATCCCGTTGGCGTGGAGATGTCGGGCTAGTCCGACACCATACGACCCGGTGCCCTCAACCCCGATCTTGACGACCGGACCGTACCCGGCGAGCCACTCGGCGAGCCGCCGGTAGCCGGCCTCGTTGACCGGGAACGACTCGATCCCCAACAGGCCACCGTTCTGATCGAGTGCCGCTGCCACATGAACATCGACATGACCGCCCCTTTCTCTCGCTTAAGGCGGAAGGGGTGGCACACGCCACCGGGACGGCGGACCGAGACCAACCGAGCCAGCTCTATCGGCTCAACCGGACCCTCACCGCCCGACCGGGGCGTGCAACCCCACCCACATCATCGCAAATGCGACACACCCAGCCGGATATGGGCGGTGTGGCTCCGGGTTGGTGGGAGTTCAGGTGTCTATGTTGGGTGGCGTGAGCTTGTCGGTTATGCGGCGCAGTTCGGTGAAATCGTCGTCGTCGAGTTCGGCTGTTGTGGGTGCGACGACCACCGTCAGTATCTGTTCGATCATCTCGTCGTAGAGCTCCCGAGCATTGTCGGTGCTGGCAACGATTACGACTCGGCGGTCGTCGGCGCTGCGCTGTCGGGTGATCAGGTTCTTGTCTTCGAGGCTGGAGAGCACCTTGCCGAGTGCTGGCGTCGAGCGGATGGGATGACCGAGCAGCGCTCCAGATCTGGCTTCGCCGTCGTGGTCGATGAAGAGTCGTTCGAGGACTGCAGCTTCGGAGGGGTTGATACCGACTTCGGCCCAGAGGGTCTCAACCCTGGCAAGCATCTGTCTAATGACCTCGACGAGGGGAAAGACGGTGCCCAGCAGGTCGGGCCTGAGTGTCTGCGGTGCCTCCGAAAGCATCTGTGTCGGTCTCCCGTCGTCTCGCGTTTGCTATGGCAGCATAGCCAAGACTAGAGTCAGATTATCGAGAATAAATTTCCGGAACTTGGCACCACAAGATATGGTGGATGCTACACAGGAGAGGACCAACCGCAATGACCGTGCTACCCGAACCGTTCGGCAAAGAACCCCTCACCGACCGCCGTGTCGTGGTCAAAGACGAGACCGCAACCCTCCGTGAGTATCCACACTTGTATCACGCCGGTACTGAGCCCCTTGCAACCGAGGAGATGCGGATCACGGCCCTCGGAACCGGATACCCGTCCCGCCGGGGTCAAGGGGCTGCGGGCTTCATGGTCGAGCTCGGAAACGGTGAGGTGTTCATCTTCGACGCCGGAGCGGGAACGAATATGTCGTTCAACCACATGGCAGTCCCGTACAACAAGGCGAACAAGTTCTTCATCTCCCACTACCACATCGACCACATCGCCGACCTCATCGTGTACTACGACTACGGACAACCCAACGGCCGCCTCGAACCGATGCGCATCTACGGCCCGGCAGGTGAGACACGTGAACTCGGCATGGAAGCACTCGTCGAGAACATCTACCGGTTGGCTGCATGGCACGACGCGGTCAAATACGGCCGCCTCGACACCCGCGGCTTCGACATGCGGGCCCACCAGTTCGTCCCCAACGAGCCCCGGGTCGTCTACGACGAGAACGACACAAAGGTCATTGCGTTCCCCGTCCCGCACGGCATCTACGGAGCCGTCGGATATCGCCTCGAATACAAGGGCCTGTCGATGGTGTTCGCTGGTGACTGCGAACCGAGCACCCTCACGGTGGAGAGCTCAAAGGACGTCGATGTACTCATCCACGAGACGTTCAATCCACCCGAGACATACGTAGAGAAGCTGCAGTGGACCGAGATGCAGGCCAAGCTCGTTGCCTGGACCATGCACACCGCTCCCGAAGCCGCAGCGATAGTGTTCGAAGCGGCCAAACCACGACTGGCAGTGAGCTATCACGGCATGGTGGCCCCCGGCACGCCACAACCCCTCTTCGATCGCATGCGAACCGGCTACGACGGCCCATTCGTCATGGCGCAGGACTTCACCGTCATCAACGTCACACCCGAACAGATCGTGACCCGCATGGTCGCATTCGAACCCGGACCCATGACCGTGCCGCCACCCGCCGACTACATCGCTTCGAAGGGAGGCGTGCAATCGAGCCCGGACAAAGTCCGAGCCACGATGCCTGCATGGCTCGCCGAAACGATCATCCCCGTCCCAATGATCGAAGAATTCAAAGAGGAACTCAAAGCCAAAGGAATGCTCTAGGAAACCGCCCACACCCCAGAGAACAGCGCCGCCCACAACGGCATATATGGCGCTCTCCTGGTATGGGCTGGGATGGTCTCGGCCGGATTGTGTCGGTGGTGTAGGAGGAAGATTGCATGGCGTTGAAGCCGCCGGAGGAGAAGACGGTCCTTCAGCGGTATTTGCCGATTGCTGGGTGGCTTCCGAGGTACGACTGGGGCCGGACGCTCCGGTTCGATGTCATTGCTGCCCTTACCGTGTGGGCTCTTCTGGTTCCCGAGGCGATGGCGTATGCGGGGATTGCGGGTGTCTCGCCGGAGGTGGGGTTGGTCACGGCGCCGCTGGCGCTGCTCGGGTACGCGGTGTTCGGTTCTTCGAAGCACCTGTTCGTGGGTCCGAGCTCGACGGTGGCGATCATTTCGGCGTCGGTGGTGGCTCCGCTGGCTGGCAGCGACGGCGACCTGTATCTGGCACTCACGGTGTGGCTTGCGATCTTCACCGGTGTGTTCTTCGTCGGCCTCGGGTTGGCCAAGATGGGCTGGATCGCCAATTTCATGGCCTCGTCGGTGCTGAGCGGATTCATGGTCGGGTTGGCGATCGTCATCGCCGTCGGCCAGCTCGACAAAATCCTCGGTATTGAGTCGGAGGGCGGCAACGTCCTCCAGGAGCTCGGTTCGATGCTCGAGCAGCTCGCTGATTGGGACTGGCCGACGATCGCGATCGGTGCTGCTGCTCTTGCAGCTTTGTTCTTGATTGCGCGGTTCCTGCCGAAGGTGCCGGGTGCTCTGGTTGTGATGCTGGTCGCGATCGCGTTGTCGGCGCTCCTCAATTGGGAGGATTCGGGCATCCACGTCGTTGGTGAGATTCCGGCCGAGCTCCCGAAGCTGAGTCTTCCGGAATGGCCGGGCTGGGACCTGATGAGCGACATCATGGTCGGAGCGCTCGCGGTGATCCTTGTTGCCTTCGCCGAGTCGTACGCTGCAGCCAAGACCTACGCGTCGAAGTTCGGCTACCAGGTCGACGCCAACCAGGAGATGATCGGTCTCGGCGCTGCGAATCTCGGTGCTGGCTTGAGCGGAGGCTTCGTCGTCGATGGGAGTCTGTCGAAGACCGCTGCCGGCGTTGACGCTGGGCAGAAGACGCAGATGACAAGCATCATCACTGCCGTGTTCGTGTTGATCACGATCGTGGCCCTGACGTGGCTGTTCGAGCCGCTCCCCGAAGCTGTGCTCGGTGCCATCGTGATCCATGCGGTGTGGAAGCTGATCGACTTCTCAGGGTTCGTGATGCTGTGGCGCACCCGCAAGATCGACTTCACGCTTGCTGTCGCGGCGTTTCTCGGTGTGATCCTGGTCGACATCCTCCAGGGCATTCTGATCGGCATCATCCTCTCGCTCCTGGCGCTGATCTACCGCGCCAGCTTCCCAGAAGGAGCGGAACTCGGACGCCTCGAAGACGAGGACGGGAACTACGAATTCGTCGGACTTGTGAACAATCCCGATGCTGAGACGCTGCCCGGACTTGTCATCTACCGGCAGACCGGATCGCTGATCTTCTCGAACGCCGCTGCCTTCTCCAGCCAGGCACGCGCACTGCTGTGGGCGAGGACCGACCCGCCGGCCTCGGTGCTCGTCGTGGACTGCGAGCAGATGGCAGACATGGATGTCACGGGAGCCGAGGAGATCGTCGGACTCAACGAAGAGCTGCGCGCTTCGGACGTCGAGATGTGGCTCGTCCGCCTCCATGGCGCGGCCTTGACAACCGCCCAGAACGCTGGTGTCGTGGAGGTCGTCGGAGAAGAGAACATCATGCCGACGGTCCGGGTGGCGGGTCAGCGTCTTCGGAGCCGTACTCCTTCAGAGGAGGGGCCGCCGATTGAGGAGACGCCTGACGAGCGGTTGAGCTGATGGGCTACGTCACGTTCGCGATCGCGATCGTGTTCGTCTTCTACGCAGTCATATCCAAACGTCTGAGCACCTCGCCAATCACCGGGCCGATGGTCTTCGTCACCGCCGGCCTGATCATCGGCACACCGCTGCTCGGAATCGTCGACATATCCGGAATTGACGGCGGTTCCGTGTCGGTGACGCTGCTGTTCGAGGTCACGCTCGCCATCGTGTTGTTCAGCGACGCAACAACGATCAGCAGCAGCGACTGGCGCAAGGACTCCTCGATTCCTGGTCGCCTGCTTTCCGTCGGCCTGGTCTTGACCATCTTCTTGGGAACGGTCGTGGCTGCAGCGCTCTTCACCGACCTTGGTATCTGGGAGGCAGCACTCCTTGGAGCGATTCTTGCGCCAACGGACGCCTCGCTCGGCCAAGCAGTCATCTCGAACCCGCGCGTGCCCCTCCGCATCCGTTTGGCGCTCAACGTCGAGAGCGGACTCAACGACGGCATCGTGGTTCCGGTGGCCCTCATCTTCCTCGCCGCCGCAGAAGAATCGGCGATGGGAGGATCGCTCGGAGGCTTGGTTGGGTTCATCGGCAAAGAGGTCCTTGTCGCCGCAGTCATCGGAGTCGTCGCCGGCTGGCTCGGTGGCAAAGCGCTCACCCACGCACAGCAGCGGAACTGGGTATCGCCGATGTGGCTTCAGGTCGGAGCGCTCGCCCTCGCCGCCGCCGCATACGGACTGGCCGTTCCCCTCGGCGGCAGCGGATTCATCGCAGCGTGGCTGACCGGACTCGTCCTCGGAATCACGACACGCAACGAACTTGAGGAGTTCAACGGTTTCGCCGAGACGCTCGGTTCGACGCTCACCTTGATCAGCTTCCTGCTCTTCGGAGCCGTTCTCCTGGGCCCCGCCATCGACCGCCTCACCTGGCAGATTGCGCTCGCCGCAGTCCTCAGCCTGACGCTCGTCCGTATGGTGCCCGTCGCTCTCGCCCTGGTCGGCTCAGGCCTCCGCCCGCCATCGGTCGTCTTCCTCGGGTGGTTCGGGCCCCGAGGGCTGGCCACCATCATCCTCGCAGGCGTCGTGGTCGAGGACGCTGTGATACCTGGAGCCGAAACGATCGTCACCGTTGCCATGGTCACCGTCGGGTTGAGCGTATTCGCTCACGGCCTCACTGCCTGGCACGGCTCAGAGTCCTACGCTGACTGGGTATCTCGAACTCCCACAGCGGCAGTCCACCCGCAGACGGGAGAAACGACCCCCGACCTCAACGTTCCCGAACGCTTCCAATCACCCGGCATGCCGCCGTCGGAGTCCTCCTATCCGGAGCCCGAACGCAACGTCGACTGACGGGCACACACAACTCGCTCACCAATGAGCGGCTGGAAGCATTGATAGACAATAGGCCCAGGAATCGGAGCCATCGACGGATTGACCAGAGAGTGGTGCCCGGCCTGTCCGAGCCACTGATCACAGGATGGTCGGTGGGTGGAGCATCGCGATTGGCTGCAACCCGAGGAGGTCACACCGCTCTGGCAGGGGTGCGGGTGGGGTCGACAGGTCAATATGAGGACAGCATCCGAAGACGCGTCAGCCGGTTCATTGGCTCGATTCCAGCAGCGGCCACGCCGTCTTCTCAGTCCGGAGTCTGGGATTGGCCGACGAGTCGCTTGGAGGGAGTAGCAATGCTGGAATCCGTCTCTGTTTCGGTCCCTCCCGGCTGTCGCAGGCTCGTGGCGTCGGGATGCTGCATGATCTCCAATGATCCTGGATCGCGGCTGGGCCGCGAGAGGTTGAAAAACGACGGGAGACGGTGCAAGCCGGTGAGAGGCGAGAACTCATGTGCCGCATGGACTTCCGCCGTGATCCCCAGCTTCCAGGAACCTCTGTTGCTGACTACGGATCAGTTGGTTGCCTTTGGTCGCGCTCCTTCACAGCGTTGCCGACTCGGGGCAACGGTCCGGGGAGGGTGCGCATCGAGCTCTGTACAAGTGGCATTGTCAACAAAGCTTGGTCGGTCTGCCCTAGTGAGAGCATCCAGGGGTGAAGAAGCAACCCACACTTGTATGGGTCAAGATTTTGACCTATGATGTCTACATGAGTGACACGATTCCGTTCTCTGAAGTCAAGGCCCACCTTTCCGAACTCGCCGACAGGGTGGAACGCCAGCACGACCGTATCTTGGTCACTCGCAACGGTCGCCCCTCGTTCATCCTCTTGAGTCCCGACGACCTCGAGTCCCTCGAAGAAACCCTCGACATCCTCAAAGATGACGATCTGATGGAGTCACTTCGGCGTTCGCGCAGGGACGCTGAACAGGGCAAGCGGGTCCGTCTCAAGGATCACGTCTGAGGTTGCTGCGTGTACGAGATCGAGATCACGGCTGAGGGTCTCCGCCATCTCAACAAACTTCCTGAGAAGGTGCGCCATGCCGCGCTCGAGTCAATCTTCGGTCCAATCGCAGAGAACCCCAACCGGCTCGGCAAGCCGCTGGTCGGTGAACTCAAGGGCCTGTGGTCGGCGCGACGTGGCGACTATCGTATCATCTATGAGATTTCTGAAGATGACCAGGTCGTTCTGATCCACCGTGTACAACACCGTAGAGACGCGTACCGGCCGCGCTGATCGCGCTCAACTGCGCGACTGTGCGCGCTCCGCGCGCGAAACACTGAGAAACCGCGCCAAACAGCGAGAGGTGCTGAGTACAAAACCCCCGGTCAGAGCATGTTTGGCCCGGTCACGCCGATGGGGGCGCCACGTTCGCAACGTAGGGGTCAGGGGTTCAAATCCCCTCACCTCCACCACACAGGAGCCCATGCGACGCATGGGCTCCTCGTTGCTTCGGGGTCGCTTGCCTACAGCTCCAATCCGGGTTCCGTGCGCGTTCGGTGAGCGATCGCGTCGGCTGTGAGCTGTTCGAGGCGGTCGGCGGCGACTTCGTCGAGTGGTTCGTGGAGGTACCCGTGGATGTCGAGCGTCGCCTTGATCGAGGAGTGTCCGAGCCGCGACTGCAACAGCTTGGGGTGGGTGTTGGCAGCGATGAGGAGCGCTACATGGGTACGCCGTAGGTCGTGAAACCGACATGGTTGGCCGACGGATGCTGCAACGGCCGGGAGCCAGAACCGTTTCCGGAAGCTGCGGCGTCGGAGCGCAGCGGTACCAATCGCTTGGAACGTTCCAACACACGGGGTTAGTATTGGAGTCGGACATCCGTTGCAGGGGATTGGTGTGGTTGTGGTCGTCAATACCACATGTCGGCTCTACTTGGGAGACCCGGATGCCGGTATTGAGGCGATGGAGATCGATTGAATCTCGGAGGGTACGTGTGAGTCAGAACGATGCGGATACGACGGCCTACATTTCCGAACTGATGGGTCGAGCGCGGAAGGCGCAGAAGGTGGCGGAAGGCTTCTCGCAACAGAAGGTGGATGAGCTCGCCGCTGCAATCACCTGGGAAATCGCAGCGAACGATGAACTTCTTAGGGAAATCGCCGAGTATTCGTTCGAGGAATGCCGGTTGGGTGATGTCGCCTCAAAGATCGCCAAGGTCGCCGGCAAATGCCGGGGAATCCTCTATGACGTCAAGAACGCCAAGAGCGTAGGGGTAGTCGAGGAGATCCCTGAACGCGGGCTTGTCCGTATTGCTAAGCCTGTTGGTGTCATCGGCTCACTGGTACCCAGCACACAGGGAGAGTTTCATCCGTTGACCCAGGCCATTTTTGTGGTCAAAGCCCGGGACGCGGTCATCTTCTCGCCCCATCCCAGAAGCAAGCTCACCACTCTGAAAGTGACGAACCTCCTTCGCGCCGTAATGAAGAAGTATGACGCGCCCGAGGATCTGTTCATCACAATTGAGGATCCCTCAATCCCGAAAACCAATGAGCTCATGAGGCAATGTGATCTCGTTATCGCAACCGGTGGGCAGCCCATGGTCCGTGCCGCCCATAGTTCAGGAACCCCAGCTTTTGGTGTGGGGGCGGGAAACGCAATCATAATTATCGACAAGACCGCCGACCTTGCCGATGCAGCAACCAAGATCGAAGCCAGCAAGACATTCGATCTCGCCGCAGGATGTTCCTGTGACAACAGCGTCGTGATCGATGAGTCGGTATATGCGCAGATGCTGGCCGAATTCCGAAAGGTCGGAGCTCATCTGCTCAATGCGGATGAGAAAGAGAAACTGAAGAAGGCAATCTGGCCTGAGTGGCCCGCCAACCACATCATCAGTAGGCATATCGTGGCGTCGCCAGTGAGCACTATTGCAGAACTGGCCGGCATCGATGTTCCCGAGGGAACCTCCATGTTGCTGGTGGAAGAAGACAAGACCGGGGAAGCTTCTCCATTCAGCGGCGAGAAGATGAGTCTTGTAACAACCGTCTACAAGAGCAGCAGCATCGACGAGGCAATCCGCATTACCAATGACAACCACGCATATTCAGGCAGTGGACATTCATGCGGAATCTTCTCTGCAACACCCGAGAACGTAGAGAAGCTGGCATTGGAAACCTATACGACTCGAGTGGTCGTCAACCAGCCTCAGGCCGCAACCAACGGCGGTAGCTGGGTCAGCGGAATGCCGTTTACCCACTCTCTCGGCTGTGGAACGTGGGGCGGCAACGGCATTTCGGAGAACGTTGCACTCAAGCATTACATGAACAACACCTGGGTAATCCGCGAGATCCCCAGCTTCCAACCTACCGACGAGGAACTGTTCTCCGGCTTCACGCCTCGCGGGTGATTCGGACAGGAATCTGGACACGATCTTGATAGACAGAATGAGAAACCGCAGTCTGAGAGGCCGCATTTCGACTGCCGAGGAGGCCGCCACCTCGATACGGGACGGTATGACCGTAGCTATGAGCGGATACGCCATGGCGGGCTACCCCAAGGCTGTTGTCGAGGCGCTTGTGCAACGCAAACAGAGCGGTGAAGACCTATCGCTCAATCTGATCACCGGCGCCAATGTGCCATGGCTGGATGAAACGCTCGGAGTGGAGAAGATCATCACCCGGCGGGCTCCCATGGTGGCCAGCCGTACCCTCGCCGCGCAAGCCAACGACGGTTCTCTGAGCTACGTCGAGCAGCAGATGAGCAAGATGCCCCGGCTGCTCAGAAACAGCAGTTTCGGAGAGATCGATATCGCCGTGGTCGAGGCGCTGGGGTTCGACGAAGACGGAGATCTCATACCCAGCAGTTCCGTTGGTATGACCCACTACTTGATGGACGCGGCGGACGAAATCATTGTCGAGATCAATACCTCTCAGCCGGAGGTGCTGCGAGATCTGCATGACATATACGTCCCGGCCGCGGCGCCCAACACGCAGCCGATCCCACTGGTCCGCACTAATCAGCGAATTGGAAGGTCGGGAATCCAGGTTGACCCGAAGAAGATCCGATACATCGTCGAAACCGAGATCCCGGAACGAATGGGAGCTCAGCCATCAGGGACAGCGGTGACAAGGAGTATCGCCGACCATCTGTTGAACTTCCTTGAGCTGGAAGTCCAGAAGATCGGCGGACATCTTCCGCCGATTCAAACCGGCTTCGGTAGTATCGCCGATTCCGTTGCCGATGGGTTCCAGCAGTCCGGTTTCCGCAACCTCCAGTTCTTCTGCGGAGGTATTACCGAGCCTGTGTTGGAGCTTCTTGTTTCCGGCAAAGCAACAGCTCTATCAACCGGTGGGTTGGGCATGAGCGAGAGGGTGGAGGAGATCCTGCGCGACACTCCGGGTTTGAGCGACCACCTGGTAATCCGCAACGGTGACATAACCAACAGTGCCGAAGTGATCGGCCGATTGGGGCTGGTTGCGTTGAACACCGGTGTTGAGATTGACATCTACGGCAACGTCAACTCCAGTCATATCGCCGGGAGCCGGGTTGTGAACGGCATCGGAGGTGGAGCGAGTTTCGCCCAGAACGCCGGCTTGTCCGTGATCCTCATACCCTCCACGGCCAAAGGTGCAGCCATCTCGAACATCGTTCCCATGGTCTCCCACCAGGACATCTCCGAACACGATGTCGATGTTGTCGTAACCGAGCACGGTATCGCCGACCTCCGCGGGTTGGATGACGGAGAACGGGCGGACGCCCTAATCGCGCACTGCGCATCTGAAGCCTATCGGGGGCAACTGACGGCCTACCTGCAGACTGCACGTGAGCAATGCGGCGGACACCATCCCCAGCTACCCGAAGCGGCATTTGGGTGGTACCGGCGACTGAAGGAGGAAGGGACCATGCTGGAGAAGGGATCATGAACAAGATCGAACTGTATGAAGTCGGGCCTCGCGACGGTTTTCAGATGGTGGATGAATACATACCGTTGGAGACGAAGGTTCGCATTGTCGAAGGGCTTCTGGATGCCGGGCTGACGCATCTCCAGATCACGTCCTTCGTCAGCCCCAAGGCGATTCCCCAGATGAGAGATGCCAGCGAACTGGCTTCGACCATCGTCGGGAAATACCCGGATGCGCATCTGTTTGCACTGGTTCCCAATCTTCGCGGCGCCGAGGCGGCCTGGGAGTCCGGCCTGAAATCGTTGTCCTATGTCGTTTCGCTGAGCGAGAGCCACAACCGAGCCAACATCAAGAGGACGCATGAAGAATCGCTTGCCGGGCTGCAGGCGATTCTGGACTCCTATCCACAGATGGATATCTGTTTGGATCTGTCCACCGCATTCGGTTGTCCATTCGAGGGGATGAAGAGCAAGGATGACGTTGTTCCGTTTCTGAAGCCCTACGTCGACAGCGGAATCCGGACCGTCAATCTCTGCGACACCATCGGAATAGCAAATCCTGCTCAGGTTCGCCAAACCATCGATGCCGTCAGGACCGAGTACCCGGCGTTGGATCTGCAGGTTCATATTCACGACACCCGCAACATGGGAATGGTCAACACGTTGGCTGCCATCGAGTGTGGAGTCGACAAAGTGCAATCGACCCTGGGCGGCCTTGGGGGCTGTCCCTTTGCACCCGGGGCATCCGGAAACCTGGCTACCGAAGACTTGGCGTTCATGCTGTCTGAGATGGGATACGAGCTTGGTGTCGATATCCCGAAGATGGTCGAACTCGCCAAATACCAGGCCTCAGTCGTACCGACCGGACAGTTCAGCGGGCATCAGTTCAGAATCCCGGACACCAACTAGCAGCACGCACTCGATCGCGTGCGGAGAGAACGCACTATGGCAAATACAGAAACGGTTGATCTGATCGACGAGAAGGCTGCTCTGATGCGCCGGCATGTCATCGAAATGGGATACGCCGCAGGAGGCCGCGGCGCCCACTTTGGACCGGCGCTGTCAAGCATCGAAATCGTTGCCAGCCTGTTCTTCGGAATCATGAATCATGATCCGAAGAACCCGACGATGGCCGAACGGGATCGCTTCGTCCAGAGCAAGGGCCATGCTTGTCTCGCCTTGTACTCCGCGTTGGGGGTAGCCGGCTACATCACAGAAGAACAGATGGGCACCTTCAAGGCCGACAACAGCTTCCTTGCCGGCCACCCCACTCGAAACCCGCAATACGGCATCGAGGTGTCGTCAGGAACCCTCGGCAACGGGTTCGCCGTTGCTTGCGGGATGGCCAAGGCAGCGAAGGTCAAGGGCGAGGATCACCACGTGTATAGCCTCGTAGGCGACGGCGAATGCAACGAGGGGGTCATCTGGGAAGCGGCCATGAACGCCGCCAAGTATGAACTCGACAACCTCATCGCCATCATCGACCGCAACGGCGTCCAGCTGGCCGGCACAACCAAGGACATCATGGATATTGATGTCGAAGCGCTCTGGAGAGCTGCGGGCTGGGATGTCCTGGTCGTCGAGGACGGAAACGACGCTTCCAGTGTGCTTGATGCCCTGGAGGGGATGAGAGATTCCGACAGCGGGAAACCTCACGTAATCAT